>OLNV01001988.1_pt1 | contig 12261 bp, 12 predicted proteins | sample 1672891 | NCBI WGS metagenome assembly OLNV01 (sample SAMEA3136734, study PRJEB25190) | human gut metagenome | biome: human gut; feature: human-associated habitat; material: faeces | place: Austria | collected 2013 | reverse complement strand
TGCACCAGGTAAGAAGAGAACTGCTGAAAAAGTATTAGAGGAAATCAAAACTTTAGAATATGATGATTTAATGCTTCAAGAAAGAAGGTATAATGTGTTAAGCAGATATCGCTAAAAGTATGGGATAGAAAGGATAGGGAATTAAGGGAATGTTAAATTTTCATTGTCATAATGTTAGTATATTATATGGGTAAAAGTGTATTTGTAGTGATTGTTCTTTCATTATGTCACTATTTCCTGTTGTTTAACATTCTTTTTATACGATAAATTTCTTGACTTATCCTTTGAAAAGTAAATAAAATGTCCGACTTTTGCTTCCATGATGAGTCAACCATTAGCAGAGAGATTACGTCCGAAGACGTTGGATGATTATATTGGACAGAAGCACCTGGTAGGCCAGGGAGCCGTGTTGAGGAAGATGATTGATGCGGGACGGGTTCCCTCTTTTATATTGTGGGGGCCGCCGGGAGTCGGGAAGACTACCTTAGCGCAGATCATAGCGAATAAGTTGGATGCGCCTTTTTATACGTTAAGCGCAGATAATACTCAAAGCCTTAATTTTTCTTTGCCTCGACGCGAACGGTATTGTTGCTCCAGTTGATTGTAAACGGACCATCACCCACAACAGTATAAGAATCACCTGCATACTGTTCTGCCACCTTCTTGGTGATAGTCTTCTGGCTTGCATAAACCGTGACGTCCTCAAAGATCATCCGGTCGACTTCCTTGCCGTCAACTACCTCATAGTAGTAGATATCCACCGGCACTTCGATTTCGTCCAGCATCACCTTAATGCCATCTTCACCGGTAGGAAGCTTAGCAATCTTCAGCTCGCCAGTAGAAACGACCTTATAGCCAACCGGGAAGTAATTGCTGGGGATCTCAGACACTTCAACCGTGATCTTATCCTGTGCAACCTTGAGATAGTTCTGGTCACCCACGGTGGCACCGTTGCACATAAAGACAACCTTGACGTCCTTGGTCACAACTTTTTCGATGTCTTCCTTGGAGCAGCCAGCCAGAACACCGGCAGCAGCAACAGCCAGAGTAGCGACACCTGCGCCCTTCAGGAACTGACGACGAGAGATATTAGACATAATAATCAACCTCACAATCTTTTCTGCATGCCCCGATCACTTTTTTGTGGAGCCTGCTTTTTCTATATAATACCCTCCCTGGTAACTGTTTGTCAAGTGAAATTTCAACAAAAAAACAACACCAATAGGGCGGAGGCCTTGTTGGCCACCACCCTGTTGGTGTTGTCTTCTTAAATTTTTAATTTAAAAATTCAAATAATTTTGAAAAATCCGGTTCAGCTTACTTGCGGCTGACGTAGACAGTCACATTCTTAAACTTGTTGATTGCGATATCGCCCAGAGTATCCAGCTTAAAGCCCTTGGGGATTTCCTTCAGCTCACTGGTATTGAATTTGGTTGCACCCTTTTCCACTTCCAGAACTTCGGTGCCGACAGTCTCAGAGCCGTCTACGCCTGCCACCCCACGGTAGTAATAGTTGACAGTGACCTTATCCGTTTCCTTCTTGTCAACCTTGTCAACCGTGAAGGTGACAGTCTGGTTGTCCCAGTCGATGAACTGGTCGCCAACAATACCGACCACATAGCCCTCGGGTGCCTTCACATCGTTAGAGTTCATCTTGGTCTCGGTCAGCTTAACATTCTTGACAACGGTAGAACCGACCTCTTTGCCGTTACGGTCAACGAACTTGACGGTGACATCTTTTGCAGTCACTTCGGGAATCACGGGGACATCCTCCTTGGAGCAGCCAGCCAGCACACCGGCAGCAGCAACAGCCAGAGCAGCCACACCTGCACCCTTGAGGAACTTACGACGAGAAATGTTAGACATAAGAATCAACCTCACAATCTTTTTTTGGCACGCCCCCATTACTTTTTTTGCGGAGCCTGCTTTTCTTATATAATACCCCCCCCCGGTAACCGTTTGTCAAGTGGTTTTTGGCATCTTTTGCCGCCGGATGCAGAAAAAGCGGGAGCAACAAGGAAAAAATCGAGGGTACGGTCAAACCCAGCAGAAAGGGCCGCTGCACATCATTCCGTGCAGCGGCCCCTTCTGTTCTATGCTGTTTCCCTTCATTCTCAACATGTCTTGTTTTCATCTTCTGTCTGCTCATGTTCCCCTCTTGCCGCCCGCATCAGCCCGGCAAACAAAAAACCCAAATTGACCCCCAGAATAAAACCCACGATGCCTGCCGCCAATACCATTGCGCCTCCTTCTTTCTTCTACCATATTTTACCATATATCATTTGTCGGATGCAATCGCAGCCTGTCGCAAAAGGCAAGATCACTGCCCAACGTGCAAGCTTTTTTGCGCCGGAGCGTTGCAAGACTCTGCCGCATCTGCTATACTTTTGACAACACTTATATAAAGGAGGTGCTCTTTATGTCTGTTATGGATACTCTTGTCAGCCGCCGCACCTACCGCCGCTTTGCACAGAAAGCTGTTCCGCAGGATGTGGTGGATGATATCGTCGAGGCCGTCCGCCTGTCCTCCTGCGGAGCCAACCGTCAGGCTGTGCGTCTGGTGGTGGTGAACAAGCCCGAGGCGGTGGCAAAGGTGCAGCCGCTGGTCAAGTGGGCTGCCTATCTGCCGCCGGAGCAGGGCACGCCCAAAGCCGACGAGCTGCCCACCCTGTATGTGGCCGTGGTGCAGGACACTTCCATCCCCGGCGACCTTGCCACCGATACCGGCATCGCCCTTGCCAACATGACCCTTGCCGCATGGGACAAAGGCGTGGGCAGCTGCATCATGGGCGCGATCAACAAGCCTGCCCTCACCGAACTGCTGGGCATTGAAGAACCGCAGAAGCTGGCATTCATGGTGGCGTTCGGCTACCCGGCCCACAAGGCTCACATTGTGCCGCTGACGGCTGAAACCGGCGTAAAATATTATCTGGACGAGAACCGGGATTACTGCGTGCCAAAGCGAAGCAAAGAAGAGATCGCAAAATATCTATAATTTGTATATATACATTTTCTCAACGCATTTTTTGTATAATTGTTTTCAATTCGGTTTCAAATGATGAGATTTTTTGCACAAGTATTGACTTTTCAATTTGTACAATCTATACTAAATTCGTTCGCCAGATGTTCGATGAATCGCATCGTTCCGGCGTACCGCAAAAACATACAGTACATTTGAGGAGTGTTTGAATATGAAAAAGATCTCTCGTCGCAGCTTTCTGGCAGCTGCCGGTCTGTCCGTTGCCGCTCTGGCTCTGACCGCCTGCGGTGGTTCTTCCGCAAGTACCGCTTCCTCCGTGGCAAGCTCTGCTGCTTCTTCTGAAGCTGCTTCCACCAGCGCTGCCGCCGGTGAGCTGACCACCGTTGAGGCCGGCAAGCTGACCATGGCTACCAACGCAACCTTCCCTCCGTATGAGATGACCACCGATGCAGGCGAGTTCGAGGGCATCGACATTGAGACCGCTCAGGCCATTGCTGACAAGCTGGGTCTGGAGCTGCAGATCGATGACATGGACTTTGACGCCGCTCTGCTGAGCGTGCAGCAGGGTAAGGCCGATATCGTCATGGCCGGTGTGACCGTGACCGACGAGCGCAAGGCTGTGATGGACTTCTCCGACAGCTACGCTACCGGCATCCAGTCCATCATCGTGCCCGAGGGCTCCGACATTGCTTCTCCGGACGACCTGGCCGGCAAGAAGATCGGCACCCAGCGCGGCACCACCGGCTACATCTACTGCTCCGATGACTTCGGCGATGACGCCGTGGTGGCTTACGACAACGGTCTGACCGCTGTGCAGGCCCTGAACAACGGCCAGGTGGACGCTGTGGTCATCGACAACGCTCCCGCCCAGGAGTTCATTGCTGCCAACCCCGGCCTGAAGATCCTGGATACCAGCTACGCCGAGGAAGATTACGCCATTGGTATGGCAAAGGGTTCTTCTCTGGAAGATGCCGTCAACGCCGCTCTGAAAGAGCTGAAGGCTGACGGCACCCTGCAGGCCATCGTGGACAAGTACATCACCGCTGAATAATCCGGCGGCTGACATCTGAGCCACGGGGAGGCAGCCCCCAACTGGGGCACCTCCCCTTTTTTGGAAATAAGTGGTTACAAAAGATTAACAAAATCAGAACAGGAAAGTGAGGATGCGAATGGCTGCACAGTACGAACTGCTCAAAGAGCTGCTCAACAGCGGCACTACGCTCAACTTCGAGCAGGAATTCTTCTTCAAGTTTTATCAGGCCTTCATCCTGAAAGACCGCTGGACGCAGTACATCAACGGCGTGGGCACCACCCTGCTGGTCACTGCCATTGCGCTGGCACTGGGCATCGTGCTGGGCAGCGTGGTAGCTCTGGTGCGTGTAGCACACGACCAGCAGCGCCCCGGCCACAAGAACCCGGTGTTGGGCTTCTTCAACATCATCTGCGAAATTTACACCACCATCATCCGCGGCACGCCCATGATGGTGCAGCTGCTCATCATGAGCATGGTCATTTTTGCCAACAGCCGCAACTTTACCATGGTAGGTGCGCTGGCACTGGGCATCAACTCCGGTGCCTATGTGTCCGAGATCATCCGCGGCGGCCTGATGGCCGTTGACCCCGGCCAGATGGAGGCCGGACGTAGCCTTGGCCTGAACTACATGACCACCATGGTGGTCATCATCATCCCGCAGGCCATCCGTGCGGTGCTGCCCGCACTGGGCAACGAGTTCATCGTCCTGCTGAAGGATACCTCCCTGATCACGGTCATCGGCGGCAAGGAGCTGCTGTACGCCGCACAGGGCATCATGAACCGCACCTACGAGGCCATGTTCCCGCTGCTGGGCGTTGCGCTGATCTACCTTGTGCTGGTCATGCTGTTCACCCGTCTGCTGGCAAAGTTTGAGAGGAGGCTGGCTCAAAGTGACCGATAAAATTCTGGAAGTCCGCGGCCTGACAAAAACCTACGGCGGCGAAAAGAAGTCGGGCGCAAAGCAGCCCACCCCCACGCTGGACGTGCTGAAGGGCATCGATATTGATATTTACCGCGGCGATGTGGTCTGCCTGATCGGCCCCTCCGGCTGCGGCAAATCTACCTTTCTGCGCTGCCTGAACCGGCTGGAGATCCCATCCTCCGGCAGCATCAAATTTGAGGGCACCGAGGTGGATGAAGCCCACATCGACGCTGTGCGCCAGAAGATGGGCATGGTGTTCCAGCACTTCAACCTGTTCCCGCACCTGACTGTGAAGAAAAATCTGGAGCTGGCCCCTACCCTGCTGAAGCTGAAGGATAAGGAAGCCATCTCCGCCAAGGCAGACGAACTGCTGGCCCGCGTGGGTCTGGCCGACAAGGCCGATGCCTACCCCAAGAGCCTTTCCGGTGGCCAGCAGCAGCGTATTGCCATTGCCCGTGCCCTTGCCATGGATCCGGACGTGATCCTGTTCGACGAGCCCACCAGCGCCCTCGACCCCGAAATGGTGGGCGAGGTTCTGGAACTGATGAAGGAGTTGGCCCACACCGGCATCACCATGCTGGTGGTCACCCACGAAATGGGCTTCGCCCGCGAGGTGTCCAACCGCGTCATCTTCATCGACGACGGCAAGATCCAGGAGGACGAGCCGCCGCAGGAACTGTTCACGAATCCGAAGCATCCCAGACTGAAAGCATTCCTTTCTAAGATGCTGTAAGGCTTTTCCACATAGAAAACGCTCCGCTGTGCAAAACACAGCGGAGCGTTTTTGTTGTTCTTATGATGCAGGCCATCAGATAGCTTTCCACGCAAATGCAACGGGCCGTTCCATCGCCCACCCTATTGCCTGCGGCAACAGGATCCCACCCCAGCGGATCATTTACTTCGGAAACTATCTGCCGTCCTGCTGGTAAAATTACAGATTATTTTCTCCGTTATCGCTGCTATCCTGCTCACTGGTATACAGCACCATCAGATGGTTTGCGCTCTCTTCCAGCTGGGTCTTGGCCTGACGGAGATTGGCTTCCTCGTTTTCATTCATCTTTTCGGGCTTATCCTTGCGCAGGCAGCGGCGGAGGTTGGCGAGGTCGGTTTTGATGCGGTTCTTCTCGTCCTTGTCCAGCTCCTTTTTGCATTTGGAAAGAGCCTCGTCCACCTTGTAGGCCAGCACCTCGGCCTGATTGTGCAGGTCCAGCCGCTCCTTGCGGCGGCTGTCCTCGGCCTCGTAGGCGGCAGCGTCTGCCATGGCGCGCTGGATCTCATTTTCCGAAAGGTTGGTGCTGCCGGTGATGGTGATGTTCTGCTCCCGGCCGGTGCCAAGGTCTTTGGCAGACACCTTCACCACGCCGTTCACGTCGATATCGAAGGTAACTTCGATCTGCGGTTTGGAGGAGAAACTTGCCCGGATGCCGGTGAGCTTGAATTTGCCCAGACTCTTGTTGTCGCGGGCAAAGTGGCGCTCGCCCTGCAGCACGTTGATCTCCACGCTGGTCTGCATGGGGCGGGCCGTGGTAAAGATCTGGCTCTTGCGGGTGGGGATCATGCTGTTGCGGGTGATCAGCGGGGTGGCCACGCCGCCCAGCGTCTCAATGGAGAGGGTCAGCGGGGTCACATCCATCAGCACAAGGCCCTGCGCCGCTGCGCCGGTGGCACCGGCCAGCTTGCCGCCGCCCTGCAGCAGACCGCCCTGCACAGCCGCACCCATGGCAACACACTCGTCCGGGTTCAGGCTGTGGCTGGGTTCGCAGCCCAGCAGCTCCTTCACCTGACGCTCCACCGCAGGCATCCGGGTGCTGCCGCCCACCAGCAGCACCTTTCCCAGCTGGCTGGCAGAAATGCCTGCATCCCGCAGCGCATTCTGCACAGGAGCCACTGTGCGGGCCAGCAGGTCGCCGGTCATCATTTCGAACTGCGGGCGGGAAAGCGAGATATCCAAGTGGTGAGGGCCGTCCTTGCCCACTGCGATAAAGGGCAGGTTCAGCTGTGCCGACGGCGCGGCAGAAAGCTCCTTCTTTGCCTTTTCGGCTTCCTCTTTCAGCCGGCCCATAGCTGCCGGGTCGCGGGAGAGGTCGATGCGATCCGATTTTTTGAACTCGGCCACGGCATATTCCACGATGCGCTGATCGAAGTCGTCACCGCCCAGATGGGTGTCGCCGCCGGTGGCAAGCACCGTAAAGGTCCCGTCCTCGATCTCGATGATGGACACATCAAAGGTGCCGCCGCCGAGGTCGTAGACGAGGATCTTCTGCGCCGCTTCGTTATCCAAACCATAGGCCACAGCGGCAGCGGTAGGCTCGTTGATGATGCGCAGCACGTTCAGGCCTGCAATGCGGCCTGCATCCTGCGTAGCCTTGCGCTGGCTGTCGTCGAAGTAGGCGGGCACCGTGATGACCGCTTCGGTCACCGGTTCGCCCAGATAGCTCTCGGCATCGCGGCGGATCTTGGCCAAGATCATGGCGCTGATCTCCTGCGGGGTCAGGTCTTTGCCGTCGATGTGCACCCGGTAGTCACTGCCCATATGGCGCTTGATGCTGGAGATGGTGCGCCCGGAATTTGTGGCGATCTGGCGCTTGGCCGCACCGCCCACCAGACGTTCACCGTCCTTCGTGAAGGCCACAACGCTGGGGGTAGTGCGCTCACCCTCCGCATTGGTGATGACCACGGGCTTGCCGCCCTCCACCACTGCCACGCAGGAATTGGTCGTGCCGAGATCGATGCCGATTACTTTGCTCATACTGTCTGTTTCCTCTCCGGTGCTGTGCATCTTGGGCGCAGCTCTTCAAATCATTTCCGAGTATATCTTACCGTCCCGATATGACGATTTTTTAGTCCAATTGTAAAGATTCCATGTCGTAAGCTGTGGCCCGGACAGGCGGTTCACTGGTCAGTTCCCGGATGAGCTGGTCGGCTTCGGCCAGCCACTGCTCTGCGTCCGGCTCGTGCTCACGGGCCTTGATGGAAAAGCCCTGCCTTGCTTCTGCGGCCAGTGCCAGCGCCTTTTTGCGGCTGGTGTAGCGCGTTTCAGTCTGGGCCACACGCAGGCACACCTGCGGAGTGTACTCGATATCCGGCATATGGGCTGCGTTGGCGCGGGCACGGCGGTAATACAAAAGTGCCCGGCCATTATCGCCCCGGGCAGCGCAGTCATCGCCCAGTGCAATGTTGGATAAGATCTCGCCGCCGTCTGCTGCTTCCTTCCACATGCGACGGGCCTCGGCACGGTTCGTGCGGGTGCCGCGGCCCTTATAAATACAGTCTGCCAGCAGGGCAAGTCCCATGGCGCTGCCAAGCTCGGCTGCTTTTTCAAAGCATTCCACAGCCTGCGCCCAGTTGCCCTTGCGGGCGGCTTCCTTTCCGGCATCCGCTTTCTCATCACCGGGGTCTTCCGGCGTATGGCCCGCGTGCAGCAAACCGTTGAGCAGAGCGCCGTCCAGCGTAGCCGAGTGGCTCCACGGGTCCAGCACCACGCCGTCGATCCCCTCAGTGGAAAGGGCCAGCTCCATGGCATCCTGCAGGGTGTAATCTGCCATTGGCCGGGCAGAAGTGCTGCGGTCGGCGCAGGCCGCAGCTGCAGAGGTAAACATAGGCAGCCATGTGCGGCCCTTCTCGTTGCGCAGGGTCCACAACTGCAGGTCCTTAGCCTTTGCCGTGGGCACCGGATGCTCCGTCCACGGTGCAGGCGTGTTGTGCACCGTCAGTGCCGTGCGCAGCGGCACCAGAACATGGGTCTCCATTTCCAGTGCATAGTTCAAAGCGCCCATCAGCGTCCAGAAGCTTTCTTCGTTCTGGCCTTTATATAAATTTTCCACTGCCTGCTCAAAGGCCGGGCAGCCGGTGCCCGCCGGGCTGTAGGCCGGAGCGTTCTGCCGATGCTTGCGGGTGCCCACCGGGCGCAGCCGGATGCCGCCGTCTTGTCTTTTTGCCATCTGCTCACCATTCTTCCAGTTTCTAGTCAGTTTTTAGTATAGCAGGAAATGGCTTTGGGTACAACGCCTATCTGTATGTATCCATTTTTCCCTGCTCAAAAAAAGCGGGGTACCAGATCAGCTTCTTCTGGCACCCCGTTAAAAATACATTTTTCCTGAAACGCCTTATTCCGCGTCCAGATCTTCTTCGGTCTCAGCAGCAATATAGATCGGTCTGTGCTTTGTTTCAAGATATGTTTTGGCAAGGTACTCGCCTGCAATGCCCGTACACAGCAGCTGCACACCACTGCACAAAAGGATGATGCAGACAAGGCTCGGCCAGCCGGAAGTAGGGTCGCCGAACATCAGTGCACGCACCACCACGATCATGATGCCTACAAACGCCAATACGCAAAAGGCAAGGCCAAGGCCCGCCGCCATCAGCAGCGGAGCTGTGGAAAAGCCCACAATGCCTTCGATCGAATATTTGAGCAGACCCCAGAAGTTCCACTTTGTTGTGCCCGCCACACGCTCTACGTTTTTGTAGTCGATCCACTTTGTTTTAAAGCCGACCCAGCTGAAAATGCCCTTGCTGAAGCGGTTATATTCCGCCATGCTCAGCACGGCATCAGTCATTTTGCGGCTCATCAGGCGGAAGTCTCTTGCTCCATCCACGATCTCTGTATCCGAGAGCTTATTGATGATCTGATAAAACTTTTTGGCAAACCAGCTGCGAACGGGCGGTTCACCCTCGCGTGTCGTGCGGCGGGTGGCCGCGCAGTCATATTCGCCGGAGAGCAGCAGCTCCAGCATTTCCGGCAGCAGCGAGGGCGGGTCCTGCAGATCCGCATCCATCGTTGCTACATAATCGCCCTTTGCCGCTTTTAATCCGGCATAAATGCCTGCTTCCTTGCCAAAGTTCCGGCTGAAGGAGATGTACCGCACACGGGCATCTTTCCGGTGCAATTCCCGCGCGATCTGCAGTGTGCGGTCTTTTGAGCCGTCATCCACAAAGATGAACTCAAAATCTGCTCCGTGGGATATTCCCATCTGCTGTGCGATCTTGCTGGCCTCTTTATAAAAAATGGGAAGTGATTCTTCCTCATTGTAGCACGGAACGACCAAACTTATCAGCATTCCTGTTTCCCCTTTTGTGCAATATTTAAAATCATTGTAGCATACCCCCACCCTGGTTTCAACCGTTTTCGGCATTTTGCCCGGCGGTTTTCAGCACACTTTTGCAATAAAAACATTTTCTATGGCTTTTTAAGTTTTTGTACGCTATAATAAGTAGGATTTCATAAACCTTATAATGCAAGAAAGCAAGAAAGAAGGAGTATCGCCTTGAACAAGATGCTAGGCTATCTGAAGGACTACAAGCGCGAGAGCGTGCTTGCGCCCCTTTTCAAGATGCTGGAAGCCACGTTCGACCTGTTCGTGCCGCTGGTCATGGCGGATATCGTGAACATCGGCATTGCCGCCCACGGCTTCCACTATATTCTTGTGCGGTGCGGCATTTTGCTGCTGCTGGCCATGATCGGCCTTGCCTGCAGCCTGACGGCACAGTATTTTTCCGCAAAGGCGGCCGTGGGCTATTCCACAGCTCTGCGCCACGCCCTGTTTGAGCACATCCAGACCCTGAGCTTTACCGAGATGGACACCCTCGGCACCAGCACCCTGATCACCCGTATGACCAGCGACGTGAATCAGGTGCAGAGCGGCCTGAACCTGTTTTTACGCCTGTTCCTGCGCAGCCCGTTCGTGGTGATCGGTGCCATGGTCATGGCCTTTACGGTGAATTCCCGTGCAGCGCTGATCTTTGTAGTGACCATCCCGCTGCTGAGCGTGGTGGTGTTCGGCATCATGGCTGCTACCCGGCCCCTGTACAAGACGGTACAGAATCGCCTTGACCGGGTGCTGGGCCTGACCCGCGAAAACCTGACCGGCGTGCGCGTGGTGCGCGCTTTTGATAAGGAAAAGAGCGAGGTAGAGCGCTTTGAGAATGCCAACGACCTGCTGACCAAGATGCAGCTCCATGTAGGCCATATCTCTGCCCTGATGAACCCGCTGACCTATGTGCTCATCAACATTGCCATTGTGGCACTGCTATATGTGGGCAGCATTGAGATCAATGTTGGTGGCATGGCTTCCGGCGACGTGATTGCGCTGGTGAACTACATGAACCAGATCCTTGTGGAGCTGGTCAAGCTGGCAAACCTGATCGTGCAGGTGAGCAAGGCGCTGGCCTGCGCAGGCCGCGTGCAGGCTGTGCTGGACACCACGCCCGGCATGGCCTTCCCGGAAAAGCTTCTGGGCGAGGTGCCCGCCGAAAAATCCGGCGATGCCGTGCGCTTTGAGCATGTAAGCCTGACCTATGCGGGTGCCGGTGCACCCAGCCTTTCCGACATCAGCTTCACTGCAAAGCGCGGCCAGACCATTGGTGTCATCGGCGGTACCGGCAGCGGCAAATCCAGCCTTGTCAACCTGATTCCCCGCTTCTACGATGCCACCGAGGGCACGGTGGAGATCATGGGCCGCGACGTCCGCAGCTACCCCCGCGAAGCACTGCGCGGCAAGGTGGCCGTGGTGATGCAGAAGGCCCAGCTGTTCGGCGGCACCATCCGCTCCAACCTGCTGTGGGGCAACAAGAATGCCACCGATGCGGACCTGTGGGCCGCACTGGAAACAGCACAGGCTGCGGAGTTCGTCAAAGCCAAGCCCCTTGGGCTGGACGAGCCTGTGGAGCAGGGCGGTCGCAACCTGTCCGGCGGACAGAAGCAGCGCCTGACCATCGCCCGCGCCCTTGTGGGCAAGCCAGAAATTCTGGTCCTTGACGACAGCGCCAGCGCACTGGACTACGCCACCGATGCCGCCCTGCGCAAGGCACTGGCTGCTCTGCCCGGCAGCCTGACCGTGTTCATCGTGAGCCAGCGCGCCGCCAGCCTGCAGCACGCCGACCAGATCCTTGTGCTGGATGACGGCAGGCTGGTGGGCCTTGGCACCCATGACCAGCTGCGCCAGAGCTGCCCGGTGTACGAAGAGATCTATGAGAGCCAGTTCAAGAAAGGGGATGTGCAGAAATGAGCGCGAAAGCCAAAGCAAAACTGACCCCGGAACAGCGCAAGGCCACACTGACCCGTGTGCTGCACAAGATCCGCCCCTATTCCCTGTTCGTGGTCTGCAGCCTGATCGTGGCCGCCGTGAGTGTGGCCGCACAGCTGTATATCCCCATCCTGTGCGGTGACGCCATCGACCTGATGCTGGGCAAAGGCAATGTGGACTTTGCCGGTGTAGGCCGCATCATCGTGGAGGTGCTGGTGGTGGCCGTGGTGGCCGCCTTTGCCCAGTGGCTGCTGAGCGTGTGCAACAACCGCATCACCTTTTCGGTGAGCCGGGACCTGCGCAA
>OLNV01001960.1_pt1 | contig 12414 bp, 8 predicted proteins | sample 1672891 | NCBI WGS metagenome assembly OLNV01 (sample SAMEA3136734, study PRJEB25190) | human gut metagenome | biome: human gut; feature: human-associated habitat; material: faeces | place: Austria | collected 2013 | reverse complement strand
ACTTTCAGATCCAAACAATTAATTGCTTTGAAGGAAAATGCGTCTAACCCAAATAGACAATCCCAACTTCAAAAAGATCAAGGGCAAACCTCACAACAATCAAACCAAGATTTGAAGAACGCCTCTGGTGTGCCAAATGCTCCTATGTTCCAATCAACTACAGGTACTGCTGCTGCTAGATAAATAGATAAATAATGTTTGTTATTGATATAATGTGATTTTACTTTTTTGTATTCCTCTTCTTTTGTGTGTTTGTTGAAAAGCAAAACGCGTATGAACAAAAATATTTATGTGTGTGTGTATTTTTTTTTTCCCACTCGAGATTTTATATTTTGTTCAAAAATAATTTTTATTCATTATTTTCTACTCCTTTTTTTTTTTAATTAGAAAGAATCACTTCATATTTCAATAGATATTATTCATTTTGATTAAGACTAACCATGGGAGTTAAAGGGCTTAATCAATTAATTAAAGAACACTCACCTAGTGCTTATAAAGAATTTCAGTTGAAGAATCTCTTCGGAAGAAAAGTAGCTATCGATGCCTCAATGTGCCTTTATCAATTCTTGATTGCCGTTAGACAATCAGATGGACAACAATTAACTAACGAGGATGGGGAAACTACTTCACATTTGTCTGGTATGTTTTACCGTACCATCAAAATGGTTGAAAATAACATTAAACCAGTATATGTTTTCGATGGGAAACCACCTGTATTAAAAGGCGGAGAATTAGAAAAGAGATTATTGCGTAGAGAAGAGGCACAAAAGCAAAAGACTGCCCTTGGTGATGAAGGGACCGTTGAAGAAGTGTTGAAATTTGAAAAGAGGTTAGTAAGAGTGACAAGAGAGCAAAACGAGGAAGCCAAAAAATTACTACAATTAATGGGGATTCCCTGTGTTGATGCTCCATGTGAAGCGGAGGCGCAATGTGCTGAATTGGCTCGCGGAGGAAAAGTCTACGCTGCTGCTTCAGAGGATATGGACACATTGTGTTATGAACCACCTTTTTTGTTAAGACATTTGACTTTTTCAGAAGCAAGAAAGATGCCTATCGACCAAATTGAATACAAGGACGCAATTGCCGGATTGGACATGACAAAAGAACAGTTTATTGATTTGTGTATATTGCTTGGTTGTGACTATTGTGAATCAATCAAAGGTATTGGACAAGCAACGGCCTTTAAATTGATCAAAGAACATGGTTCCTTGGATAATATCGTTGAATGGATCAAAAACAATAAAACGAAATACACACTTCCCGAAAATTGGCCCTTCGATGAAGCAAGACAATTGTTTATGAATCCAGAGGTGACAAATGCTAGCGAGATTAATTTGAAATGGAAAGAACCAGATGTAGATGGATTAATTGAGTTTATGGTTAAGCAGAAAGGGTTTAGTGAGGATAGAATCAGAAGTGGTGCCGAAAAGCTAAAGAAAGGGTTGAAAGGTGGCGTCCAAGGTAGACTAGATGGATTCTTTAAAGTTGTAAAGACCGATGACAAAAAGAGAAAAGCCGACCCTAAAGAATCAAAGGCTAGTAAAAAGAAGAAAAAATAGTAGTCCAAACTCACTAAAATTTTATATAACGTGTGTATTATTAATATTCTAATCCTTTGATTTTTGCTTTTTCTTCTCTGCTTCAGCAGCTTTTTCAGCCTCAATTGCATCTACATACTTTTTGATTTCGTCAACATCCAATTTTTTTATTTCATTTACTACAGATTTTTGTTCTTGTGTAATTAATTTCTGTTCTTCTGAACTTAAATTGATAGAAATTTGTTCTTTATTCTTATTATTGGAAAAATTTGTTGTTGTCTGTGCCGCTGATACATTGATTGTACTTCCCAAAACTATAGTTAGTAATCCTATTAATGCATATTGTTTTTTCATATTTTCTCCTATTCTGTTAATATACTAATAATTAATGTTTTGAATATTTTGTTTTAATATGCAATTTCTGATATAATTTTTTATATCCATATAATACTTATCCTTTTGAAAGGATTTTTGGTTGGTCGCCATTCGTGTTATATGGATTTTTTCTAAATCATAAGCATCACCTGATTTTTCTAAATACAAGAATTTAAAACGGCGTGAACTCTTATAAAATATGGAATGAGAAAATATCATGTTGACAGAAATCATTTTCTTTTCAAATTATCTAAAAGAGCTACAACACTTGAAATAATAACAATGGGTATTATCATTATGTTCTATTTTTAGGTTACTTTTATTTTAACATTGTTTTGTACTTAACACAATATATTTACAGGTTATTTTTTTCAATAAAATAATCATTCTATGAAAAAAATCACTGAATCCATATAATTCATATGAACTCAGCGATTTATCTACTATTCTCCGATCAAAACCCTCTTACCTTCAAAGGCAAATCCATAATGTCTGATCTTTGATTTTGAAATTCCTCTCTCTATTAACTCTGTATCATAATCCTTTTCTTCTATCTGCACTAATGCAGACTGCACAGTATCTTCTAATTTCAGTTCTTCCTGTGCATCGTAAACTTTAAATTCCAGCACAAATGCAAGTTGATTTTTCTGACGTGGAATCAACATAACGTCGTATCTTCCATATCCACTTTCCCTGTTTGATCTCACTTCATATTGATCCCGCAATTCTACCAATAATCCTAATACAAAACCATGATAGAATCTCTCTGGCTGTGTTCTGCCAGAAGGATGGCTTCCTGTATCGAAACTGCTGAATGTGGCTAGTGCAACTTCATTCATATAGGCATTCATTTCTTTGATATTTCCACAGAGCATTGCCTTAATAAATGCATTATAATTCGACCTTGTATTCTGAAACCATCCCACAAACATCTCTGAAAACATTCCTAAGGTCTCTAGATTCGTAATCTTTAAATGATACCATGGTACATGAAGGATTCCTCTGTATTCGATCTTATCGATCTTCAGATAACCGCTTGCAACCATCAGACTCCAGATCGCATTTTCTTTTGTCTCCAACTGATCAAATACGATCTGCTCATCAAAATTCAACACGATTTCTCTTTCATTTAAAAGTTCTTCCATGAATTCTTTCACATCTGGCTTGGACGTCTGAATCAATCGATTTATCAGATCATTGGAACTTGTAGATGCCCAATAAGCAAGCAACTTCTTTTCTTTCAGATAATTTGTAATGGACCATGGATTGTAAATATCCCTCTGTGAACCAAAAGTAAATCCATCATACCATTGCTTTACGGCATCCTTTTGACCTGCTAATTGAAACTCTTCCAATGCTGTAAAGACTTCTTCTTGTGTAAAGCCAAAACATGTTGCATATTCTTCTGATGTTGTTGTCACAACTTTTAAGTTATTCAGATCCGAAAAAATAGATTCTTTGGAAACTCTGGTAATCCCAGTCATCATTGCTCGATTTAAATATGGATTTGTCTTAAATGCTGCATTAAACAAACTTCGGATAAATGCAGTAAACTCATCCCAATATCCATGAATATACGCTTCCTGCATCGGGGTATCAAATTCATCCAAAAGAATGATAACTTTCTTTTCATAATATCGATAAAGATAACCAGAAAGATCTTTTAATGCACATTGTGCTGTCACATCATCCATATATGGATCAACTGACTGGAATTGTCTTACCTGGACTTCTGTCAGTCCTTCCCATCCTGCCAACTCAATATATTGCTGATACACATCCGTTATGATCTTCTTTATCTTTAATACTGCATCCTTATAATTTGTCTGCTTCACATCTGCAAAACTTAAATAAATGACTGGGTATGTTCCTTGTAACTGTTGATATTTTTCCTCTTTCCAGATATTCAGCCCTTCAAACAGCTGTCCCTGATCTCGATACTGGTTGGAAAAAAAACATTTTAACATATCCATATTTAACGTTTTTCCAAAACGTCTCGGTCTTGTGATCAACGTGATATCGTCTTCTGATTCCCACCACTCTTTGATCAGACTTGTTTTATCTATATAGAAACAATTGCTTTGTATGATATCTTCAAAACTTTGTTTTCCAATTCCTATTACCTTTTTCACGTCGATCACCTTCTTTCTAATTTATATATCTCTTTTTTCTTCTTTTAGTATACAAAAAATGGGAATCTCAGGCAACCTTGAGTATCTGTCTGATCACGCATCCAAAACCGTCAATGCCGTCACTGCTCCAACAATACATAAGATTCCAACAACATCGATCATTCCAAAGGCCTGTCCAAGCACGGTTGCGGAAAGAATCGTTGCAACCAGCGGTTCCACGCATCCAAGCATACTTCCCTGAACTGGTCCTAACATGGAAATCCCATGGAGATAACAGGAAAACGCCACGATTGTTCCTAAGAATACAACTCCAATTGTCATTGCAACCGTCATGATATCCCAATGTCCTGGGACACTCCACACTTTTGTAAATGGAGTTACCAAAACTCCACCGACAAACATTCCCCATCCTGTTGTCTCTAAAGTACCAAATTCGTCTAGTAGTTTCTTTGGCTGCACGTTATAAACTGCAAAAGCAAAAGCGGATAACAATCCCCAGAATAATGCTGCATTGGTGATCACTAAGTTTTTTATACTTCCATGTGTTGCAAGCAAAAAAATTCCTACGATCACAGCTGCCAGAACAAGCACTTCTTCTTTCTTTGGAAATCTTTTTTCCACTAATACAAAGAACACCATAATTAAGATTGGTGCAGAATACTGAAGAACTGTCGCAGTTCCCGGATTTGACTCCTGAATGGCAAGGAAGTACGTCATCTGACACATAGCCATTCCAATCATCCCGAAGATCAGCTGATTGACCGCTGAATCTTCTCTTTTCCATACACGAAAAATTGAATTCCCTTTTCTCTGATACATAAGCAACAGCAGGCAGATTCCTGCCCCTAATAATCTGACTGTCACAAGCCACGTAGCCGTCAGATCTTTTGCATCAAATAAATATTTCCCCATCACACCAGACATGCCCCAGCAGCATCCTCCTGCAACTGTGAAGCAGATTCCTTTTAAACTTCGATTCATAAATACATTTCTCCTCGTATCTGTATTTTTATCTATTCTTCTGTGAGTAAATTATCAAATTCACATTTTTCAAATTCCTGAATGGAAATATTTTTCTTGTTTGGATTGGCGTATACAAAAGTCTTATCTACATTTTCTAGGTAATTTTGAATCTTATCATTTGTCGCACTGATGATTGCCTGGAATCCTAGATTCCTGATCAGGTCAATACAACTTGCAACTTTCTCTGCATCCATCTTAGAGAACGCTTCATCTAAGACAACCAGACGGATGCTTGGATTTCTTCGTACTTTTGGTGAAAGATGAATTCCATAGGCCTGTGCAAAACTTGCGAGTAATGCAACATATAATGGGTTCTGTCCTTCTCCACCAGAGTTTTTCTTGATCATCTTACTTAATCCGATCGTCAGTTTTTCATCACCATCCACAATCTGTTCCATATCAAAGGACAGATACGTACGATAATCAGAATATTTCTGCATATCACGTTTCGCATTCTCAAGTTCTTCACCGGTTGCACCTTCTGGCGGGATAAAGATCTCGATCAATTCATTCATCAGTTCCCCGTATTTATTCTCATGTTCCATAGAGAAGAGATTCATCTGGTCATCCATCGTTGTATTTAAGACAGATGGATCGATATTCAGAGAATCATCCATAAACATTGGATAATATTTTCCATCGGCTCCTGTATTTCTTGTGATCTTAAATTGATATTTGTCTTTCCCAAAGTCGAGTCCACTGATCATGCGGTTTAATTCATCCCTGCGCTGATAAGCTTCCCTGATTGCGCTTCGAATCTTGTATACAAAATCATCTTTGAAATGTTCCATTGCTGTTTTGGCCTGTTTTGCAGCTTTTTCACGATACATTTCCATGTGATCAGATGATAATTCCTTATAAAGCTTGTCATACACATCATTATTCTCATCTACTGCTGAGAATGTGCGGTTCGGATATTCCCTTAAATATGCAGTTCTGACTTCCACAAGCTTTCGATATTCTTCTTCCTTCTTCGTTCCGGCATCATAGTATTTCCTTGCTGCACGTTTTTTGAGACGTTCATAGTCTTCTGTGTCTGTCTTCTCGATCTCTTGTGCAAACTGCTGCTCGTACTCTCCATTTGCCGGTAATTCATTCTGTGCACGGATCAATGCTTCATTCTGGTCAATGATCTGCTGTCTGCATTCTTTTAATGCATTCTGTGTTGCCCAGATTGCTTCTTTCATTGCATTGATCTCTTGTTTGCAATCTTCCTGTTTTAACCTGTTCTGGTCTCTTTCCTCTTCCAGACCTTTTAAGGCACCTTCTCTTAATTTTGTCAGCTGATTTTCTAAATCTTCATATTCTTCCTGACGTTCTTTCGCACGTTCCAGTGTTTCCTGCTGTTTTAAATATTCTTCGGCTGACTGTGGAAGATATTCATAGTCCAAAATAACGGCAGCACTTAAAACTTCTTTTTCTAATGGATCTTTTTTATCAAAGATCTTATCCTTTTCTTTCTCTAATTCTTTGATCCTGTGGCGTAAACTGTTGTCTCCAATGTAGGAATTTCTTGTGTACTGTTTTGGATCTAATCGTTTTAACTGGAAATTTTTATAAAGCATTCCATCTGGTGTGATACCAGTACGGCAATTTCTTAATTCATCGATCGTCTCACATTTGATCACACGCCCGATCAAGGATTCTATCAGCTTTTTCACATAAGACTGTTCTGCAAGAACTTCTTCTGACAATGCATTTTCCTCAACCTTCATGTCCTGCTTATCAATCTTTTGTGTGTCTGCGATCGAAATTCTCCAGTATTTCTTCTGATCCATATCACGATAGATTTCCATGGCATCCTTGACGTATTTTGGTTCCACGATCAGTGTTAATTTATTCGATCCTAAATATCCTTCGACCGCTTTATGCCATTTTTCATCTTTCATATCTAACAGATCGGCAAGCACATTTACCTTTACAAAATCACCACATTTTTCGCTTAATTTCGTCTGTAATTCATATCTTGCATCCAGAACTTCTTTTGGATATGCTTTGTTACCCTTTTTCAGTTCTTTCAACTCATCAGAAATGGATTTCTCCTGTTTCTTTAAGGCTCTTAGTGCAGACGCATTATCTTGTCGTTCTTCCTCAGTTTCTTTTCTTAAGATATCCAATGTATGTTTTAATCGGTTCAGATCATCTTCTGTGATATCTCCCTGTTCAAATTTCTCGATATCCCAGATTGCCTGATTTGGCGTAATATCGAGATCACACCATTTTTTTAAGTCTTTTGATGTCTGTTCCCAACGCTGTACGGAATGATTTAACTGTCCTAACAACTCCTGAACATCCTTTTTCCTTGTTGCGATCTGGTCGTATCCACTTCCTGCGATCTGTGCTACTAATGCATCGTATTCTTTGGAAAGTTTCTCTAGTTTCTTCTCAAGAACTGTTTCATTTTCTTCCTGTGTCTTTAGATCTTTCTCTCCATCTTCAATCTTTTGCTGTAATAGATGAATATCTGTTTTTAATTTCAGGACATCCAGTTTGTTCATGCGGTACTGACAATAATCCTGTTCCTCTTTTTTGGTCTTGAATTTAACGAAACTTTCTTTGATCTCTTCTAAGCTCTTTGCTTCCTTTAATGTATCTTCGATTCTCTGACGCATTCTTCCATACTGCATCACGCTTTCCTGCATATCTTCAATATGAATGTCCTGCTCCATACAGATGTATTCTTTCACAAAATCTTCGAGCTTGATATTCATTTTAAATGGGATCGCGCGTTTAAACAGTCTTGGGAATTTCTCCATATCAAGACCGCCAAGATAGATGTCATACATCTGTTTTCTAAATCTCTCGTTGCTTGTTCCAAAATAGAAATCTTCTTTTTTGAAGTTTTTCTGCATATATTTGCGGAGTTCCGAAATTGTCATCGCATGTTCTTCCGTACGGTAAGCATTCTCTAAAATGCCACCTTTGTGCCAGAAAAATAATCTGGATGTATCATTTCTTGCTGTATCTACGTCAAATACAACTCCCAGACATTCTTTTTCGTCAGATTCTGTCTGTGTAAATTCAAGAACGATCGTTGTGGAGAAGTTTTTATTTCTCAAATAAGTAACTTCATCTTTCTCTCCGACCGCAACCATTCCTCGCAGGTATTCGATCAGATTTCGATCGGAATCGTCTGCTGCCGCCTTATTAAAGAATCCACGACCATCTGTATTCGCATATAAAACGATCTGCATCGCATCGATCACTGTTGACTTTCCACTTCCAGAATGTCCAGTAAAAAAGTTGATTCCATCGTTGAAACTTAATATTTTCTGATCTATATAATGCCAATTATTCAGGCATATCTTCGATAATGCCAGAAATGGCTGCTTCGTCTTCGTCAAACTCACTGTCTACTTCCTCCTTGCTGAAACTTTCGATCAATCTGCGGATGTCATCTCCTAGTAACACGACATTCACGCATGGATAGATCATCATTCTTGTCTCGTCATTTAACTCTTCTAATACATCGAGTGGTTCGATGATCTGATATTTCTTTAATAATGCGATGGAACGACGCATCTCAGTGATGGATGGCAAGGTTCTCATCAGATGGAAATCATTGATCTTTTCATGGATTTCTCCTAATGATGTATACACACTTGTATTCGATGACGCCTCTGCCATATGTTCATCGTATAATAATTTTAAGATCAGAAGATAAATGGTTGATAATCTGGAAATCTTCTCTCCGATCAAAGTTTCTCCTTCGATATAAAAAACTCCCAGATGCAGATTTTCTCTTAATTCGATTCCTGAAATCTTAAAATATTCTCTTAAAAATTCCTGATGCAGGTCAATGGTTCTAAATTCTTTATTGTATACAAGTCTTCCGCTCTTTTTATCATATTTTCTTTCTAATACAAATGTCTGTTTTAACAACGTACGGATCACTTTCGTGACCGCATTTTTTTCTTCGTCATTCAATTCTTCATAATACGGTATCATGATTTCGGTTTCCTCCTTACAAAAGTTAATGCCGGATAGCGGTAACTTCCATTATCGATCAATTTATCGTCTCTCTCGATCACTTTATATTTACTGTTTCTTCTCGTGCTGTAATCGTAGGCAAGGATTAATTTCTCAAAGGACTCTTCATCCCTGATATCAATATCCTTAACTTCCATATGGTCATCCTGCATGTAAGCTTCAATGAAATCTTCAATCTCAGCCTGTTGGTATCTTGTATGAATCTTATTTAATCTTAAGACATCTTCTCTTGATAATTCTTCCTGCTGCTTTTCTTCTTCTACCTGACTTGCAAAATCTCTTCGTTTTCTCTTCTTATACAAAGACTTCTCTGAAAGCACTTCAAAATGAGAGAGATTCATACTCTGTCCGACCTCCTCGATCTTTTCCTCGCTGTCCTTAGAATCCCCGATCGTCTTTAACAGCTGGATCATCAGACCTCTTGTGTCGGATTCTCCATTCAGCATGTAATTCATACGTGTTACAGTTGCCCTGATATATTTGGAATGTTCTTTATCCATATTGGAAATTCGATGTTCTATGTCATCAAATCCACGCTCGATCGCATTAATGATACTTAAGACATCTTCACCTTTTTCTTTATCTGCTTTCTTCTGTACCTGTTCCATCCATGGAATATCTTCTCTCATTTCTCTTAAACATCGTTTGATATCATTTTTATATAAATAGAAATTATCATTTGTCTTCAAGATATGATATTTCTTCTCAACGATTTCCTCAACGTAACCTTCCAAATGTTCTGCCAACACTTCTTCATATGATTTCTGTTTTAGCAGTCGGCTAAAGAAATGGTCCATGTTGTGTAACATATCCTGCAAGGCTTTATTTAATTTCTTTGTATTAATAAGCGCTGTTTTTAACATGGCTAAGTTCATCTTCTTATCATGCCAGAATGAAAACAGTGTTGCGTATACATTCTGGATATAGATCTCTGTGTCATCCGTTGATGGGTTGACTAATTCTTCAAATGCTGTTAAAAATACGGCTGCGTAATCAGGAATGATGATATTGGTGGTTAATGTCGAGAAATCTTCGATCCTCTTTAACCAGCCTGTCTTGATCAGCCAGTTTAAGATCCTGTTTGGCGGTGTCTGGCTTGCATCATTTTCTGATTCAAATTCTTCAGGAGATAACCAGATCCGCTGGCTTTCGTTCCAGTCTTCTAATACCTGAAGGCATACTTCTTTACTTAAATAATAATTGTTATATTCATATTCTTCGTTGATCTTCAGCAAGGCTTCCATATAAAGTTCTCTGTTCATCGAACGAAATAAACTCCAGAATGAATCTGGGATATCATAGGCAAATTTCATAGGTAACTTCCTTCTTTGGTTGTACTTTATTCTCTGACTCTTTATTTTAACTGATTCGAATGACCTCGTAAAGTGATTTCCTATGAAATAATAATTGACACAAGTCCGAAATCGGACTATAATTATCATAATCTCATAGTCCGATTTCGGACTTAATCTAATTGTTATAAGAAAGGAAGTCACTATGGAATCGAAACAAAATCGTACCTTAAAGGAATTTGATTCTCTCTATAAGATGATCGATGATGTCTATCATGAGATCGCTCTTTCCATGCATCTTACGGATTCCGCATTTCTCATTTTATATTGTCTGTTAGAACTTGGAGATGGTTGCTCTCAGAAAGATATCTGCAAACTTTACTCCATCTCAAAACAAACGGTGAATTCTTCCGTAAAATCATTAGAAGATAAAGGAGTTTTGATCCGTAAAGCCGGCGTCGGAAGGGATATCCACTTATTTTTTACAGAGTTTGGACGAGAATTTTCTGAAAAACATATCTGTCCTGTCTTTGATATGGAAAATGCTACATTTGAATCTATGGAGCCTTCGGAGTGTGAACAGCTGCTTTCTCTTACGAGAAAATATGTTCAGATTTTAAAGAAAAATATGAAACAATATGTCTTAGAGGAAAAGGAGTTTTAGTTTATCATGAAGATTCAATTATCAGATCATTTCACTTACAAACGTCTGATCCGTTTTGTATTTCCATCGATCATTATGATGATCTGTACTTCGATGTACAGTATTATTGATGGATTGTTTATTTCCAATTTTGCAGGAAAAACAGCATTTGCTGCGGTCAATCTTATCCTTCCTGTTGCGATGGGTGTTGGAGCGATCGGATTTATGATCGGTTCTGGTGGAAGTGCGATCGTTGCAAAAACGCTTGGTGAGGGCAAAAAAGAAAAAGCAAATGAATATTTTTCTATGCTGATCTTTACTGCTTTGATCGGAGCTACGATCCTGTCTGTCTTTGGATTTATTTTTATAAGGCAGATCTGTATGGCACTTGGGGCGCGTGGACAGCTGCTTGAATATGCGTCTACTTATGGACGTATTATGTTTGTATCACAGCCAATGTTTATGATGCAGACGATCTTTTATAACTTCTTTATTACAGCAGAGAAACCTTCTTATAGTCTTCGTATGTCTTTGATTTCTGGCGTGATCAATATTGTGTTTGACTATCTCTTTATCGGTGTCATGCATTATGGTGTTGCCGGGGCTGCGGTTGCAACTGCCATGGGTGAGTATGTTGGCGGGCTTGTACCGTTGATCTATTTTGCGCGGAAAAATAACAGCAGCCGTCTTCGTCTTGTGAAACCTGTCTGGAGAAAAGATATTTTATTAAAGACCTGTTTAAATGGTTCTTCGGAATTTATGACAAATGCTTCTTCTTCCGTTGTAAATATGCTTTATAATACACAGTTAATGCGCCTTGCTGGTGCAGATGGTGTTGCTGCTTATGGTGTGATCATGTATGCGAACTTTATCTTTGCTGCGATATATCTTGGCTATTCTATGGGAAGCGCTCCGATCACCAGTTATAATTATGGGGCTGGAAATCATTCGGAATTGAAGAATATGTTGAAGAAGAGTTTGTCTTTAATTGCTGTAACTGGTGTTTGTCTGACTTTGATCTCTGAGTTTTTTGCCCATCCGCTGATCAATATCTTTGTTGGATATGATGCTGATCTGTTTGCTATGACGTTACATGGATTCCGGTTGTATGCATTTGTGTTTTTGATCAATGGATTTAATATCTGGGCTTCTTCGTTCTTTACAGCTTTGAATAATGGGGTTGTTTCTGGGATGATTGCGTTCCTTCGAACTTTGTTGTTTCAGATTGGGTGTATTATGCTGCTGCCAATTTTGCTTGGATTGAATGGAATTTGGATGGGAGTTGTTGTGGCGGAGATGTTGACTTTAATTGTTACGATTTATTTTTTACGGAGTAGAAGGAAAGTTTATCACTACTAAATTATGATTGTAGGTAGTGTTGCATGTATGAGTCAGAAAGAAGATAAGAAAAAATATTTATA
>OLNV01001944.1_pt1 | contig 12492 bp, 9 predicted proteins | sample 1672891 | NCBI WGS metagenome assembly OLNV01 (sample SAMEA3136734, study PRJEB25190) | human gut metagenome | biome: human gut; feature: human-associated habitat; material: faeces | place: Austria | collected 2013 | reverse complement strand
CCTAAGTTTTGTGTTTCTCCACTTTTTTCAACCTTAACACCATCTTCTACAGATATGAGTTTTGTTTCTGTTAGTGCCTTGATTGGTAAACTTTGAATACGAGTCATTGTAGGAACTAAGTTTGCAGGAGATTCTCCATCATCAATATTCTTTTTCATTTCTAAAATTGTAACATGTGCATCCGGGTGTTTTTCACAAATATATTCACTGGCTTCAACACCAACCATGCCTCCACCTACGACAAGGATATTTCCGTGTACATCAACTTTATCACCTAAAATATCATGTGCCGTACAGGCATTTTCATTGGGTCTATTTGGAATAGAACCGTTGCATACGAGTACCACATCAAAATCATGTACATCACTTACTTTCACTTCATGATTTAAATGAACTGGAATTTGTAGTCTTTGACATTCACTTTCTAAATAATCAATCCATTTATGCATTTCTTTTTTCGGGGTAATCTTGCTGGCAAGATTGATCTGTCCACCTAACACACCACTTTTTTCAAAAACTTCTACATCAAGTCCTCTTAAAGAACACATTCTTGCAGCGCTTAATCCACCGATTCCGCCACCTACAATCATCACTTTTTTATTCGATGTAGATGGTTCTATCTTCATTTCCATTTCATGACCACAGAATGGATTGATAACGCAAGTTCCGCATAAACGCTTTGTTTGTTGTCCAACACATCCTGCAAGGCATCCTGTACAAGGTGCAATTTGTGCATCTTTATCTTCTTTTGTCTTCTTGACAAAATCTGGATCTGCAAGTAAAGCACGACCTAGCACAATACCATCGACCTTATCTTCTTCTACTAAAGAACGAGCTAATTTCGCATCATTAATCTTTCCCACCAACAATACGGGTACATGACTGATTTCTTTGATTCTTAATGCTTCTTTCAAATTAGTTGCACACTCTTCTCCATGACTAGGCATAATTTTATTTGGCAACTCATATTGAGATCCACCCGAAACTTCAAAGGCATCTACACCTCGTTTTTCGAGTTCTGGTATCAATTGAAGTGTATCTTCAATTGTATTTCCACCTGGAATCTTCTCCGATCCAGAAATTCTTAAAATAATCGGAAAATCATCTCAACATTTTAATTTAATCGCTTCTACCACTTCAAATAATAAACGTGCACGACGCATTAAATCGCCACCATATGCATCTGTTCGCTTATTTTTTAAAGGACTTAAGAAAGAGCCTAGAAGCATATATCCGTGAGCACAATGAAGTTCAATTCCATCAAAACCAGCTTGTTTTGCCTGATAAGAAGTATTCGCATACATCGAAATAATGTTTGGGATTTCTTCTATTTTTAATTCACGAGTTTGTTGATACATAGAATTTAAATAGCCACTACTAGAAATTGGTGTAACCCCAAAGAATGAGGAGATACTTTCTGGTCCTGGATGCGTAATTTGCGGAATGATTTTTGTCCCATACGCATGAATCTTGTCCGTAAATTTCTTATATTCCAAAATACTTTCTTCACTTCTAAAACATAGCGTATTCCCTAAATAAGGGGTATTTGGATCCACACTTGTCGCATCCGTAATAATGCAACCCACTTCCCCTTTAGCTCTTTCAAGCCAATATGCCTGTTCTTGAAACGTAGGAATTCCCGTTTGATCTCCATACCCTAAAGACATAGGCGCCATAAAAGTTCGGTTCTTTAATTCCATTGAACCAATTTGAAGTTCATCAAATAATGTTGTCATAACACTACCTTATTAATTTCTAAAACTGCATGATACGCATCTTTAAATGCATCTAATGCAATGCCTGCTTTTTTACAATCACCAACGATGTATGTAGGAATACCTAAATCTGTATACATACTTGTATCGTTTGCCTTTGATCCAACAGCCATAATGACACTATCATATGGATATTCTTTGCCACTGGCAACAACTGCATGATCCTCAATTCGTTCTACAGTGGCACTTGTTTCAATTGTGATTGGCATTTGTGCCATCGCAAACTGCGCTGTAATTTGACGCAATGGTCCTAGATCCTGTAAAGCTTTTTCTTTCATTTCTAAAACAGTGACTTTCTTTTGTTTTGCAGCCAAGAATTCAGCGGTTTCAAAACCAACAAGACCACCACCAATAATAACGACGTTTTCACCTGGCACTTCTACTTTTTCACTTAATACATCATGAGCAACAATGGCTCTTTCTCTACCTTCAATTGGAAGTACAAACGGACTTGACCCAATCGCAACAATGAGTGCATCCGGCTTAATTTCTTCTAGCATTTCCTTAGTAACAACAGTATTTAAGTGCACTTCAATTCCAGATTCTTGAACATTCAAAATCATTTTATTGACCGCATTCTTAAAGTCTTTTTTAGCTGAAATAGCCCCGGCCAATAAAAATTGTCCACCTAGGCTTTCACTCTTTTCAAATAAAATTGGTGTATTACCTGTTTCTTTTAAATCTAGAGCCGCTTCCATACCTGCAATTCCACCACCTAAGATGACAACTTTTTTAGAAACAGATCCTGGTTTTAGGTCTAATGTTTCCTCTTCTAATAAGCCAGGATTTCGCATACAAGTAATGTGTTTAATTGCTGGATTATATAACGATGCACAGAATGAGTCATAACAACCTTGGTTACATCCGATACAATAACGAATCTGATTGACTTTACCAGCTCTAGCCTTGTTACAGAAATTAGCGTCGGCAAGCTGAGCACGTGCCATGACAACTAAATCGGCCTTGTCATCTTCTAAGATCTTTTCGGCAAATTCAGGCGTATTGATACGTCCACATGGCATTGTCAACATACCTGTTTCTTTACGAATACGCGCAGCATCTTCTACGTTAAATCCATTTTCAATATCCACTGGAGCCACTTCATATAGTGTAGCTGCCGTTAAGATATTTCCACGACTAATGTTTAATACATCAACACCGAATTCTTTAGCATCTTTACAGAATTCAATCACTTCTTCAACCTTTAGTCCACCATCTAACATGTCATCATGACAATCCACACGCATGAATAGTGGCATATCTTCTGGCATATTGGCACGAATCGATTTAATACATTCCAATGGGAATTTTTTACGATTTTCAAAAGATCCACCCCACTCATCACTTCGATGGTTAATTCCACCTGAAAGCATAGAGTGTGGTAAATAGTTATGCGCACAATGGAATTCTAAACAATCAAATCCAGCTTCTACTGCACGTTTTGCAGCTTGTCCAAATTTATCTATTATATCGAGTAATCTTTCATTTGTGATAGCTGGCACGGTATATTGTGGACTTAATGGTAAGTCATTGGGTACTAAAATCTGAGCCGTTTGATCTGAAGCTACGGCTAATCCACCTTGCCATAATTGAATGCAAGTTTTTCCTCCAGCTTCATGCACGGCATCATTTAATTTTTTAAATCCTGGAATGTATTTGTCTTCGGCAATCGACAAGAATCCAAAAGGTGCACTGGCCGCATCAACACTTGTAACTTCAATTGTATTTAATCCATTTCCACCTTTTGCACGAGCCACATGATACGCAATCAACTTATCTGTAACACTCTTTCCATCTTCACTTTCCGCACTTTCATGTGTTCCCATCGCAGACATGACAACACGATTTCTTAATTCCATACCACGAATCTGTATGGGTTCAAACAATTTGTCAAACATATGATTGTCCTCCTTTTCGTATGTTTATTTCTTATTTTATTATACTTCAATTGTTAGTGGTTTCACATACACAAAAGAAAAAGAGCTGTCATTCTTTGACAACTCGTACAGTTTCAATACCATAGTATTTCATGACTTCAATAGAAGACTCACTAATCACTTCTCCTGGAATCACTGGAAGAATCGCAGGAGGACAAGATACAGTCACACTGGAGCATACTTGTCCTAATGATTTAGATACATCCAATGTTATACTTGGCGAAAATAAAGCTTGACGCACATTCATGGCTTTTTTAGATTGTTCTAATTTTGGTGGCTTATTTGCTAAAATGGGTTTTCTTTCAATTCCACATAAACATGTCTCTAATCGTTTTAAGTCATCCTTCGTATTATATGGAGATGGCATTAATACAATATAGTCTGAATCATAGAATTCAGCATAGATATCACATTCCATTAAAAGATTTGCGATTTCATTTCCAGTATAGCCAAACTCTTTTGTTGAAATCGTTATCTTCATGGGTTCACCAGATAAAATCGTGTATCCATATTGAACCAACGTATTCTTTAATCCATCCACTCTTTGTATACATTCAGACAAAGATTTTTTAAACGTAGTATCCAACACCTCATTTGCCGCGTCTAAAGATGCCATAATCAAATAGGATGGACTTGTAGAAGAAAAATATTCCATAAAATGTTTAACGTCATTTTTCCATACTTGATTCAAAGAATCACTTAAGTGAAGATAAGCTCCCCCAGTAAGTACAGGTAGTGTTTTATGGGCCGAATCACAAGATAGATCAGCTCCTAAATCTACAGGATGTAAAGATGGTTCTAAAAAACGAAGATATGCACCATGCGCATTATCGACGGCAAGTAGTACATTATGTTTTTTACATACACTAGCTAAAGACTGAATGTCCCAAAGATTTCCTAAATAGTCTGGATTGGTCAGATATACAGCCGTTGGAAGACTTTCAATAATTGCCTTTTCTAAATCCTCTTCATTTATCTTACAAGATAAATAATCACTATTTCCATATAACCATTCAATATCAAAATCTAATAGTGCAGCCGAATGAATAAAACTTCGATGCGCATTTCTTCCTGCAAGAATTTTAGGCTTCTTGCCTTTACTTTTGGCATCTTGGCATAATATCGTGCACATCGTTTGAATGCATAAAGTAGAGCCTTGGGTTGAATAATAGGTTGGACATCCAAATAAAGAGGAAGCATTTTGTTCACTTTCCTTAATGATTCCTTCTGCCGCAAACAGTTCATCAGCTCCATAAATTTCTGTAAGATCCATTCCTTCAAAACCAAGAATGCCAGCGCCTTTATGGCCTGGCATATGCATTCTTACAGGTGATTTTTCTTGATACGATTTTAGAAAACTAACAATCGGCGTCTTCATGATTATTTTCTTTCATATCACGAATAATGGCTACGGCAAGGGCACACTCTAATCGTTTACAGAATAGCTCACAACCTTCTTTATATACACCTTTTACAGATCCTGTCGCATGGTATGCATTGGCTGCACATCCTCCAGAACAATAAAGTCTTGCCCAGCAATCTGCACATTCTTTACGTGCATATACGTTACATGATGCAAATTCATCCTGAATCTTTTTGTTTGTGACACCCGTATAAATGTCTCCTAATTTAAAGGCTTCTTCTCCTACAAATTGGTGACAAGGGTATAAATCTCCCCATGGTGTTACGGCCATATATTCAGTTCCTGAACCACATCCTGAAATACGTTTATAAATACATGGTCCACCTTTTAAATCAATCATATAGTGATAGAAAGTAAATGGATCTTTTTTCTCATCATATTCCAACATCAACTTCGCTAAATCTTCATATTGTTTCATAACAACTTCACGATCGGCTTCTGTTAATGCTGCAGGATCATCGGATTTGGCAACAACAGGTTCCATACTTAATTCTCTAAATCCTAAATCTAACATTTGTTGCACATCTTTTAAGAAGTCTGGATTGGCATGAGTAAAAGTACCACGCATATAGTAATTTTTACCTTCACGAGCCTTTACTAACTTTTGGAATTTAGGAACGATTGTATCAAAACTTCCCTTACCAGAATAATCCACACGATAACGGTCATGCACTTCTTTACGTCCATCTAAACTTAAAACAACGTTGCTCATTTCTTTGTTCGCAAATTCAATTACGTCATCATCAATCAACATACCATTTGTCGTTAATGTAAAACGGAAATTCTTTCCAGCTTCTTTTTCAATACTACGAGCATACTCAACCAATTGTTTAACCACATCAAAGTTCATTAGTGGCTCTCCACCAAAGAAATCCACTTCTAAGTTTCTGCGTGTTCCTGAATTTTCCACCAAGAAATCAAGAGCTCGTTTTCCCGTTTCAAAACTCATCAATGCACGATCTCCATGGTATTTTCCTTGGCTGGCAAAACAATACGAGCAATTCAAGTTACAAGTATGGGCAATATGAAGACATAAAGCTTTAATGACACCACTTGTCTTAGCCTTTAACTGGCCTGCCATTGGCTCATATGTATCTTCACTAAATAAACGACCTTGTTCTTTTAATTCTAAAATCTGGTCGTAACATTCTTCCAATTCAGATATTTCAACACTAGGGTATTTCTCCTTCATTTCTAAAACCAAGGTATTTTTATCTTTATCTAAAAATTCAGCAATCATATCATAAGCAATTTCATCTACCACATGAATGCTTCCTGAACAAATATCCAATACAATATTCTGATTAAACATCTTATACTGATGAATCATCTATATTTCCTCCTCAAAATTTAAAAAATGCTGCCTTAAAGGCGGCATTAAAAATGCCGAATTACTTCGGCATTTCTTAATTACTTACTTTCTTTATTATTTTCGCAAGCTTGGTTCGCAATTCCACAACTAGTTTTACAAGCTGATTGGCAAGAAGTTTGGCATTCTCCACATCCACCATTTTTTGCGCTTTCACACAAGTTACGAGTATCTACTGTATTAATATGTTTCATGATTATATACCCCCATATAAATTCCTTTTTATTTTAACACGCCAACAAAAGAATATCAAATTAAAAAGGCATTCCGAAGAATACCTTTATAAACTATTTAGAACTTTCTTCCTTAGTACGGAATACATAACGACTCGTTACTGTAGCACCTTCTGGAGCACCAGAGTATGAAGCATATTCTTTATTCATAGCTTTGATTTCATCTATTACACTTTGTAAGGTTTCAAGTTCTCCAACACCTAAATCAACCTTTTCTTTTAATTGATCCAATCCTTCAGACTTGAATTGTTCGTTACCCTCATACAATTGTTTAGCACCTGAATTCAATGTTTCAAATGCCTTACCTAATGTATCTAATCCATCAGCCATTTCATTGAATGTTCCACTTTGTCCAGCAAGTGTTCCAGTTGCATCTGATAATGCACTAGCACCACCATTTAATGTAGCATTGTTTGATGTTAATTGAGTAGTACCAGCTTTAATTTTATCTACACCAGATTGTGAAGCAGTTTGTAGTTCACCCAACTTATTTCCTAAATTAATTGCTCCAGCATTAATTTTTAACGCTCCATTGTATAGTTCTGTAACTCCAGGTTTTAAACTGTTAAGCATAGTTTGCATACCTTCAACTTTTTTAGTTGATCCAGATAAAGTTTGACTTAATGTATCAATTGTAGTCAATGCTGCTTGAACATCTGTTGCTAAATCATTTAATGTTTTTATTGAACCACTTACTAATGTACTCATTTCTGAAACAGTAGATTGAACAGTTACTAGAGTATCATTTAATGTTTTAAACTCTTCTGTTAAAGTCTGCAATTCAGATAATCCTTCAATGGTACTAATTGCATCTACATTAGTTTTTTCTTTATTCAATGCATCGATTTGAGTTTGAATACTATTTGCTTCATCAGTCTTGCCAGCATCATTTAATGCCTGTTTAGCTGTACTTAGTGTACCAATAGATGTATCAATCTCAGATTTCATACTATTTTTAATATCAGTGATTTTACCATTAACTGTATCTTTCTTCAAATTATAGTCTTCAATTGCCTTATTGTTCTGTATTTCTTTAGTTACGATATTTGTACCCAAGTTATCCAATTTATCTTTTAAATCAGACAATCCAGATAATTCAGTAGATGCATTGGTTAAATCTGTTTGCATATCTTCAAGAGTTTTTTTATCTTTACCTAAAGTCGTAGCCATTCCTTCTAAATTCGTTTTTGATTCTGTTAGTAAACCATTCATTTCTTTAACTGATGCTGTTACATTAGCTCCATTTAATTGATCTAATAATTGTCCTAATCCATCTGCAACAGCTTGCGAACCATCCACTAAACTTGCTTGTTCCTCCGTTGAAGTTGTAACGGCAGATTGAATTAAACCTACATTTTGAGGAATACCATATAATTGATTAACACCCTCATTGATTGCACTAGCACCAGCAGTATATTGACTAATACCTGTTTGTAAGGCTTTAACACCATCATTTAATTGGATAGCACCTGCAGATAATTGTCTTACTTGATCAGATGAACCTGTTAATGGAGCAGCTTGTTCTTTTAATTGTGTTGTTCCATCATACAATTGTTTTGATCCATCAATCAATTGATTGTCGGCTTCCATTAATTGATCAATTCCATCTGTTAATTCAGATACTGAACCAATTTCACCTAATTCACTTGCCAAATCAATTTCATTTGTCATACCAACCATGATAGATCCTAAATCAAAATCATTGACATCCGCTTCTACTGTTACATCATCACTGATTCCTAATTGATTATTTACTTTGTCTAAACCTGCAGATTTTAATGTTTCCTTCAAGCCTGGAATATTCGCAAATGCCAACATTTCATTTGTTCCATCATTTACGATCTTACCAGATTCACACTTCACATTTGAGAACTTGCCAGTACTCATATTCAACATACCACCAGCTAAATAACTAGGGTGAATTACAATGGATTTGCCATTGATATTTTTAACTTCTGAATAGTTATTTGTAAAAGAAATCATTAATTTCAAATGACCAGACTTACCTTCCATATCTTTTGCAGACATTTCTTGACCATCTAATTCATAACGAATCTTAACAGACACAGGAAGTTGTTTTGTGGCTGTTCCTTCATAATATACGTCATTACCTTTCGCATTCCATGTATATGTATTTCCGTCTTTTGAAGGTTTTTCATTTGATTTAATGTTCTTAACATCTGTTAAATTTAAAGTTTCTTTAATATTATTAATTCCATCCTCATCATGTAACCAGCTAGATACGATTGTATCGCTGATGGAACCATCTGAGTTTAATACAGAATAAACAGTTTCTGTTTTTTCTGTAGGATTTTCATCATTACTTTGCGCAAATACAGTCACAGGCATCATACTTCCTGCCATAACTGCACTTAACAATACACTACCAACTACTTTTACTGTATGATTTAAATTCATATTTATTCTCCTTTCGCTTCCATGTTTGATTCTGGCCAATTCTTTGTCGTCTTTTCAATGAACTTGTGGCAGAAAATCAACAATGAAGGCAATACTAATAAGATACTTACGACTGAAATTAATGCACCACGCGCTAATAAGATAACTAATGATTTAATTAAATCCATCTTAGCTACAAAGCTTACACCGATACATGCGGCAAAGAATGAGAATCCACTTGTCATAATGGAAACACTCGATTTTTCCATCGCAATCAAAGCCGCTTCCTTAACCTTCTTACCATGCGATAATTCTTCTTTAAAACGCGTTGTCATTAAGATGGCATAGTCTACTGTGGCACCCAATTGAATAGTTCCGATAACCATATTTGCGATAAATGGAAGTGTAGTTCCTGTAAAGAATGGAATACCCATATTGATTGTGATCGCAAATTCAATGGTTAGTACTAAGATGACTGGAAGTGCAAATGATTTAAATGTTAAGGCAACAATGATAAAGATCATAATGACAGATAATACGTTAACCATCGCAAAGTCTGTATTTGTTGTTGTGATCAAATCACGTGTCATACTTCCTTCTCCACCAATCATACCCTTCTTATCGTATTTATGAATGATGGTATCCATTTTATCTAACTGTGTATTTAATTCATCGGTTGCAGCTTTATAATCACTGTTCACAACAATTAATTTCTTTCCACCATTTTGGAAAATATCCTTTACTACACTTGGAGTAAAGTTGGATGCAAGTCCTGGACCCACAAATTCTTCATACGCTAATACGTTATGAATTCCTTTTAAATCTTTGATTTCAGAACACATATTCTGAATTTCATTCGTTGTTAATTTGTCATCCACTAAAACGAAATGTGTTGTTGTCATATCAAATTTATCTTTTAACTGATTTGTACCAATGATACTCGCAAAATCACCTGGCATACCAGAAATCAAATCATAATAGACATTTGTATGTGCCTGACCATATCCAAATGGAATGAAAATCAATACGAAGGCAACAAGAATCTTTTTATAGTGACGCATCACAAAACGAGGAACTCTATGTAACTCATTCAAAATTGTTTTATGTTTGTACTTTTCAATCGTCTTATCAAAGAACATCAACAAGCTTGGCAAAATGAAGATAGTTGATAATACACCAAGAACAACACCTTTGGCCATAACGATACCAATATCTCTACCTAGTGTTAACTGCATTACACACAAGGCTACGAAACCAGCAATTGTTGTGATTGAACTTGAAGTAATTGAAGTAAACGTAGCTTTGATAGCCTTAGCCATAGCTTCTTCATTTGGAAGTTTTTGTTTTTCTTCTTGATATCTATGTAATAAGAAGATGGAATAATCCAATGTTACAGCTAACTGTAATACAACAGCCAAAGCCTTTGTGATATAACTAATTTCACCTAAGAATACGTTTGTACCAAAGTTATAAACGATTGGGAAAATCATTCCTAACATAAATACAACTGGAGCAATCGTACTCTCTAATCCTAAGAACAATACGATCATACATAATACAACCGCAATACCTGCATAGATTGGCGTATCGTGTTCTGTTTGATCTTTAGTATCTTCACTGATGGCTGACATACCACCTAAGTAACAATCATCTTTTGTATATTTTTTTATTTTACTAATCGCATTCATTGTACGCATTGACGATGTTGGCTCTTTAAATGTAACAATCATCATTGTACTGTCACCAGAATATAACATATCCTGAATGCTTTCTGGAATTGCCTGTTTTGGAACAGAGATATCTAATACATCATCTCTCCAAATACATTTTTCAACTCCATCAATTTTATTGATCTCTTCCTTAATTTTTGCGGCCTCTTGATCCGTCTTGTTGTTGACAACCAAGAAGTCTACACTCGATAAGTTAAAATCATCTCCAAGAATCTTTTGTGTTTTCATAGATTCTGAAGTCGAAGGTAAATAAGATAATAAATCGTAATTAATATTTGTATTGAAATAACCAATTGCACTTGGAATCAAAAGAACAATGGCCACAGCCAAAATCATATTACGATATTTAACTATCCATTTTGACATCTTATCCATATCGAATCACCTTTTTTTCTATCCTTTCCTTTACTACGTGAAGAGTATAGTACCAAACTGACCGCTAGTCAATATTTTGTTTTATTTTTTTTTAAATTCCCAATATACAATTGTTTTAATATGTTCAATCGGTCATTTTTATTTGTATTTTCTAAATTATTGTTTATAATAAGGATGGTGATAAGCATGAAAAGTAAGATAATCGAAAACAAGAAAATAAAAGAAAACAACCTCTTACAGGCTGCCTTTAATCTATTCACAAAAGAAGACATCACAAATGTCTCTGTTAATGATATTGTAAAAAACGCGGGAGTCGCAAAAGGAACTTTCTATCTTTATTTCAAAGATAAATACCAAATACGCGATATTCTAATTCAAAAAGAAGCACATCGCCTATTTGAAGAAGCCCACAAACAATTAGAAAAGAATGATATTCGTAATTTTGAAGACTCAGTTATCTTCTTGATTAATCAAGTATTGATTCGACTAGAAAACAATCCATTGATCTTAAAATTCGTTGAAAGAAACCTATCTTGGGGCGTGTTCCATACCCAATTAAATACAGCAATCGACAATGATAGTTTCAATCTTATAAAAGAATTTAACGAAATTGCGACCGCAAATGGATATGAATTTGAAAATTCAGACCATATATTGTTTTTAGCGGAACATAGCTATTGTCTAAAACAGAGAACGCCCATAAACGGATATTCATTACTACAATCATATTATAAATAGAAAGGCACAAGTGTAATGCTATATCCAGCTGCGCCACATTTATATGAATAATTTATTATCAAGCAAGTAACATGAAATATATCTTATTTTGTTTCATTGCATTAAATATAGCAGCGTGTACATCACAAAAGGAAAGTTATACGCAAGAACAACTATATGAGAAAATGTCTTCGGGAGTAGTGCTTGTTCAGAACATATATAACTATGAGGTTTCTAACGAGAAATACAATTCTTCTTATATACTAACTACAAGAGATAGATACACTTGCCACAAATATGATTACCAGACGCATGACAGCATAAAGAAAAACATAGCATATATACTGGAAAAATCAGCTGATAAATTCCAAGTTCTTTTGCACCAATCAGATTAGAAAGGAATATTCTGTTATAGAATCCGAGTATTCTAGCGAGAAAACCAGAGAGTGTTAAAATTAATGTTCCAGTAAAAATTGTTTTTTTATAGGAAGTTTTATATGACATGAAAACACCATAGATAAAGGGTTATTTGATTG
>OLNV01001942.1_pt1 | contig 12497 bp, 9 predicted proteins | sample 1672891 | NCBI WGS metagenome assembly OLNV01 (sample SAMEA3136734, study PRJEB25190) | human gut metagenome | biome: human gut; feature: human-associated habitat; material: faeces | place: Austria | collected 2013 | reverse complement strand
AAAAGAAGCGGCAGTTTCCTGAAATACAAAATGTAAATCAGACTGTCGCTTTTTTCATGTATTTTTAAATCAAATAAATTTTAAAAGCTGATAAAAAAGAATGATAATTTGGAGAAAAATAGCATAGAATAATTTTGAGCTGATATGACAGAGAATGTTTTGGCGTATTGACAGGACATTTGAAATGACGTATACTAAGCTCAGTGATCGTTCTGTAGAAACTTGCGAAGCCTACAGGCGGGGGAGAGCCTGCGGGTCTCTCCCTCTTTTGTTTTAAGGAGAAATGAGATGCAGACACCGAAAAAATTCTCTTCTTTTAGTGACCAGGTTTCCTGGATCAGTGATGAAAAGGGAATAAAAATAAAAGACAGAGAATATGCGGAAGAGATGTTACGCCAAATAGGATATTTTCCTCTTATGGGAGGATATAAACATCTTTTTAGAATATCAAACACAAAAAAATATAAAGCAGGAACAAGTTTTGAAGAAATAGTCAGTCTGTATAAGTTTGATGCAGAGCTTAGAGAGTTGTTCTTTAAATATTTACTGCAGATTGAGCGACAGATGCGTTCTTTGATGTCATACTATTTTACTGAAATGTATGGAGCAGAGCAGAAGCAGTACCTGGACGCTAATAATTATAATAATACAAAAAGAAATCATGCAACAATCGTAAAGTTGATAGCGACCTTGAAACGAGCAACAACGACCACAGATTATACATATATCAACTATTACCGCAAGACATATGGTGAAATTCCATTATGGGTTTTGGCAAATGTACTTACGTTTGGAAACTTATCAAAAATGTTCCGAGTGTTTCCGCAGTCCTTAAAATCAAAAGTATCAAAAAACTTTGAACCTTTGAATCAGCATCAGATGGAACAGTTTCTATCTGTTCTCACTAAGTATAGGAATGTATGTGCCCATGGGGAACGACTGTTTACATACAGAACAGTAGATGCTATTGCGGATACACCGCTTCATAAAAAACTTTCATTACCACAGAGCGGTAATCAGTACGAAAAAGGAAAACAAGATTTGTTTGCTGTGGTGATTGCTTTTAGATATCTATTACCTGGAAAAGATTTTCTGGAATTTAAAAGAAAGCTCATAAAAGAGATTGACCGAGTAAACAGAGAAGTAGAGCATATAAGTGAAGTTGAATTATTGAATAAAATGGGTTTCCCGAAAAATTGGAAAAATATTACCAGATACCATTTAAATTAAAGAAATATCCTCTAAGAGATAGTGAAATACCTATTGTCTTAGAGGATTTTTTATTGAAGAATTTTAATATTTAAGAGTTTGTTTTTTCCTCTTTGACATTAAAGCTAAGATTTCTTGTGGGTTTGTCAACTGACGTCCGGGAAGTGTCTGCTTTGGTGTGCGGTCGCGGTCGGCTTCGTCAATCGCTGCAATAAAAAGTTTTACGCTGTTTGGATTGGATATGACAAAATTATGAGTAATACTTGAAGTAGCCATACGAACACCTCCTCTTTTCGGGTTTTTTGTGTATTAATTATACGATTGACAGAGAAATGCGTCAATAGGAAAAATAAGTATTAAAAATAGTTGGAACAAGTACTAAAATAAAGTTGGGACACAAAATAAAGGTTATATTACGAAATGATAAGAATTGTAGGTGGAAGGTTTGAACATAGAAGCATATGATGCGGATTCATTGAGAAAGATGGTTAGGTTGCTTGAATATGAGAACAAGATATTAAAAGATAAATTGAAGAAAGCAGGCATTTCATATGAAGAGGTGAATCCTTTTGAAGAAAAAATAGAAAGTGCAGAAGAATATGACCTGGATCAAGGGAATCGTATTGTAAATCCACCGTATATTACAGAGAAAATGGCAATACGTTTCTTTTCGATGTTTTGGGGAAGAGAAGATGTATATGCCAGACGGGGAAAGAACGGGGGCTATTTTCCACAATGTGCAAATCGTTGGAATGACCGGCTTTGTCCTAAACAACGTAAAGAGAAGGTATTTTGTGATGAATGTGAAAATACCAAATGGATTAGTTTGGATGTTAAAAAAATAATTGCTCATTTGTTAGGCACAAAAGAAGATGGATCAGATGTAATAGGTGTATATCCTTTACTGCCAAATGGTACATGCAGATTTATTGTATTTGATTTTGATAATCACGAAAAAGGAGCAGAGGTTACGGACTTTGCAAATACGGATAATGAGTGGCATAAAGAAGTGGATGCGCTTAGAAAAATGTGTGAGCTTAATGGTATCAGACCTTTAGTTGAGAGATCTCGATCTGGAAAAGGTGCCCATGTATGGATTTTCTTTAAAAAAGCAATACCTGCGGCAACAGCAAGGAATTTTGGATTTCTCCTGTTAGACAAGGGTTCAACTTCCATCAATCTGAAATCGTTTCATTATTATGATAGAATGTATCCTTCGCAGGATGTGGCAAGCAGCATAGGTAATTTGATTGCATTGCCATTACAGGGGCAGGCACTTAAAAATGGAAATAGTGCTTTTGTAGATGAAAATTGGAATGCATATCCTGATCAATGGGATGCTCTTTTCAATAAAACAAGAAAGCTGGGAATAGAAGATGTTGAACAATGCATGGCAAAATGGCAGGGAGAATTAGCAGAAGTCAGAGGAATGCTTACTAATATTGAGAAGAATGTCAGACCGAAACCATGGAAGAAGAAATGTGAGTTTTGTAATTCAGATGTTGTGGGCAAGCTTCACATGGTATTGGGCAATGGAGTTTATGTTGATACTCTGAATCTTATGCCAAGAATACAAAATCAGATTCGTAGTTTGGCGGCATTTGATAATCCGGAATTTTACAAAAATAAAAGGCTGGGATATTCTAATTATTATAATTTTAGTGCTGTATATTTAGGTAAGGATATAGATGGATATATACAGATTCCGAGAGGACTGCGGGAAAATATTATACAGGAATGTGAAAAAGCAGGCATTTCAGTTGATGTTTCAGATCAAAGAGAAACAGGACAACCTATCAGAGTATCTTTTAAAGGTGATTTGCGAATGCAACAGGAATTAGCAGCAGAAAAATTATTATCACATTCAGATGGGGTTCTGAGTGCGGCAACTGCATTTGGAAAGACTGTAGTATGTAGTTACCTTATTGCAGAGCGAAAAGTAAATACGCTCATTTTGCTGCAAAGTAAAGATTTGCTTAATCAGTGGGTTGATGAATTGAATCATTTCTTAGAGATAAGAGAAGAACCACCGGAATATGAAACAAAAACAGGAAGAAAGAAAAAAAGGAATAGTGTGATAGGCGTTTTGCATGGAAATAAAAATACATTGATGGGGATCATAGATGTTGCAATGGTTGGTTCGATGTACAGCAGAGGAAAATTTAATGAACGAATTAATTCTTACGGAATGGTAATTATGGATGAATGTCATCACGCAGCTTCTAATACATCTATGGAATTATTGCAGAAAATAAATGCAAAATACGTGTATGGTGTTTCTGCTACGCCTAAACGTGGTGACAGTCTTGATCGGATTATCTATATGCTGCTGGGACCTTTGAGACATAGATTTACTGCGTTGGAGAGGGCTAAGGAACAGGGGATTGGACATTATTTTGTCCCAAGATACACAAGAGTAGTTGATACTGCAGAAAGCAAGGATAATATTAATAAAGCATATAATTTGATTAGTACCAGTAAGGTGCGCAATGAAATGATCATAGATGATGTTATAACTTGTGTTGCAAGAAAACAAACTCCTGTAATTTTGACAAGATTTAAGGAACATGCAAAATTTTTACATGATGCCTTAAAGGAAAAAGCAGATCATGTATTCCTTCTATATGGGGATAATTCGGATAAGGAAAATGCTGAAATAAGAGTAAAATTAAAGCAGATACCTGAAAATGAATCGCTTATTTTGGTGGCAACTGGTCAGAAAATAGGAGAAGGGTTTGATTTCCCAAGACTGGATGTATTAATGCTTGCAGCACCTGTATCTTTTGAAGGACGCCTGGAACAGTATGTAGGTAGATTAAACAGAGATTATGTCGGAAAAGAAGCCGTTTATGTGTATGATTATATCGATTCGCATGTGCGTTATTTTGATAAAATGTATGCAAAAAGATTGAGAACATATAGGAAGATGGGATTTTCAATCTGGACGCAAGAGTTGCAACCTAAACAAATAATAAATGCAATATTTGATTCTGTAAATTATACCGAAAAATTCGAGCAAGATATTGTAGAGTCAGAAAAAATGGTGGTAATTTCCAGTCCGGATATCAGACAGGATAAAATTGACAGATTTTTATTACTAATAAAGAAGAGACAGGAAGTAGGGGTAAAGGTCACAGTTATTACAACAGATCCGGAAGATATTACTTACGGAAAGTCAGATGTATGTTATGAATTAATCAGAGCAATGCAATTGGTAGGAATAAATGTGATAACAAGAACAGAAGTAGAAGAATGTTTTGCTGTTATTGATGATGAAATAGTATGGCATGGCGGGATGAATCTACTTGGAAAAGCTGATGTCTGGGATAACTTAATGCGTATCAGAAATTCACAAGTTGCAACTGAATTGTTGGAAATTGCTTTGGGATGTTCTGAGGAGAGGAGGAAAAGTGAATAAAAAGATTAAATGCGATATATATACCAGAGTATCCACAACCATGCAGGTGGATGGCTACAGTCTGGATGCTCAGAAAGAAAAACTCAAGAGATAGTGGAAAGCTGATGATTTCTGTTCTGTCTGCGGTGGCAGAGATTGAACGGGAGAATATCCTTGTTCAGACAATGGAGGGACGTAAGCAGAAAGCCAGGGAAGGAAAATGGAACGGTGGATTTGCTCCATATGGCTATGAATTGGTAAATGGAGAATTGCAGATCGCAGAGGACGAAGCAGAGATTATTCGTCTGATCTATGACAAATTTATTCATACCAATATGGGAATCTCTGCGATTGCTGCATGGCTGAACCAGCATGGATATAAAAAGAAAAAACGACAGAATAATACACTGGACGCATTTGCCTCTTCGTTTATAAAAGGCGTTCTGGATAATCCGGTATACTGTGGAAAGCTGGCTTATGGACGAAGGAAAAACGAGAAAGTTTCTGGTACAAGAAATGAATATCGCATTGTAAAGCAGGAAAATTATATGCTGCACGATGGTATCCATGAAGGGATTATTTCGGAAACAGACTGGGAGCTGGCTCATCAAAAACGGGAAAAAACAGGTGTGAAATATGAAAAGACACATAGCCTCGATCATGAGCATATTTTATCCGGAATATTGAGATGTCCGTTATGTGGAAGCGGTATGTATGGAAACGTGAACCGAAAGAAAAAGAAAGACGGAACCTTATATAAGGATTATTTCTATTATGCCTGCAAACATCGTCGCCTGGTAGATGGTCATAAATGTGGATATCGTAAACAATGGAGCGAGGAGAAGATTAACAATGCAGTGGAAGAAGTTATTCGGAAGCTGGTGAAGAATCCGAAATTTGAAGAAGCAATTCTGAATAAAATCGGTTCAAGAATAGATACAGAAGAAATAGAAAAAGAGATTGAAAGACTGGAAAAACAGCACAGGCAGCTGACCGGAGCAAAAGCAAGACTTGGACAGCAGATGGACAGTCTGGATATCATGGATAAATTTTATGAGAAGAAATATCAGGATATGGAGACAAGGTTATACCGTTTGTATGATGAGATTGAAGGCGTGGAGAACAGTATAGAAGAAGTCAAGAACCGCCTGCTGAATATCCGGCAACAGAAAATATCAGAAGAAAACGTCTATCAATTTCTTTTATATTTTGATAAACTATATGATAAGTTCACCGACCTGGAGAAGAAAGAATTTCTTAACAGCTTTGTAGAACAGGTGGACATTTACGAGCAGGAGCAGCCGGATGGCAGATTCCTGAAGCACATAAAGTTCCGTTTTCCAGTGTATTTTGGAGACAGGGAGACACAGGAACTTTGTTGGGACAACAAAAGTACCGTTGAAAGCATCGTGCTCTTGTCCCACAAGTCACCAGATAGCCATATAGATGTGAAAGTTGAATTTGGAGAAGGTGAAGAAAAGGTACCTTTAGATAAAATTGCGGAGCGGGCAAAGCAATATCAGCCGGCTCCAAGGGTTACATATAAAATGATACAAGAATATATTGAAGAAAAATATGGCTTCAAAGTACATACGGCATATATCGCAGAGGTAAAAAGAAATTTAGGATTGCCGATGTATGATGCACCTAATATGGTAGAAGAGTTGAAACAGCCGAGAAGGCATCCGACGGCGGAGAAAGTAGAAGCGATAAAGGATGCATTAAAACATTTTGGGGTGATTTAATATGAGCGTTATTTATATGTTATTTACTGTGAGCTTTGATTATAATAACTATTGAAGAAATTATATCAGTTATTTGGAGGTCAAATGGAATGGGAAATGATATATTTAGCGCGGTAATTGAGCTCAACAAGATTAGACAGCAGGCATATGAAATATATTTACCCATAGTGGAGGAATTGTGCAACAGAGAGGTATCAGAAGAAGAATTGTCTCATTGTCTCGATTACTTATTAGATTTCGCAGATGATGCGAGTATGCTGGAATTGTATAAAAAGTTGTGCAGAAGATTTGTATACACATATCCTGGATGTATAAATTTTTATGTCAATGCCTATAAAGAGATGTGGGAAAAAACAGAATTCTGAAAGGGGTTTACATGAATCAACTTATAAAAATGGATGAAGAGTATAGGAAGTGGATTGAGGACATAGGAAAACGCTATAAACAGAGACAGATTAAGGCATCTGTTTCTGTTAATCAGGAAATGATTGGTTTCTATTGGTCTATAGGAAGAGATATTGTAGAAAAGTCGGCTGAAAGTAAGTGGGGCAGTGGATTTTTTGTTAATTTAAGTAAAGATATGAGAACAATTTTGCCAGGGGTTCAAGGCTTATCAAGTTCGAATCTCAGATATATGAAGAAATTTTATGAATTGTACAGTGATCCAATTCTTCCACAATTTGTGGAAGAATTAAAGAGCAAAGAGGATTCAATAAATGTTCCACAACTTGTGGGAGATTTATCAGATAAAGAATTGTTTTCGATTCCGTGGGGACATCATAGAGCTTCTATGCCAACGACAGAAGAAATTGAGAATGAACTCAGGTAAATATTTTAAAAGAAACTAACGGATAAGGAGCATTGAATATATGTTGAATTCAAACGAAAGAATGGGTTTCATAATTGAATATATGTCTTCATATGATGAAAAAATCAAAATGGCAAATAAAAACGGATTATTTGATGCTGCAAAAATGTTTGAGTTATTTGCGATTGAGGTATGTAATGTATGGTTCGGACAGAAGTTTAGTAATCTGAATGACGAGACGGCAACTTATCCATATGTAGATTTGATATCAGAAAACAGAGAACTTTTAGTGCAGGTAAGTACTGTACAAGATGTACCAACAAAAATAAAAACTACATTGGAAAAGATAAGGGATTCAAAAGATAAAAAATGCTCGGACTTAAAGAATATTGTATTTTTTGTACTTAGTAATAATAGTATTGATAAGGTGAGAGAGTATAGTGGGGATAATCAAATTGGGAGTATTTCATTTACTATTAAAGATAATTTGATTACTACAAATGATATTATAACTAAAGCACAAAATGATCTTAATTTTCAGAAGAAATTATACAAGGTATTAAAGGATGAGTATGAGAACTTTAATATTAATATCAGAAAATTTAAAGGTGCATTGGAACTTAGTAATTCAGGGTTGAAAAATATTGAAGGATTGATTAACGGAGAGTATGAAATCGATAGAAATGAATTTCTTGAAAAAATAACAAAAGACAATGAGCGATATATTTCAATACAAGGTGGAGCTGGTAGCGGTAAATCTGTTTTATGCAAAAAATATGTTGAAAATGAAAAATTGGTTTTATATGCTCGTGCTGAAAGATTTTTGGAAGAAAGTCATATTGACGACATTTGGGGTTGCTGTATCCAAGACGTTTTAGAGTGTATTAATGGAAAGAAATTAATATTCTTTATTGATGCTCTCGAGTTTATTGCGGACTGTGCCGAAACAAAATTTGAATTATTACAGTATTTGTATGATATGGCGGCAGAATATCAAAATGTGTACATAGTAACATCTTGTAGAACGAGTGATAAAAATGCTTTTATTAAACTGGAAACAAATTTTTCAATAAAAATTTATGAAGTTGGCGATATAACAGAAGATGAACTTGCATTGCTTATGAAGCAATATCCGATTATTCATAAAATGTATAAAACAAATTCATATGTTGATTTATTAAAATCGCCCTTTTATATAAACTTGATAGTTAGTAATTCGATGGATATTGATAATATAGGTGATGAAAATTCTCTAAGAGAATATATTTGGAAAAACATAATATGTTTGGAGGGAAAATCTCGAATGTATGGCATACTCAGTAACAAAGTTATTGAAACTGTTGAGAAGATTGTGTTTGAAAGAGCTAGAAAATTTATGTTGGGTATTCATAAGGACGATATAGATAGAGACATAATGCATGCATTGCTTTCAGAAGGTGTAATTGCTCAACAAGGAGATTATATTAGACTGAAATATGATATTTTCGAAGATATTTGCTTTGAACATTATTTTGATAAAGCTTTTGATTTGTGCAAAGGGAAGTATAAGACCTTCTATGATGAAATAGAAAATCTTGGGCGATGTGTGTATAGACGGTATCAGATTTGGATTTCAAATAAAATGTTTATACAGGTAAATAGAGATAAGTTTTTATATAGCCTTACTTTTTCTGATGAGATTCCGCAAAGTTGGAAAAGGCAAACAGAAATTGGAATTGTTAAGTCAAGGTTTTGTGATAATTATTTCGAAGAACAAGGGTCGGAGATTCTGGAACAAGGCATGTTGTTCGACTTTGTGAAGAATATTAATTTGTTCGCATTTGAAGGTGAGTTATTACATATTAGACAAGAATCACCACAAATGAAATTGTCCCCAATTGGTAATGGAAGACCATGTATTATTCGACTTTTGAAAAACGAAGAAATATATAAGAAAAATATAATCGGAAGAGATGATATAGTTAAGTTATGCTTGGATTATGCGAAACAAGAAGATAAAGTGGCAGTTATTGCTTCAGATGCATGCGCTATGATGGAATATTATGTGGAATATTCGTTGCAGGAATCTGAGCAAGAAAACTATTATAAAATCATAGATGAAATATCGTCTTGCTTGGAAGCACTTTATCGAATGGCAGATAACTCAGAAGAGTGGTTAAAAAAGTTTTTTAATACATTGATTAATAATTATATTAATGGAAATAGAAAAAGTATGCGTAAGTCAGAAGATATTATGGAATGGACATTGAAGAATGCTTATCCTGCTTTGGTAACTGGATTAGCAAGCGAATTGTGTTCGATAGCTGATATACTATGGTTACGTGGAAAAGTAGATGCAGAGGAATTTGATTTCTATAGAGCCGATAGACTGTCTAAGGGTTTTGAATATGGATTAAGTGAGAAAGCTGAACATTATAATTATTTATATAGAACAGTGTACGAGAATGCATTTTTATGGAATCTGTTTCGATTGAATTTTAAAGTGGGATTTCATTGGGCAATTCAATTTATAAATAGGGTAATATTAGAATATGCAACTGATAATCCTGAATATGTAATAAAAATCAAAGTAAAAATTAGTGAGAGTAATGCAATAAAGGAATATTGGGGAAATGGAAACATGTGGCTTGCAGGGATTAGAGATCACAATGTACCTACCTTAATAGGAGATGTTATTTTTTGTCTTAAAGAGGCTATAATAAGCAGTTTGGAGATTTGTAAAAAGGATCATGAATTCACTGTTGCATTTGCAAATTATGTCAAAGAAACTATTTATTCAAAATCAAATAATATAGTATTGCTTACAATCATTGAGAGTATAGGAATGCACTTTGAAAACGAATTACCGGGTTATGCTTTGGATTTGGCTACAAGCATAGAACTTGTTCATTGGGATACCACAAGATATATGTTGTACAAAAAAAATCCGACAAAAGAGTTGCTCGAAAGGCAAATTCTTAAGACCGTGGGGATACCTGAGCTTAAAGATAGATATGAGTTGGATAAAAAATGTGATTTGAGTATACAAGAATATGTATCTCATACACAGATATATTTTGATTCAATGGTTCAGGATAAATGCTATGGAATTCTTGATTATTTATATTCAATTATAAAAAATGATGCAGAAAATGCACAGGACTATTTACAGATTCAAAAAATGGATATGCGTGGTGCAAAAGCAACCAAGATAACCGACAATATAATTATGTTAGAACCCCAAATATCAGGGGAAGCAGAAAAAATTGTTCTGAGACAAGAAGAATTCAATAAACCTAAGCAGAGATTAAATGCGGCGATTAAAAAGTGTAATGATAATATGGTGTCTGGGCAGATTGACTTGCCATCAACTCTTGATGCAATTAAAGTTATTTTAGAATTGATGAAGGATACTGATATGGCATTTCAATATGAAAATCTTTTGATACTTTTAATTGCTAGTGCAATAAATCATCAAGAATTAGAAAATGAGAAAAGGGAAAAGTTTTGCACAATATGGATTAACGGAATAGAGAAATTGTTTTCTAATGGAAGCTTTTTGGCAGATACTGCACTTATGCCAGTTTTATTGAATCAATTGGAAAATGACGTTGCTATTGGGATAAAAAATAAAATAAAGAAAATTGTGTTGGATTGTTTGATGTATAAGGGGCAACATGGTGTTATTGATGAAATGGCTAAATACGTGAAGAGATATTTAGCTAATCACGAGACTTTGGCACAAGCGGTATTTAATACAATTATTAAATTATCTGAAGATCAGATGGAACATCAAAAATATAATGCTAATTATTTGAAAGTGAGTAAGAAAGATAAGGAGTTTATATTTAATCCTAATATGCAACCTAAGTTGTCAGGAATAGATCGTTATATCAAAGATGATGATGGAAATTGTTATACTAGTCGCGAAGAGGAGATAATAGATAGGTATCTGCTGCAGGAAGAATCTTTAGAGATAGATGTTTTTGATATGAGTAACTATGATATATCTACAATATGCTATGTTGCAAATTGCGGCCTAAATTTTACGAATGAATCTTTTAGAATGGTTATTCATGAAATTTTGCTATGTGTGATTGATATTTGGAAATATACTAAAAGAAATTATAATGCTCACGAAATTTTTGATGTTTACCAAGAACATGAAATCATAGAGCTGTTTCAGCGGGAAATGATTCAAACCCAAGATGATGCAAAAATGGCAATCGATATATTATTTGAAGAGATTGATTTTACAAAATTTACAACAGATACAATTGAGTTCTATCAAGATATCTTTGGCAATTTTTTATGTGAATTTTTTGACTCATATGTTGACTCAAAAAGAAGAAATATATGTAAAAAGAAAATTCTATATATTGAGAAAAAAGTAAATGACATTGATGAGGAGTATGTTCGAATACAGTTATATAAATCTCTTATGCTTTCTGTAACGAGATATTGCACGGGAGACTGGAGTAAAATCAAAACAAATTATTCATACGTAGATAAGCAATTTTTGAATAAGCAATTTACAAAGTATGGAAAATATCACATAAAGGAACTGTTGAGAACGATTTACCAAATGCATATGGATGAATTGCTGCCAGAAATATTAATTTCTATTAGAAATAGCTTTCAAAATGCAAAATCTGAGGTAAATAAATTTAAAAAATCAATAAGAGAACAAGAAGCAATAGTACAGTTGATTATCCTTAAATCCTTTATTACATATAGTGATAAAATTAAACAGGATCAAGAACTTATTGAAGCATATGAAGATATACTTGAAATATTGATCAATTTAAATCATGAGCAGGCGGCTGTTATTTTGGATGAGTTTAGGATTCATTAATGGATGCAGGTTATTATTCATCTGAAATAAATATAATAAGAGATGCATGTTCGCTAAATGATATTTGTGGATGGTATCGTCAAGGTTAGATTTTGTGGGAAAGTGGTAATACAGTTGAGACGGCTGTTCTTTTGTCCCAACTGAAACAAAAGCCGGATGATTACATTAATGTCACGATTGAACTTGATGATATGGATATAACATCTGCAGAGACTAAGGCTACATATGATGAGATAAAGAAGTATGTGGCTGAACATAATGCCGGCATGAAGGTTTCCAATCTGTATATCTCACAGGTAAAGAGAAAATGCGGAATTGAGGTTGGAAAGAATTATAATTTACCTAAAAATGAAGATAGCAGGCAACCGCAGTGTCCAGAAGATAAAGAGAGTGCAATTGTGGAGGCATTGAAGCATTTTAAGATGAATAGTTAATAAAGAGAGGTGCAGATGCTATGCCAGGTATACTCGTGGTTGAAGATGATGAAAATTTAAATCGTGGAAT
>OLNV01001938.1_pt1 | contig 12509 bp, 10 predicted proteins | sample 1672891 | NCBI WGS metagenome assembly OLNV01 (sample SAMEA3136734, study PRJEB25190) | human gut metagenome | biome: human gut; feature: human-associated habitat; material: faeces | place: Austria | collected 2013 | reverse complement strand
GCTTTTCATTATAGTTCTTATGGGACTTTTTGTGTACACTTAAAAAGCTCTATAAGAACTATAGTGGTTTTACCCACTACAGAAATTATAGAGTAAGAATTCCTTGGTTTTGTATTATTTATAATCATTCTTATCTGCTCTTTAGAATAGTTCTTAAATAGCCTAAAACCGTTGACAGTGCTAGTTTCTTCTGTTAGTTTAGATATGTTCTCTTACATATGAGAGATCATTATTGACTTATCATCGTTCGTTCTTTATTAATGTTAAAACGACGATTCACATATATAACGACAAATGTCGAACACTATCTTGAAAATAGGAGACATTCATGAAAAAACTTAGCAAACTTGGTGTTGTTCTTTTGGCATCAGGACTTTTATTGACGGCTTGTGCCAAATCTGGTAATTCAAGTAATTCAAGCTCAACTAACTCAAAACTCACAGCCAGTGAGCAAAAGCAATTGAATCAGGCCACAAGTGATTATAAGACTTTCGTAGAAGGCGAAATTGATCAGCTTTTGAAAGATACTGAAGGATTCAGTGAAACCCTCAAGTCAGGAAATCTTGAAGAAGCTAAGAAACAATACCCATTGATTCGTATGGCTTACGAGCGTTCAGAGCCGATTGCAGAAAGCTTTGGTGAGTCTGACGTGAAAATCGACTACCGTTTGGTTGATTACATGGACGAAAATAAATCAGAAGACGGTTGGTCAGGGTTCCACCGTATCGAACGTATCATGTGGCAAGACAACACGACAGAGGGTACAGCTGCCTATGTAGATCAATTGGTTAACGATATTAAGGAACTCAAAGCTAAAATTGCAACTGTTAAAGTTACTCCAGATATCATGTTGACAGGTGCTGTTGACCTTCTGAACGAAGTAGCAACTCAAAAGATTACAGGTGAAGAAGAAGTCTTCTCACACACTGATCTTTATGATTTCCGTGCCAATATTGAAGGTGCAGAAAAAATCTTTGAACTCTTCAAGCCATTGATTGAGAAGAAAGATGCTAAACTTGTTAAGACTTTGGAAACAGAATTCAAGAATGTGAATGGTCTTTTGGACAAACACATGATTGATGAGAAAAACTATAAGTCTTATACTGATTTGAGTGAAGCAGATACTAAGGAATTGGCCGAAGCTGTAACGAAACTTGGTGAACCATTATCACAAATGGGTGTTATCCTAGATGGGAAATAAGAAAAATGACTGACGAAAAATTTTTAGATAAAAAAATGGACCGTCGTGAATTTCTTAAAAAAGCAGGTATTGGAGGAGCTGGGCTTGCGCTTGGTCTTTCTGGTGCATCTGCTTTTTTCGCTAATCAGGATAGTTCAACAAAAAAGGCCCTAGACGGGGATGAAGATATTAGTTTCTTTGGCAAGCACCAGGCTGGAATTACGACTCCTATGCAGAAGGCTTGTTATTTGGTGGTTCTAGATCTTCGCACGACCGATAAAAAAGAAGTGATTCAGCTCTTTAAGGACTGGACAGATTATAGTAGTAAATTAGTAGAAGGTGAACTAGTTAAAAAGGATGGTTCTAATGCCCTCTTGCCTCCTACGGATACAGGCGAAACGGTGGGACTCAATCCCTATCGCCTGAGTCTGACTTTTGGAGTTTCGGCTGATTTTCTTAAAAAACTTGGTTTAGAATCCAAACGTCCTAAGCTCTTCCGTGATTTGCCTCCATTTCCTAAGGAGCAGTTGCAGGACAAGTATACGGGTGGAGATATCGTTATTCAAGCCTGTTCAGATGATGAACAAGTGGCTTTTCATGCTGTTCGCAATTTGATTCGCAAAGGTCGTAATAAAATTACCATGAAGTGGAGCAAATCAGGTTTTGCTGCCATTGGAGACCGCAAGGAAACGCCACGAAATCTCTTTGGCTTCAAGGACGGTACTGCCAATGTTACGACAGAAAAGGAATTCGATAAGGTGGTCTGGACCGATAGTAAAGATTGGATGAAGGGTGGTTCTTATATGGCTCTTCGTCTGGTACAGATGCACTTGGAAACTTGGGATCGTACCAATTTGCAGGAGCAGGAAAATACCTTTGGTCGTTACAAGGAATCAGGTGCACCCTTTGGAAAGAAAGATGAGTTTGACGAAGTAGATTTGTCAAAACTTCCAGTCGATTCACATGTCCGTTTGGCTAAAGAAGTGAACCTTCCTATCTTACGCCGTTCCTATTCCTATTCAGATGGCATTGACGAGAGAACTGGCCAGTTTGATTCAGGTTTGATTTTCATTGCCTACCAGAAGGATCCCGACCGTTTTGTTAAAATTCAGACCAATCTTGGTGCTGTAGACAAGATGAACGAATACATCACCCATATCGGAAGTGGGCTCTTTGCTTGCTTTGCTGGCGTGGAGAAGGGAGGCTACCTTGGTCAAGCACTCTTTGAATAAACTCCTCGTTTTACTTGGGCTTCTGGCCTTATTCTGTACTTATCCAGTAGCTGCTGAATCTTACAGTGATCTTTTCATCAAAATCACAGATACGACAACAGCTGTTCAAAATAAAGATCAAACAAAAGCTAATGAATTGGTTAGTGAGATTAAGTCTGATTTCGAAACTAAAGAAAATCACGATTCCAAGGCTGGTCGAAAAGTTAGCAAGGCTCTTGATATTAAGGGAGATGTGACAGAAAAGGACTTAACCGCCATCTCGTCAGCCCTTCTTAAATTTGAGAAAGAGCAAAATCCTGTTGATTTAGACGCAGAGAAGGAAAAACTTGAAACTCGCCTAAATCCTTATTTCAAGAACTTACAGGATGCTATTAATGCCAAAGATTTGACTGTGACACGAAAAACTTACAGTGAATTAAATAATGCTTGGACGCGAAATGAAGCTGTTGTCCGTGACCATAGTACTGCCTACTACGGTAAGATTGAGACCGCCATTTCACTATTAAGAAGTAGCATCGAGACAGAACCAACTGATTTCACTAGCATCCAGTCATCCTATGATGATCTTAAAGGGGGGATTGATGACTTTATCAAGGGTGTCCCTCTTGATAGCACTAGTACCAGTTTAACTCTTAAAGATGGTATTAAGCTCTTGAAAAAAGCTTTAGGTCAATTCCAATCGGGTGATGAAAAAACGGCTGCAGCCACTATGAAGAAATTCATCACTATTTGGCCAACCATTGAAGGAGATGTAAGCACAACTAATCCTAGCCTCTATACACGTGTGGAGAGTGAAACGCCTGTTATCATGGTTAAGGGAAAAGAAAAAGCTTATCAGGACAAACTCCAAGCTTTGATTACAGACCTATCTGCTATCGATACCAGTGCTTCTTACAATGCCTTTGATGCTATGTTAATTCTCTTGCGTGAAGGGGTTGAAGCCCTCCTCATCGTTATGGCCCTTGTGACAACTCTTAAGGCAGCTAAGATGCGTAAGGGACTCAAATGGGTATATGGAGGAGCCGTTTCTGGGGTATTAGCCAGTGCTGCTATAGCTGTCGTCTTGCAAGTTGTCTTTCCAGCAGTAACTTCGGGCTCTAACCGTGAAATTATTGAAGGTGGCGTTGGTATTTTCGCAGTTGCAATGATGATTCTCATTGGAATATGGCTCCATAGTAAGTCATCAGTCAAACAGTGGAATGACTTTATGGACCGCCAGATGAAGACGGTGACGGCTACTGGAAGCTTTGTATCTATGTTTGCCCTCAGTTTCTTGGCTGTCTTCCGTGAAGGAGCTGAGACAATCCTTTTCTATGTTGGTATTATCCCACGTATCACGACAGCTAATTTCTTGATTGGTATTGCTTCAGCTATTGCAGTTCTTGTTATCATTGCTGTGGCTATGACTAAGGCTAGTCATTATATTAAACCACACCGTATTTTCTTTATTTTAACCTGGTTGATTTATGCCTTGGCCTTCAAGATGCTCGGTGTCAGCATTCATGCCCTCCAGTTGACTAATATGATGTCCAATCATTTGATCACTGGTTTCCCAACCATTGATTGGGCTGGTATTTATCCAAGCTGGGAAGTCTTGATTCCACAACTTATCTTTATTGTTATTATTGCCTTTGTGACGGTGAAACAGCATGGCAAAAAGTAAGGAAGAGATGACCATTGTTGAGCATCTGGTGGAGTTTCGGAGACGCTTCATTGCAGTAGTGTTATGTTTTTTCCTAGTTTTTTGTATTACCCTGTTGTTTGCTGGGGAGCTTTATGCTTATTTGACCAGAGGATTTGACAAGCCTTTATTGGTTCTTGGACCTAACGATATTTTTTGGATTTACATTAACTTAGCCAGTCTCATGGCTTTTACGGTTACTCTGCCTTTCACGACTTACCAGATTTGGCAGTTTGTGAAACCTGGTTTGAGGGACAATGAAGCGCGTGCTATCTTTGCCTATATCCCAGCAACTTTTGTCTGTTTTGTATTGGGGTTGGCTTTTGGTTATTATTTTGTTAGTCCAGCTATCTTAGAAGTGCTTTTAAAACTAGGCGAAGGGCTCTTTAATACACAAATTACAGCACAGAACTACCTTAGTTTTTTACTGCATACGACAGTGCCTTTAGCTGTTCTCTTTGAACTTCCGGTAGTTGTGAGTTTTTTGACATCTATCGGCATGATAACACCAGTTTTTCTGACACACTATAGACGCTATGCTTACTTTATTCTCTTGGTTTTGGCGGTCATTCTAACACCAGCTGACTTTATCAGTGACCTGGCCATGACGGCACCCTTAATCTTGCTTTATGAAGTTAGCGTAACTCTAAGTAAGCTCATTTATAAACGTAAACAAAGAACATACAAAGATAACTAGAAAGGAGATCTTATGGGAATTCTACGTGATATCGGAGCCCCAGGACTTATCATTATTGTCCTAGGAGCCCTCCTCATATTTGGTCCCAAACGCTTGCCAGAACTCGGCCAATCCATCGGTAAAATGCTAGCCGAATTTAAAGCAGCTGTAAATAAGACTGATGAAGATAAAAAGGATCATGAGACTGAGAAGAAAGACTAGTTCCTAGATACTCTAGTTTCTTGACAATTCGAAGCTTTTATGACACAATTCACCTGTATTGAATAGTAAGTCTATATCATAGGCAAGAAAAGACCCCAAGCTAACTTCCACATAAGCTCGGGGTCTTTTTTAGCACTATCTATCCTTGTTTAACCACTTGTCGATCAGACGAAGGATAACATCGACCAAAATGGGTCCGATGATAATTTTGAATAGTAAATCCATCATAGGCAATCCCACTTCCCTTCGTAGGCGGTGTCGAGGTGCCAAGGGATATTATATCATAGTTTGATAGAGATATCTTTAATAACTGTAAGGAAGTAAACGTTAGAATGTATTGCGATCATAACAAAAAAATCAGCTCTTTTGAGCTGATTTTTTATAGCTTACAGGCTGATACGTTTTTCTGTTTCAGCGTCGAAGAAGTGACCTTTAGCAACGTTGAAGGTAAGGTTAACTTTCTCACCTGGATTGTGGAAATCACGTGCATCAACGCGAGCAGCAAACTCAGTTTCTCCAAGTTTTAGGTAAAGCATGGTCTCTGCACCGAGAAGTTCTGAAACGACTACTTCAGCATCAACATTGGCATCTGGATATACTTCTTGAACGATTGGACGACTAGAAACGTCTTCAGGACGGATACCAAAGATAACTTCCTTACCTTGGTAACCTGTTTCCCTTAAGATTTTAGCTTGACCTTCAGAGATCACAATATCCAAACCTTCAGAGTTAGTAATACGATTGCCATCAACTTTGACATTGAAGAAGTTCATGGCAGGACTTCCAATAAATCCAGCAACAAACTTATTAGCTGGCTCATTGTAAAGTTCTTGAGGAGTACCAATTTGCTCGATACGACCAATAGTACCTGAACCATCAGGGTTCTTAGTTGAACTCATGATAACGATACGGTCAGCAAGAGTCATAGCTTCTGTTTGGTCGTGAGTAACGTAGATAGTAGTAGCCCCAATATTACGAGTAATCTTAGCAATTTCAGCACGCATTGTGACACGAAGTTTAGCATCCAAGTTTGAGAGAGGTTCGTCCATAAGAAAGACTTTAGCATCACGAACAATGGCACGACCCATAGCTACACGCTGACGTTGACCACCAGAAAGGTCAGCAGGTTTACGTTCTAAGAATTCAGTTAAGCCAAGGCTAGCAGCTGCTTCACGTACACGTCTGTCAATATCGTCTTTTTTATATTTACGAAGTTTTAGACCAAAGGCCATATTTTCATAAACAGTCATGTGTGGGTAAAGTGCGTAGTTTTGGAATACCATGGCAATGTCACGGTCTTTTGGTGATTTGTCATTAACCACTTCACCATCAATAGAAAGTGTTCCTTCTGTGATTTCTTCAAGACCAGCTACCATACGGAGTGTTGTTGATTTACCACATCCTGAAGGACCTACGAACACGATGAATTCTTTGTCTTTGATGTCGATACTGAAATCTTCGACAGAGTAGTGGGTTGCATTTGGGTATTTTTTATAAATTTTATCCAGTTTAAGAGTTGTCATATCATTTATCCTTTATTATTTAACTGATCCACCGGTTACACCTTCAACATAGTATTTCTGCATGAAAATAAAGAGAAGAGTGATTGGGATGGCGATGATAATAGCACCTGCGGTAAATGGAAGGAACCATTCATTGATAGCGTCTTGGTTAAGCATTTGGTAGAGTCCAAGGGCAACAGTATATTTATCTTTAACGTCACCGAGGATAACAGATGCAAAAATGAAGTCTACCCAAGGTCCCATGAAGGCCATGAGGGCGGTGTAGACGATGATCGGTTTAGAAAGTGGTAAGGTAATCTTAGTGAAGATTTGAAGACGAGTTGCCCCGTCAATCATTGCTGATTCATCCAATGAGTAAGGAATGGTATCAAAGAAACCTTTCGCAATGTAGAAACCAAGAGCTGCCCCAGCAGAATAAACCAAAACCAAAGATGTCAACGTTTGTGTCAAATTGAGGGCCTTCAAAATATAGTAGACCGCAATCATTGACATGAAACCAGGGAACATATTAAGTACAAGCGCCAATTTTAAGAAGCCGTTTCTGTGCTTAAATTTAATACGGCTAAGTGAGTAGGCCATCCCAACGGTAATCAAAGTTGAGAGGATACATGTACATGTAGCAACGATGAAAGTATTGATAAACCATTTTCCAAATGGATAAGCATCGCTGGTAAACAGTTTGATGTAGTTATTAAAAGTGTAAGTCTTAGGGAAGAAGTATGGTACGGCATTAGCTCCTTCACCACGGAAACTTGTAAGGAAGATCCAAATAATCGGAATCAACCAGATAACAGTTAGAACTGTCAATAGAATATAAGTACCAGTTAGATAAAGATTTTTCTTACGTTTCATTATTTAGCAGCCCCTTCCTTGAATGAAGATGATCTTGTGTAGGCCAAGAGACTGAATGTTGCAGAGATGGCAAAAATCAAGATACCGATAACAGATGCCAAGTTGTAGTCTTTAGCGCTAACAGTCAGTTTGTAGAGCCAAGTTACCAAGAGGTCAGTTGAACCTGCTTGATAGTATTCAGAGTTAGTAGGTCCACCACCAGTAAGGAAGTAGATAACGTTAAAGTTATTGATATTACCGATGAATTGTTGAATCAAAGATGGCGCCATAATCAAGAGAATTTGTGGGAAAGTGATACTCTTGAAAATTTGGAATTTACTTGCCCCATCAATTTCAGCTGCTTCAATTTGCTCAGTTGGCAAGTTCATGATGATACCAGTTGCGACCAACATTGTAAATGGAATACCAATCCACATATTAACAAAGATAATAGAGAACTTAGCCCACAAGGGATCAGTCAAGAACGGAATAGGTCCATTAGTGATATGCAAGGTTTGAAGTAAACCATTCAAAGGACCGTGGTCATTAAGGAAATTACGCATCAAAAGAAGTGATACAAATTGAGGAACGGCGATAGTGATAACGAATAGAGTACGCCATACTTTCTTGAATTTAAGCCCCTTAGTATTAAGCAAGAGGGCGAGAACAATACCAAAGAAGAAAGTAGTTGCTGTTGCGGCAACTGCCCAAATCAAGGTCCAAGTCAAAAGTGGGAAGAAAGTACCAGCCATACGACCTTGTAAAACTTCACCAAAACTTGCAAAGCCAACCCAATCGAAGAGTGATTTAGGGGCTGGGTGATTGTGGTCAAAGTTAGTAAAAGCCAAACAGACCATATAGATCAAAGGCAAGATTGTGAATAGCAGAACCCCAATCAAAGGGACAGTCATAAGCCCCATGTGGAAGCGACCGTCAGCCAAGGTCTTGAAGTCCTCGATAAAGTTCGGCACCTTGCGACCCGATTGTTTAAGAGCCATGAGATGGCGAGCACTCTTAAGGTTACACCAGTAAATATAAACGAAGACTGCACAGAAGATTAATGACGCAAGTCCAAAAATCAACAATAGCATAGAGTTGTCTCCAGCAACCTGAACAGTAAGTTTAACACCATTAACTTCCTTAACAGCCTCACCCTGTTCTTGAGTCCCCAAGCTAATCATCCCTTGAAGTGCAGGAATAATTTGTATAACGAATGCCGCTAAAAAGGCAATCTCAGAAAGGAGGAAGAGCAATCCCTTGGTAAACTGTTTGTTGACCAAGTTTGCCAATCCCATTACCAGAAAGGATAATTTGACATCCCATGTACCTTTTTTGAAGACCTGGCGCATAGGAGTTGTGTCGTAGATTGTTTGTGACATAGATATCTCCTCAGATAAATGTGTGATTAGTGATGGTTTCTATTTTGTCTAGAAATAAGTGATAAAGAGGCTAGGAACTTGACCTGCCTCTTTACCTCCTCATTTGTTAGGTTTCTTATTTAGCCGCTGCCAAATCTTTATCAAATTGTTGTAATTTAGTAAGGAATTGGTCTTCCTTGATTTTACCGTTATAAGCGTCACTCATAAGAGCAGCACTTTCAGTCCAGAAGACTGACATTTGACTAAGTTTAGGCATAACAGTTGTGTATTGCTCAGATGAACCCATAGTAATTACAGCTTGTGCAAGTGCATCATTTTTAACTGCTTCAGAAGCTTGAACTTCTTTATTAGCAGGGATGATGTGACGATCTTCATTAGTGAATTGGTTATTTTGACTGTCTTTGCTTGTCAAAGCTTGTGCCAATTGGTAAGAAGCAGCGATACGTTTAGCATTACCTTTAGAAGGTGTTTGGTTTACAGCGTATAGTTTTACACCCATGAAGGCTTTTTGTTGAACATCTTGGCCACCGATATTAACTGTTGGATACACGGCAACACCAAGCTTGTCTTTGCCAACAGCTTTAGCAGCAGCTGCGTAGTCCCATGGTCCTGATTGGAATGCATCAACTGAACCATCTTCGAATTTAGCCATCATGTTAGCTGAATCAACATTGACAAATCCTTTGTTGTCTTTTTGAGCTGCGATGAATTTAAGAACATTCACACCAGCCTCGTTACCCCAGTTAGTACCTTTCGCATCTTCACCGTTAGGACCAAAGAGTGTGTCACCAACTGAAAGGAAGAGAGAACCAGTTACGTAAGCATTAACTTCTTTCAGATTGCTACCAAATTTCGCTTTAGAAGTGATTGTTTCATATGATTTCACATCTTCTTCATTAAGCTTAGACTTGTTGTAGTAAGTAACTTGTGTTTCAATCCCATATGGGAAGGCGTAGGTTTTACCTTTATATTGAGCCCCTTTGGCAGCTTGCTCAGTATCTTGATCAGTAATTTCTTTTGAGTATTTCTCAGGAATCTCTTGGATAGCTCCAGCGTCCACCAATTTACCGAGTTGGTCATGTGGAAGTGAGAAGACATCTGCAGCAGTAGATGCATCTTTAGTCAAGTTTTCTTGAGCGTTTGGGTCTTCCATTTCTACCATATCAACTTTGTAACCAGATTTCTTTTCAAACTCTGCTACTGTATTTGAATAAGACTTCTTGGCACCAGTTGGAACCCAAAGTTTCAAAGTCTTGCTATCTGAACTTGAGCTTTTGCTTGAGTTTGAGCTACACGCTACCAAGAGCGAACCAGCTACAAGAAGTCCAGCACTACCAAGTAATACTTTTTGCCATTTTTTCATTTCTATGTCCTCCAGAAATATATTTTACGGTATATATTATGCAACCGTTTCCAACATCTGTCAAGTGTTTTCTAAAAAAAATTAAACTTTTTTTGCAAACGGTTGCAAGAGCTGTTTATTTTAGTTATAATAATTCTTGTATTTTACGAATATAAAGAATTATTTATAAAAATGAGAGGAAAATAATGGCTACAATTAAAGATGTTGCTAAGAGGGCTGGTGTCAGCCCATCAACAGTAAGCAGGACCTTAAAGGATAACCAGGCCATATCAGAAGAAACCAAAGTTAAAGTAAGAGCGGCTATGGATGAATTAGGTTATGTACCAAACTCAGCAGCACAAATGTTGGCGACAGGCTTAACACATAGTTTAGGTGTTGTTCTTCCTCCCTTAACAGACCGTGAAAAAATTAGTCAACCATTCTATATGGAGATTCTAGCAGCAATTAATGAAGAAGCTAGTTGCCATTCTCAGGTCATTAGTATTGCTACGGGTGCAACACTTGAAGAATTAGTTAAACAGGTCGAGCTTATGCATCGTCAAAAACGAGCTGATGGCTTTATCATTCTCTATTCAGAAAAAAAAGATCCAGTTAAAGACTACTTATTAAAAGAAAAAGTTCCTTTCGTAGTTGTTGGAGCAGCAGTTGATAACAATAATAAAGTAACCTATATTGATAATGATAATAAAGAACTTGGACAAGAAGCTGTTAATTATTTAAGAACTAAAGGTCACCAAAAGGTTGGTTTTGTAACAGATGATCTTTTTGGTCAAGTAGGTCAAGAACGTTATCAAGGATATATTGAAGCGACTAACGAATTTAATTTAGAAGCTTATCCAGAACTTGTTTTTTCATCTAGAGTCATTGATTCATTGACAGAGAGTTTGCAATCTTATCAACTGACCGCCTTAATTGTTAAAGATGACTTGATTGCCCTACGGCTTATACACTGGCTAAATAATCAGGGAATCAGAATTCCCGAAGATTACGCCGTTATTTCTTTCAATAATTCGACTTTTGCTGAAATCATGCATCCTTTCCTAACTACCTATGACATTAATATTAAAGAACTGGGTAAGGAAAGCGTCCGAAGGCTATTGGATCTTCTTAAAAATCCTCATACTAAGGCACAGAAAATAACAATTCCATTTAAACTCATTGAAAGAGAAAGTGTCTCAACGAGATAAAAAAAGGTTTAAATATTTACTTTTGGTTGGTAACTTAAGTTATCAACCATTTTTTATTACCAAGACAATTGTTTTTCAGAAAATCCAGAGCGCAATTAAGTTAGTAGAAGCGCTCACCAAATGAAAACGTTTATTTCACGAACGTTGATTTAAAGAGAAATAAAAAGTTTATATTTTTTTTGCTAAAAATTCTTGACTTATGCAACCGTTTGCATTATAATCGTTAGTGTAAAAAATAATTTGAGGTAAACTTTATGAACAAACGAGCAAGCGGTGTTTTGATGCACATCACATCACTTCCAGGTGACTACGGGATCGGATCTTTCGGTCAAGCAGCCTACGACTTTGTTGATTTCTTGAAAGAAACAAAGCAAACATACTGGCAAATTTTGCCATTGACTACTACAAGTTATGGAGATTCACCTTACCAATCATTCTCAGCAGTAGCGGGAAACACACACTTCATCGATTTGGATTTCCTTATCCGTGACGCTTTCTTGACTGAAGCAGATGTTGAGGGTGTTGACTTTGGTTCAAATCCAGAGTTTATCGACTATGCTAAAGTTTACGAAGCTCGTCGTCCAATCCTTGAAAAAGCTGTAAAAGCAATCTTGGCTGACAAAAAAGAAGCTAAGAAGTTTGAAGCTTTCAAATCTGAAAATGTTAACTGGTTAGCAGATTATGCTGACTTCATGGCTATCAAAGAACACTTTGATAACAAAGCCCTTCAAGATTGGGATGACAAAAAAGCGGTTAAACGCGATGAGGCAACTCTTGAAAAACTTCGCAAAGAACTTGTTGATGTCATCACTTACCACCAAGTAGTACAATACCTCTTCTTTAGTCAATGGGCAGAGCTTAAAGCCTATGCTAACAAAAATGGTATTCAAATCATTGGTGACATGCCAATCTACATTTCAGCTGATAGTGTTGAAGTTTGGACTCAACCACACCTCTTCAAACTAGATGCCGAATGTAAACCACGTTACATTGCCGGCGTTCCACCAGATAACTTTTCAGCTACTGGTCAACTTTGGGGTAACCCAATCTACGCTTGGGATAAACATAAGGCTGAAAATTATTCTTGGTGGGTATTCCGTATTCAAGAATCATTCAAACTCTATGATTACTTGCGTATCGACCACTTCAAAGGTTTCTCTGATTTCTGGGAAATCCCTGGTGGAGATGAAACTGCTGAAAATGGTAAATGGGTTCCAGGACCTGGTTATGACCTC
>OLNV01001920.1_pt1 | contig 12615 bp, 10 predicted proteins | sample 1672891 | NCBI WGS metagenome assembly OLNV01 (sample SAMEA3136734, study PRJEB25190) | human gut metagenome | biome: human gut; feature: human-associated habitat; material: faeces | place: Austria | collected 2013 | reverse complement strand
CCAACATGGTTGTAAACTACTTGAAGGAACAGGGTGTAAAGGCCGTATTGCTCAGTGCATTAGACTTTATGCGCACTGACAAGAACGCAGAACCGGATCCTCAGTACATCAAGGAGAAGTTGGCTGCTATCATGGAGCAGAACCAGGGCTATCAGATTTACATCACTCAGGGATTCATCTGCCGCAACGCATACGGCGAGGTTGACAATCTGCAGCGTGGCGGTAGCGACTACACCGCATCTCTTATCGGTGCAGCTCTCCCAGCTGACGAAATTCAGATCTGGACCGATATCGACGGAATGCACAACAACGACCCTCGTGTCGTAGAGCACACTGAGGCAGTACGCCAGTTGAACTTCGAGGAGGCTGCAGAGTTGGCTTACTTCGGTGCCAAGATTCTCCACCCTACCTGTGTTCAGCCAGCTAAGTATGCAGGCATCCCTGTACGCTTGAAGAACACCATGGATCCTAAGGCCGACGGTACAATCATCGACAATGTCATCGTACGCGGCAAGATCAAGGCTGTTGCTGCCAAGGACAACATTACAGCCATCAAAATCAAGAGTAGCCGCATGTTGCTCGCTACAGGTTTCCTACGCAAGGTATTCGAAATCTTCGAGAGCTATCAGACTCCAATTGATATGATTGCTACTTCAGAGGTGGGTGTCAGCATGAGTATTGATAATGATTCTCATCTTAACGACATCGTAAACGAGCTGAAGAAATATGGTACAGTAACTGTAGATTCTGATATGTGCATCATCTGCGTTGTAGGTGATTTGGACTGGAGCAACGTTGGCTTCGAGACCATCGCTACCGATGCGATGAAGAACATTCCTGTACGCATGATTTCTTATGGTGGTTCTAACTACAACATCTCATTCCTCATCAGAGAGAAAGATAAGAAGCAGGCATTACAGAACTTGAGCAACGTATTGTTCGAGAAGAAGTAATGCAAATGAAAACGAAGAGTGAAAAGTGAAGAATTCGTATGTAATGCTTCCTATCCACTCTTCGTTGGATATTCTGATTTACTATAAATTGGATATTCTGATTTAACTATAATAAGGTATTAATTTAAGATTAAGTGAAATGAAAGGTACATTTCCGATAGATAAGTTTCAGGAGATACAGACTCCGTTCTACTATTACGACACCAATGTGTTGCGCCAGACATTGAAAACCATCAATGAAGAGGCTGGCAAGCACGAGGGATTTGAAGTGCACTATGCCGTAAAGGCAAATGCTAACCCTAAGGTGCTCAATATCATCTGTCAGGCTGGTTTAGGAGCCGACTGTGTGAGCGGAGGAGAAATTCAGGCAGCCATCAAAGCCGGATTTCCAGCCAGCAAGATTGTTTACGCTGGTGTAGGCAAAAGCGATTGGGAAATCAACCTCGGATTGGAGAAAGGCATCTTCTGCTTCAATGTAGAGAGTATTCCGGAGTTGGAAATCATCAATGAACTGGCTGAAAAACAGAATAAGATTGCGCAGGTTTGTTTCCGCATCAATCCGGATGTCGGCGCCCATACGCATGCAAACATCACAACAGGTCTGGCAGAAAACAAGTTCGGAATTGCCATGCGCGACATGGAAGCCGTAATCGAAGAGGCTGCCAAGATGAAGAACATCCAGTTCCTCGGACTGCACTTCCACATCGGAAGCCAGATCCTCGACATGGGGGATTTCGAGGCACTCTGCAACCGTATCAACGAACTTCAGAACCAGCTTGAAGCACATCACATCGTTGTGAAGAACATCAATGTGGGAGGCGGATTGGGCATTGACTATAATCATCCAAACCGACAGCCAATCCCTAATTTCAAGGATTATTTCGATACATACGCAAAGAAACTGAAGTTGCGCGATGGTCAGAAGCTTCACTTCGAGTTAGGTCGCGCTGTAGTGGGTCAGATGGGTTCTCTCATCACCAAGACACTCTACATCAAGCAGGGCACAGCCAAGCAGTTTGCCATTGTGGATGCAGGAATGACCGACCTTATCCGTCCTGCTCTCTATCAGGCTTACCATAAGATTGAAAACATCTCAAGCGATGAACCTGTAGAAACTTACGACGTAGTAGGTCCTATCTGCGAATCAAGCGATGTCTTCGGCAAGGCTGTCGACATCAACAAAGCCCATCGCGGCGACCTCATCGCCCTCCGCTCAGCCGGAGCCTATGGTGAGATTATGGCGAGCCAGTATAACTGTCGCCAGTTGCCAAAGGGGTATATTACAGAAGACTTTTAATATAGTTGAAAGTTAAAAGTTAAGAGTTTATAGGATTCTCCTTTCTCTAGCTTTCTATATTACGAGAAAAAGAAAATGATGATCATTAGTACAACTACTATAATAGCAGGCGCAGTGGTGGTTTTATTGGCGGTTCTCGGATCGCTGATAAATCCATTTCTGCGCTCGTTGCGCTTTCAAAAAACAGAAACGGCAGAGAATCAACCTCCTGTCAGTATACTCATTACCGCACACGATAATCTTGCTGAATTGGAGAGGAATCTCCCTATGTTCCTGCGTCAGCAGTACACTGCTGACTATCAGGTAATCGTAGTCTGCCAGAGTACAGATGGCGAGACACAGGATTTTCTGAAGCGAACAGCAGCCGAGAACCCTCATCTGTATTATACTTACATTCCTGAGAGTTCACGCTACATGAGCCGCAAGAAATTGCAGATTACACTGGGTGTGAAGGCAGCCAAACATGAATGGATTATTCTGACAGAACCTAATTGCCGCCCAAGCAACGACAAGTGGCTGCAAACCATGGTCCGTCAATGTCAGGACCCAAACCATCTGGTATTGGGATATGTAGCCCTTGATGAGGAAACCAAGAGCGTACGCCGTTTCGACAGCATCCGCAAGGCTTACTATGTTTTGCGCCGTGCCCAGCAGACCTATGGTTATCGCAGCCACATGCCAAACGTAGCGTTCCGCAAGAGCGACTTCATGAAGGAACAGGGCTATCAGGGCAACCTGGAATATGTTCGCGGCGAATACGATTTTCTCGTCAACAAGTATGCCCATTGTGGCGATACTGCTACAGAACTGGATTGCGATGCATGGATCATCCGCGAAGCACCATCGAACAAGAGCTGGCACAATGCCCACCTCTATCTGCAGGCTTCACGCAAGAGTCTGGAAAGAGCCGGTTCCATGCGAACCCTCATGTTCTTTGACCATCTCATGCCACATCTCAGCCTGATAGCAACACTGGCCGTTGCAGCCTACTCTATCCTCATGAAGAATTGGATTCTTACAGGATGCGCAGGTTTCAGTTTCCTCCTGCTGTTCATCGTGAGAATGCTGATAGCCAACAAGGCCATCAGACACTTTGATGACGGAATAGCGATGTTCAAACTGCCATTCTTCGAATATGGAATTATCTGGAGAAATCTGGCTACCAAATTGCGCTATTGGCGGGCTGACAAAAACGATTTCACTTCTCATAAACTCTAAACAGGGCAAAAAGGAAGTAACAGTCTATTAGAATAATAACAGTTAAAAATAACCGACAGAACGATGAAAGTATATTTGTTCATTTCCAACCATAAGAAGTTGCTGAAGATGTATCTTCCATACATCGAAGCCTTGAATAAACAGCTCGACATCACCAACAGTCTGGTTGATGCCGACATTGTGTTGGTTATAGGAGCATGGACATGGCAGGGAGCCCAGATAGCCAAGAAAGCAAAGCAGATGGACATTCCCTACATCGTTTGTCCACTAGGCGATATTTCTGAGAGAAACTGCAAGAACCCTTACTTGAAGCGTTCACTGCAACAGTCTATGTATCAGAAAGCCATGTACGCCAAAGCCAACCTCATAGTAGCTACTACCCCTATGGAGAAAAACTATCTGGAAAAGAAAGGTTGGAACAAGCGCATCGCCCTGATTCGCTATGCAGGCTACAGTCATCTTACCAACACTGAAGCCATGATGCAAAACTGGCAGGAGACGGATGAGGAGACGCTGGCAGTCTTCGAGCAGCAAAAGGCAGAAGCCATCGCTGCCCAAACCAAACAGGCAATCATCGCACAGATTATGCAGATAAAAAGCCGCATGCCGCATCAGAATATTCCGCAAAAATATCTTGACGATTTACACACTCTCCTCTATGCTGATGATTATGATGAGGATGCTATCAAGCAAGAACTGGCAGAGAAGAAACTCTCTTCCTATGCCGCCTCCGTTTTCCAGACCATGACAGATAAAACAGGACTCCCAGAAGGCTTCATGCCGATTCCTGCCAAAAAGGGCAGAAAGAGTAAAGAGATTCTGAAATTTGTGAAATAAAAGAAATCTGAAGTTTGTGAAATAAGAAGAAATGAACTTAGATAGAATAGAACAGCAGGCTGGTCATCTGCCAGCTTACCAGATAGCCGACTCTGTCAATGAAGCATTGATGGAGTCGGCTAACCTTGTTATTACAGCTCCTCCTGGAGCCGGTAAATCTACCCTCCTCCCGCTCACCATTCTGCGGGGCATGAGTGATCAGGTATTGGAAGGCTTCATCCATGATCATCTTAAAAGTCAGGGTAAGATTCTGATGCTCGAACCGCGCCGCCTGGCTGCTCGCCAGATTGCCGAACGGATGGCGCAGATTCTGGGAGAGCCCGTGGGCAAAACCATCGGCTATCGGGTAAGATTCGAAAGCAAGGTTTCAGATGATACACGCATCGAAGTTCTTACCGAGGGCATTCTCACTCGGATGCTGGTCAATGATGCTACACTCGAAGGCGTTTCGTGCCTCATCTTTGATGAGTTTCATGAGCGCAGCATCAATTCCGATCTGGCGTTAGCGCTGGCCCGGCAAACACAGGAAATCATCCGCCCCGACCTGAAGCTCATTATCATGTCAGCAACAATCGATGCTTCTATCATCTGCCAGACACTTCATGCTCCGCTTATCGAGAGTAAAGGCAGAATGTTTCCGATAGAAACCATTTATGCAGACCACGACATAGACAGATATCAGGTAGCGCAGGAAATGGCAGCCACAATCTGTCAGGCTTTCAGAAACCAGGAAGGCGACATTCTTGCCTTTCTGCCGGGACAGGGAGAAATCATGAAATGCGAAGAACTGCTTCGCTCTGCCTTATCTTCAACGGAAATCTATCCACTCTACGGCAACCTCTCGCCTGAAAAGCAGCGGCTCGCCATCGCTCCTTCTAAACCGAGCGAACGGAAAATCGTACTGGCCACTCCTATCGCCGAAACTTCTCTCACCATCGAAGGAGTAAGAATCGTTGTGGATTCCGGACTCTGCCGAAAACTGGTTTATGATGCCCGTACAGGCTTGAGCCATCTCGAAACCGTTCGTATCAGTCAGGACATGGCTACGCAACGAAGGGGGCGTGCGGGCAGAATCACATCAGGCGTATGTTACCGGCTTTGGACACAGACCTCGGAACATCTGATGCCAGAACAACGGCTGCCCGAAATACTGGATGCAGATCTCTCTTCGCTGGTTCTCGACATTGCAGCTTTCGGGGAAAACAAACCGGAACTGCTGCCTTGGCTCACCCTTCCTCCCAAGGGCAACCTCGTATTGGCACAGCAACTTCTTATGTCGCTCAACGCCCTCACTCCTGATCATGATGCTCACGCTCTCAGTGGCAGCATCACCGCAGAAGGCAGCAGAATGGCTCAACTTCCTTGTCATCCGCGCATTGCCAAGATGATGATCAGCAGCGATTCTCCGGCGAGCCAAGCCCTGGCCTGCGACATTGCTGCTCTGCTAGAAGAGAAAGACCCGATGGGCGAAAATGAAGATTCAGACATGACGCTCCGCCTTTCTATCCTCCGTTCCGCACGCTGCAAGAAGAATCTGGGGCGTTGGAACCGTATCGCTCAGATTGCCCAGGAATACAGGAAGATGCTGCGTATCAGGGAAGACAACGAGCCAATTGATGCTGAGGAAGTAGGCCATCTCATCGCCCTAGCCTACCCTGAGCGCATCGCCCATGCCACCGACCATACGGGCAACTTCAAGATGTCGAATGGCAACACGATTTTCATCGACCCGTGCGACAGCATGGCAGCAAACGAATGGCTTGCCATCGCATCACTCAACCTCGCTTCAACCTCATCATCCAATCCCGCACAGAGACGTAAAGGAAGAGTATTTCTCTCAGCCCCCGTCAACTGGAAGAACTTGCCGGCACAAACCTGCGAGAATATTTCCTGGGACAGCAAAGCGCTGGCAGTAAAGATGCAACAGGAAACACGGATAGGAGCGCTCATCATAGACAGCAAGCCGATACAGAATGCCAACCGAGAGACAGTTTCAGACATTATCTGCGAAGCTGCCAGAAAAGACGGACTCAGCATGTTCGATTGGAACGAATCCGTTCATCGTCTGCAACAGCGCGTGGCGCAAGTAGCTGAATGGCATCCGGAACTGGAGATTCCCGACCTGTCAACAGAGCATCTCCTGACAACAGCCCGAGCGTGGCTCCCATTCTATCTCGAAGCAGGTGGTAAGATGAAGACTTCTGTTACAGAGCTGAAGAAACTCAACCTGTGCGAAATCTTATGGAACATTCTTCCTTATGATCTTCAGCAGGAGATAGACCGCCTTGCTCCCACCCACATCCGTGTGCCATCGGGCAGCAACATCCGCATCGATTATCGCTTGGGGGCCGAAGCCCCGGTTCTGAGTGTGCGGCTTCAGGAGTGTTTCGGAATGACATCAACTCCCACTGTCGATGCTGGCAGACAGCCCCTTCTGCTTGAGTTGTTATCTCCCGGTTTCAAGCCAGTTCAACTTACTCAGGATCTCGCAAGTTTTTGGCAAGGCACTTACTTCGAAGTCCGCAAAGAACTGAAGCGCCGATACCCTAAGCATCTCTGGCCGGAGAATCCGTTAGAGAGCCAGGCCGTGAGAGGTGTCAAACGATGATAAGAAGATTCATCTGTCCTGTCAGCTCTCGGTAACGCTAATACTTGGGGGGTAGCAGCCCTCGTTCTCCGAGCGTGGGCTGCATGAGAGGCAATGCCGCCGCTCGGAGAACTTCGGCTACTAGATGATGGTGATCCAGATGCTCTCGCCTCGGTCTCTCGCCGCCGTGATGGCATTGACGAGGCGATGCAGCCAGATGCGAGAGTTTACCACCATGCCTCGGAGTTTGTTTTCGCCCGGCAGGATGCAGCCCTGCGTATCATCGGGGTAGTTACCGGCATGGATGCGGATGCCCTCAAAGCCAGGAACGCCCTGCAGCAGGGGCAGCCACTGCTTGAATCTCGGCGACTTGGTGATGAGCACGGGATAAGTGCCCTCGGGTATGGCAGTCTTGCCCTTCATCTTCTGCGCCTTCTTCTCCGACACTCGCCCCAGACGCACATTCTCCTCTTGGGGCAACAGGGTGATGCCCAGCAGGTTGCGCCACGTTGGCTCCAGGGTATCGCAGAAGTAGTGCTCCCCGTCCAGTTTGCCCACATCTACCACATGGCAGAAGCTGCGCTTCTGGTCCTTATTGAGCGTATAGTTCACCTTGCGCTCCACCTCCTCGTCCTTCAGGATATACATACGCCCTATGGTGTAAGTATTCTGCTTAGCTATTCTTTTGAGTACGATTTCCATAATTGTTTCTATTTAGATTCTTTTTTGAGAAAACATAGCTTGCGATAAAAACTGTAATTACCGTAATTGTAATTGCAATGGCTGTTATCAGCTTTGTCATTACCAGCATTAACGCCTTGTTCGCCTGCCTCCACTTTCACGATATACTTTCTGAACACCCAGGTGGCTATCATCCGTCGGGTGCCCTTGGTATCCAGCCCCAAGTCGCTTCTCAACTGCTCAGCCTGCTGATAAGAGAACTCATTTGGCAGAAGTTGCAGCATATTGGAAGACCCTCTTTTGCTCGACTTCACTCCCTCCTGCTCCGCCTTCACGATAGCATCTCGGAAGAATCTCATCTTGCAGTACAGGTCATACTGCTCGCTCCAGCGCACAAACTCCTCTATCTCGGATTCCCATTGGCAACCATTCGCCACATAGAGCACGCAAGCCTTCAGATAGGCAATGACATTGGCTCTGAACGAGAGGTTCTCGTAAACCCTGTCTTGGCTCATACGGGCAAAGTCGGCATTCTCCTCTTTCAGCTTCTGTGCCAAGGCGAAAGCCTCAGGGCAATTGATAGTACCAGAAGCCATGTTAAGATGCTCGATATAGGGTTTTAAGTTCTCTCTGAATGTGTCATCGTATGTGCCATAGACAGGCATCTCGGCTCCTATCTCACGCTCTGGGATAGTACAGAAGTTGATTCTGGAGATAGGACCATCGGTCAATACCTTGGAGAAATATCGGATACCCTTGTTGATGGTGGTCGAGGCATTCCAGTTAAATCGGATGGTTACTCGCTCCGTAACACTCTGCGTGCCCACTCGGGTTTGTCCATATTGATTACCAGGGTCGAAGGCGAGGCACATGATACGAAACTGCTGGTTGCCAATGCCCCTTAGGTTATCAAACTGGTCTATCTCATTGAGAGCAGTATAGAGGAAATGCTCCTGCGCCTCGGCGGTACGCATCACGAAGGCAGGGTTGGTCATATCGGCGTCTATCTCCTGGATCACGAGGTTTTCAGGTCGCTTACGCTTATCCTTGTTAGCACCTTTTCTTGTCACCTCATCCTTCCACTCCTTCTCTCGTTTCAGGTTATCTTTGTCTCGTTTTCTGATATCTTCCATAATCAGGTTGATAGGCATCTGCACGCAGTTCTTTCCTGCGCCCGTACCAGCTAAGAGACAACACATTAGCGTAGCCTCATGCTCCACATTGTCGATGTAATTAAAATAGGTGCGGCAGAGGTGGGTGGCTAGCGGAGGAAAGATGGCATGGGCTACGGCAGGCTTATAGATATCCGGTGTCTGAGACACGAGGAGCTCCACGAGCTTAGGCAGCTTCTTCGGCATCTCGGGCGGAGCGGGGTAATCATCTTCACGGTTAGGAGTTTGGAGTGAGGAATTAGGAATTGAGAGAGTCGCTTGCTTCTCTGCTTGCGCATTGATGCGGATCACATCTCTAGAGAATGGCTTCGAACTGTCTCCATATTTCTCATAGAAGTCATGGATCAGCTGCTGGCAGTCACGCTCTTGGGCGAAGCTAGGCATCTTCACTGCCACTACTCTTCTCAGCTCCTCTTCGCTCATCACCCTGCTCGCTCCTGCGCTCATGATGGCAAGAAGTGAGGAGTGGCGAGAGCCCTCGGTATCGATATTCACATTCTTCAGTCCTGCCGACTCCGTGAAGAGGTCGAAGGCTATCAGGCTCTTCTCGCTGGCGGTACCAGAGGTTGGTAATCCGTCAGGAATCTGATAGCCTCCAGCAGAGCCATGAGAAACAGCAGGATTGCCGTTAGAGCCCGAAAGTCGATTTGTTTGAACATTCTGTTGAGTATTTACGGTTGATGGTTTGATATTGATTTCGTAAGGCTGGTTAGCCTTGCCTCTGCCGTCGATGGTGAGACCACGCTTCAGATAAGCCTCTCTGCGAGCCTTCAGTTCATCGGCAGGAAGCACGGCATACCAGTCCTTGGAGCGATAGATCTCCGAGTCCTGATCCGTGATAAAGAGGATTCTCTCTGGGGTGAAGCAACTCTCATCGCAGGGCACGCCAAGTGCCTTACAATACGCTCTCTGCGTCTCCTCGATAGTCATACCTATCGGCATTCGGATGTCGATGTGGAGTTTCTTACGAGCCGAGTATTCCAGATGCAGTAGCATTCCCTTCCAGATGGAGTCGCTGCAATTCAGCTGCCTTGCCATTTCGATGGCGATACCCACCAGTTCCTTATCGTCGATGTCGATGGTGGTCTGGAAGAGAAAACTCGTAGGGTCAGCATCCTTCTGCGAGCGATGATTCTTGAGGAATCGGCTGTAGTGGCCGCAGCGGAAGGGCATCAGCCCCTTCAGTTTGTCATTGCCCCCACGTATCTGCTCCACCATATCGTGGAGCCAAGGCTGAGCTATCAGCTTGTCATATTCAGCCAGGGGCAGGCAGCTAGCGCTGCCCTTATTGCCCCCACGCTGAGGATTCATTGCAATAAAGTGGTTCATGCTTAATTATACATTATTAATTATACATTATCTATTACTCCTTATAGTCCTCCCACTCCACATTTTCCTTGAAGGGCTTGATAGCCTTCACCATCTCCTGGTGCTCACCCTTGAGGCAGCGCAGAATCTCCGCCTTGCTCATGTCCTTGGAGAAGGCATAGTTCACCTGCACGGTTCGCTTGCTAGTGCGCACCACCCCGTGCTTAGTCTTGAGAATCTCCGTGAAGGGCTTCTCTCGCTTGCCCTGCACATAAGGCTTGAAGTCCACCCAGTCGCCTCGCCCATTCTCGCCACCCGAGAATATCATCCTGCCCCTGATCACCTGCGGCTTGTCACTGATTACCTCCGTCTCGTTCCATGGCGCCTTGCGCACTGATACGTTACCATTCTCCTCGGTGATCACTGCACCGTCCACCTTTACTGCATTGATTAGTCTTGTAAACATATTATATGTATTAAAAGATTGAGAACCTGCAATACGCGAAGTCCCCGCAACCAGACGCGCTGTGCATCTGATTACGGGGACAAAGGTACTAAGAAGTAAAATGTTATCTTTATAACAGTTATATAATATTATACGATTATATCAGCTATAAGTATCTGAACATCAAGAGATATATTCCAATAAAATTCTTCGAATATTTTTTGCCTCATTACACCAGGCATTATAATTACTAAACTGTGATATGTTATTGCTCACCGATGCTTTAGCCACACCTTCGATATGCGAAGCATTCAAGAATAGGGCATGAAAAGGTTTCCACATGATAGTATTGTTAGCAGGGTGCTTCACTCCCAGAATATCGGATACGATATACACCATATATCCATACTCAGCCTGCGTACGATCCCATACATACCAAGAGCCCTCAGTATGAATATACTTATGTTCTGTCAGTGTTTTCCATATCAGGGCAGCCTTCTCAGTCTTGAGTCTGGGGTCCACCTTGATTTCCTGGTCTACTTTAAGATTTTGGTTACTAGCAGCTGTATTCTGCAAAAAATCACTCACCTGCGCATTGCTACCAATGACAACAGAGCAATTCAGTATGGTTACTCCACCAGTCAGAATTGCCTGGGCAAAAATTTCTTCTAACGACATTTTCCTTTTCTTGTTAGAATGTTAATTATAAGAACAAGTCACGTTTTACCTATCGTTGGGGAAAGGACTTCTAGCAAACGGTGTCCGCACACAACCTTGTTGCATACGGTAGTCTTTAAGGCAAATGATCTTCGCCCAAGCGGATATGAACTTTCATTTTTACGAGATAATTTATTAATTAATAGCATATTAGGTTGCGCTACCCTGGCAAACTCTCATTCTTCACCACTTGGCGCAAGTCTTTTTTCTTATATAAATCCTCCACGAAGCTAGCCATCATGCCATATATCTTCTCATAACGCTCTTTCAGTTTGTTGATTTCATTCATCTCATCCTTCTTTTTTTGCTCCTTGTCTCTTCCCCATCTTATCTCGCGTTCTCTGGCAGCCTCTTCTTTCATCAGGTAATAGCCTATGACATAACAAAACTTTCGGATGCTCTCAAAGGTAATAGATGTCTTCTTCTTTCTCAGCGCAGCGATAGTTTTAGGGTCTACACCAAACTCCATATGAATCTCCTTGGGGGTCATCATATCCTCATTCATCATCAGATCGAGCAGTGTTCCCACCTCCTCAATCATATTTTTTCTCATGATTCCATCAGCATAAGAGTTGATGTAACTTCTACCTTTAGTCATTGCTTATTCCAATTTTTGCCTCAAAATTAGCTTCCTTATTTGGAATAAACAAGCGATATGGGATTCCTTAAATCCCAAAAAGAGTGCTATTTTTTTACTATCTCACAGAAAATTAAGCAAAAAACTTAATAAAGTGTGCATTCAAAGTAAAAGGAACTGGCAGCTCGGAAGCTACCAGTTCCTTCTACTTTTTGGAAAATTTACGGTAGATGTGCTCAGCACATTGTCGTTAAAAGTCTATACCACATTCTGCTTGAAGAGAAGGTGAATCACCTCTATCTTCTGCCTTAAGCACGAATGGTTCCTTATTCTTGCTAACCCATATTCTTACATAGCTATCACTTCTGCTACTAAAGGAAAGGTTGCAATTTATTTTAAGATACAGTCTACTATTCTTTTTGATAGAACCATAAGTTGCCTCCCACTTAGTATCCTTTGTATTTAAAGTAACTGGACCTTTATCACCTTGGCAGGAAATGGTTGTAGACCATACTGCTTGAGTATTCCACGGATGAATATCCATTTCATACTTCACATAATAGCGATCCTCTTCCTGCGGTATCTCAGGAATGTCGTTACCATCACTATCTTTCGAACAACTCATTAGGCACATTGTGCATAAAAGCATCAGAGCACATAAAGTGCTACTTACCATTCTGTTTTTCTTCATAATCATATAGTTATTTACTATCGCAAGGAAAATTCACAAGCGTGATTTAACCTAATTTTGGAATAACCCAGACTAGCGTAACTACTCAGCACCCCTATGGGCATGAGTAATCGTCTTACTGTTGTACTACAG
>OLNV01001917.1_pt1 | contig 12617 bp, 14 predicted proteins | sample 1672891 | NCBI WGS metagenome assembly OLNV01 (sample SAMEA3136734, study PRJEB25190) | human gut metagenome | biome: human gut; feature: human-associated habitat; material: faeces | place: Austria | collected 2013 | reverse complement strand
CTGCCTCGTGAGGATTTACTATGGTATAATTCATGCTGCACTTGTTGGCGAGATTGGTAATCTTAATCTTGCTCAACAAGCCAACGGTATCGCTCTTCAATCGAGACTTGTCGATGACACGGGCATTCTCCAAAACCTTCTGCTTGAAGCTGATGCGGCTCAACAGCTTGCCCTGCTCACGCTTGGCAGCATGATACTCGAAATTCTCACTGAGGTCACCCTTGTCGCGAGCCTCAGCAATCGCATCGCGAACAGCTGGCAACTCTACGTTAACCATGTGTTGAAGTTCGGCCACGAGCTCATCGTAGCCTTCTTGAGACATATATTCCATTTTCCTTGTTTTCTAGTTTCTTATTGTTCTTAATGAATGATGATTTTTTATTCGGGGTGCAAAGTTACTAGTAAATCACGAAATCACCAAACTTTTTTAGTGAAAAAGTGAAGAAAATAAAGATTAGAAAAAAACAGAAGCATCCTAAATCATTATTTTTGGGTATTGCAGAAGTAGATAGATATTCTTACCTTTGCAACCCATTTAGAAGAAAACAACAATGTTTAGTAGAAAACAACAATGTTTAGTAGAAAACAACAATGAGAGAAAAAAAGAAGAAACGTTTTACATGGAAGAAATACCATCGTTGGTTCGGACTTGTACTGTCTGTCTTTATGTTGGTATTCTGCGTATCAGGTATCATTTTAAATCATCGCCAGCTATTCGCCGGTTGTGAAGTAAGCAGAAGTCTGATGCCATCGGCTTATCATATCCAGAATTTCAACAACGGCATCATCAAGGGTTCTATCAAGACATCAGACGATTCCATCCTGGCGTATGGTTATGGTGGCGTATGGCTTACCGATGCAGAGATGAAAACCTGGAAAGACTTTAATAAGGGATTACCCAAGAACGTGGATGGCAGGAATATCCGAAACATCGTGCAGACGAAAAACGGAGAAATCTGGTGCGCTGCCATGATGGATGTATATCGCTTCGATGGAAAAGAATGGAAGATGTTTCCGCTTGCAGATAATGAAGAGCGAATCGCCGACATTACATTAACCAAAGACAGCACAAGCATCATCGCTATGACCCGTTCTGCCGTTTATGAAATATCCGGTAAGAAGACGGATGCAGCCAACGAAAAGAGGGATGCTATCAGCGAAAAGACGAGTGTTACCCGCAAAATCATCTGTCAACCAGAAGGTTTTATTCCGGAAGTTACCCTTTTCAAAACTGTATGGAACCTGCATAGCGGTGCTTTCTTCGGATTAGCCGGAAGATTGATAGTGGATGCCATCGCCATCGTACTCATCATTCTTTCGATAACGGGCATCATCCTTTTCATTCTCCCTTATCGTATCCGCCGACAGAAGAGATTACAGGCAAAAGAAAAGATGGTGAAGCTTGGCAAGCAGATGGTTTTCAATGCGAAATGGCATAACAAGCTGGGATACACGACTATCATCCTTACACTTTGGCTAGCGATAACAGGCATGTGTCTCCGCCCACCATTGATGATACCTCTGGCGATGAACAAAACCACAGAAGAGGTGAAGGATGGAAATGTCTGGCACGATAAACTTCGCGCTATCCGATGGGATGCAGCAGAAGGCAACTGGCTGGTTTCCACATCAGAAGGTTTTCTGCGAGTTGATGAGCATTTCTGCCAAAAGCCGGTTTTATTGGATAAGAAGCAATCGCCAAAGGTAAGTCCGATGGGAGTGAATGTTTTCGAGAGTGATGGCAAGGGTGGTTGGCTGATAGGATCATTCAGCGGCATGTTCCGTTGGAATCCGGAAAAGAATCTGATTGTAGATTATTTCACAGGGAAAGCCAACCAAGGAAAATCGATGATTCCGATTTCCAGTTCTTTGGTTAGCGGTTATTCCAAGGATTTCTTCAATGGAAAAGAGGTGGTTTTCGATTATAGTAAAGGGGCGAACTTAGGTGAAACAGAAAATTTGAGGAATGCAGAACCCAAGAGTTTCCCTGCATCCACCCCAGAAGTTCTTTCAGCCATCCCCATGTCGCTTTGGAATGTGGCTTTAGAGCTTCACGTGGGTAGATGTTATTCTCCATTCTTAGGTCCTCTATCCGACCTTTTCGTCTTCATCTCCGGTTTGCTGATAACGCTGGTTTTGCTTTCCGGCTATATTATTCTGCATCGGAGAAAGAAGAAGAAGAAGAGCCCCAAACTTCCTCAGAAATCTCTCTAACCAGATCTATCTTTGCCCACTGCTCAGCATCGGTCAGTTTATTGCCGATTTCACAAGAGGCAAAACCGCATTGAGGACTGAGGCTCAGGCGATTGAGAGGGATATACTTGGCAGCTTCGTGGATTCTGGCGATAACCGTAGCCTTATCCTCCAATACCGGAGATTTTGAGGTTACCAAACCCAGAACCACCTTCTTGCCATCAGCCACATACTTCAACGGCTCGAAACCGCCCGAACGCTCATCGTCATACTCCAGATAGAAGGTATCCACATCCTCATGAGCGAAAAGATAAGGAGCCACGGCATCATAGGCACCCTTGGTGGCATAGCAGGAATGATAATTGCCACGGCATACGTGGGTGTTGATGGTCAACCCCTCCGGTTTGCCCTCGATGGCAAGGTTGTTCACCTTCAGATATTGCAGGGCTTCCTGCTCTAGGGTGAACCCTGTGCCCACCTTGGCCTTCCAGTAATCGCTATCCACAATCATTCCCCAGGTGCAATCATCCAGCTGGATGGTGCGGCAACCGGCTGCATAAATCTCCTGGAAGAAGGTGCGATAAGCCTGGGCAATATCCTCTATCAGCTGGGTGGTGTTAGGATAGAACTTGCGGGTGTTCTCGGCATTCTTGCCACGAAACAGTTCGGCAAGAAACTGTGCAGGAGCCGGAACCGTCTGCTTTGCCTCGAAGATATACTCGCCCTTGGCATCCTGCTCCTCAAACTGCTTCACGAACAGGAAATCCTTGATAAAAGGATGATTTTCGCCGGTAATCTTGCCGGTCAGTTGGATAGAACCCTTGGTTGTCTCCTCGCCATGAAACTGGTAACCATGCTCCAGTTCGATATGCTCCACGCCATTGAATCCCCACATAAAGTCGAGATGCCAATAGCTGCGGCGGAACTCGCCATCGGTGATATAAGGCAGGCGATGCGCCTTCTGCTGATTGATGACCTCAGTAATCAGACAGTCTTCGATGCAGCGAAGGTCGGTGGCAGAAATCTTGCCATCAGCAAACTTGGCTCTTGCTTCTTTCAACTCTGCAGGACGCAAATAGCTGCCCACTGCCTCAAAATGTATATTTCTTACGTTGCTCATTATTTTATCTCCTATATTTTTAAATGATGAATGACTCTTAATATCTTTTTTATGATGAATGACTCTTATTTTGCCATTATCTGATGATGAACGGCTCTTTGCATCCGGAATTGCGAGTGCAAAGGTAAGAAGAAGAATTTTATCTGCCAAATATTCTTCATAATTCAGAAAAATATGCTATCTTTGCAGCGAATTCAGCAAATCAGCAGAATATTATTCTGCAAGAAACGCTAAAAGAAGAAATAAAGAGACTATCATATAGAAAGATAGGAACAATAAACAGAAAGAAAAAAAAACAATGGCTACAGAAGAAAATCTCGACGATATCGATATCAAGATACTCAAGTTATTGCAGCAGAACTCGCGACTCACCGTGAAGGAACTTGCCACAAGAGTACACCTCTCCCCTTCTCCCACCTTCGAGCGGCAGAAGCGATTGGAGCGTGAGGGATACATCCAGCGATATGGGGCGATAGTGGATCATCACAAGATGGGACACAACGTGATTGTGCTCTGCAATATCCGATTGAAGCAGCACACCCACGATTTGATTCAGCAATTCATGGATACCGTGCAAGCCATCGACCAGATTACGGAGTGCTACAACACCACCGGCGATTACGACTTCCAGATTAAGGTGTATGCCCGGGACATGAAGGATTATCAGGACTTCATGCTCAACACCCTGGGAAACATCGACTGCATCGGAAGTCTGCACAGCATCATCGTGATTGGAGAAATCAAGGATTCGCATTATATCCCGGTAAATAAGAAAAAGGAGGAGAATGGAAAATAATAAGAAGGAAGAGAAAGAATTGAAGAGAAAAAACTGAAAGAAAGAATGAAAGAGAATAAATATTAAGGAGAAAGAATTATGTTTTGGAAAAAGATCATCATCCTATACCTTGCTCTCCCCATGCTTTTCAGCCTTCCATCCAAGGCGCAGAAGCCGGGGGACATCATCAGCGAGCAAACCATCAGAAAACTTGGAGAGAAGCATTTCTTCTCCATCTCACCTATCCCTGACCCCATCTTCCATCTGATGCTAGGAAAGACGTATAAGAAGAACTGTACCGTGGCAAGAAGTGAATTGCGATACCTGCGATGTCTGCATGTGGATAAGGATGGCAGAAACATCGTAGGTGAAATGGTGGTAAACAAGGCGATAGCCGCTGATGTACTCGATATCCTCAGAAAGCTATATGAGGCAAAATATCCGATAGAGCGAATGCGGCTTATCGACTATTGGGATGCAGACGATGAAAGGGCGATGAGGGATAACAACTCCTCCAGCTTCAACTTCCGATTCATCTCGCATACCAAGATCGTTTCGAAGCATGGCAGGGGACTTGCCGTCGACATCAACACCCTCTACAATCCCTATCATAAGCATTTGAAAAATGGCAAGGAAGTGGTAGAGCCAGCTACGGCACGACCTTATCTCGACCGCAGCAAGCACTATGCTTATATGATCAAGAAGGGCGACCTCTGCTACCGGCTCTTCAAGGAGAAAGGATTCCGATGGGGTGGCGACTGGAAGCATAGCAAGGATTACCAGCACTTCGAGAAATAAGAACACAAGAAGGCTATGATGTTGTTGCTTGAGATTCAGCAACAAACAGCATAGCCTTTTTATGATTTGGAAGCTTGATTATCAAGCAGCATAATTAGCTGATAATCCAACTGTCCTTAGTAAATTTGTCTAACTGCACTCAATTACCTAACTGTACCAAACAGAATTATAATCTCTGCGGTCATCTTTCTCATTATAGAGGTTCTCATACTCAAGGTTCATTGCCTCGAATTTTTCCTGTGTCTGTTTCATAATAGCCCCTCCTATTACTTTAAGTCAATAAATTCGTTTCTATCTTTTGTATATGCAAAAATAGCAAAAAAATGAATCAATGCTGTCAACTATTCAGAAAACTTTTGTATTTTTGCATCAGAAAGCCATATTTGGCGACATTAAGAACAATTAGAATGAAGAAATAATGAATATGAAGATCCTGCATACATTTCGACTCAATCGGGTAAAGTGGCGCCACTGGGTATTGCTGGCACTGCTCATCCTCGTTACTCTTGTGAAGATGATTCCTCTATGGGGATTCATCTACACCACCCGTATCTATCCGATTATCGGCACACTTCTCTCTCCCATCTCAGGATTTTTTCCTTTTGCCGTAGGCGATATCTTCATCGCTCTCAGCATTGCCTGGGTTATCTTCTATCCCATCTATGAGATAGGATTGAGAAAGAAGCTTGCCAGGCGATACTTCTTCCTGGCAGCAAAGAGAGGCAGCTATCCCAAGAAGAAGGTTGTATTCGGAAGAGTGGCAGAATACCTGCTTTGGGTATATGCCTGGTTCTATATCGTCTGGGGATTGAACTACTCCCAACCGAATATCTATGATAGAATAGGTATGAAGACGGTGGAAGTAAGCGAAGCTAAATTCAAGGCATTCGCCTATCAATATGCCGACAGCCTTAACGCTTTAAGCATTGCCTCCGATAACATTGCAGGGAAGAGCATTGCCTCTGATAGCATCGTGAATGATGAGTTGAAGAATCGGGTGCGGGATGCGGTTCTGAAGGAATATAATAAAATAGGATATAGGGAAGGTATCAACAAGCCTTTTAACCAGCATCCTCATGCCAAGACGATGGTATTCACACCCCTCAGTTCGATGTCGGGCGTTACCGGAAGCATGGGACCTTTCTTCTGTGAGTTTACGCTTAATGGAGATATTCTCCCCCACGATTATCCAGCCACCTATGCCCACGAGTTTGCCCACTTTCTGGGTGTAGCCAACGAGGGCGAGGCGAATTTCTACAGCTATATCGTGTGCACGGCATCGGCAGATAAGCTGGTGAGATTCAGCGGATATTACCACATCTTCTTCCATGTATTGAATAATGTATTCGATATTCTCGGCGAAAAGGAGGGAGAAAGATTCCTAAAACACATCCGTCCCGAGATTATCCAGCGTGCAAAGAGCGACCGCCACTACTGGCTCAGCAAGCGCTGCAAGGCATTGGATGCCGCTCAGGATTTCATCTTTGAACTCTACCTCAGGGGCAACCATGTGTCAGAAGGCAGAAAGAGCTATTCGGGTGTTATCGGCTTGATACTGGCTTGGGAAGAAAAAAAAGGCTAGTATGCCCTCGCATGCCAGCCTTTTTAAAAGTTTTCGCATATTTTTTTTCGATGCCAGCTTAATTTTTCTACTTCTTTTCTCTTTTAATATCATAGAAAAGAGAAAAAGGAGCAAAATCTCCTGTTTCTCAAAGAAAAAGTATATATTTGCAATCGAATTGCGGATATCAAAAAGATATATCGATATGAAGAAAGAAAAGAATTTCTCTGAAAAGGATTTTTCAAATATGAAGGCATCAGATAAGATAGCTTTGGATAAGAAGGCTTTGGAAAGCTTATCGGATGATGAGATTCTGCAGGGCTTCAAGGATGCCGATGCCAGAATTGTGAGGGAGTATTACTACGGATACTGCCGGGTGGCTTATTGTATCTACGATAAGCGATATGACCTGCAGCACAAGCCGGGCATGGATTTCTTCTCGCTGGCTCACGAATACTATCTCTATCTCTGCGAACACGACTTCTAACCGCTGGAGGACAGGAAGCCGAGCATGTCGCTCAAAACCTGGATGGTGAATGGTTTCCGATTCCTGCTGCTGGACAAACTGAAGGAAGTGGTAAAGGAGCATCGCTTCGAGAGTTTCGAGGCACGACAGGAAAGCCGAAAGAGCCGGATAATATGAAAGATGTATTGAAAATTATTCCTTGCACATAAAAGTTTTTTTTCGAAAAAAAGTCTCAAAGTATCATTACTTAGTAAAAATAACATTATAAACACCTGATACATTGCGACATACGGAAATGAGACTTTTGATATATTTTACAGAAAAGTCTCATCGAAATATCATAAAATCGCAAGAAGTATCATAAAATATGGCTTTGAGTCGATTTAAAAGGCTAAAAAAGAAGTGTCTACTATTCCAGTTTTATAAAATTGATAGCGTCTACTTTTTCAGGATATAAAGAATGTAAACACAAACTAGGAATAAGAGGAAAGATTGACAAGTTGGATTAGGAATAAAAACACATAACGTAGTCTGTAAGAGACCATTAAGCGGTCTGTCAGAGACCATCAAGGGGGCACTCAGGGACCAAGTGTCGGGCATTGAGAGAACAAGTAACGGGCACTCATTGCCCGTACAGTGGGCATCGAGTACCCAAAGTGTCGGATGATTTTTGGGCACTTCCTGCGAGTCGGCGGCTTCGCTATTATGCATGATGCTTTATGACGATTTTGTGATGGTTTTAGGATGATTTTGTGATGCCTTTTGGATGATTATGTAATACTACTATGCCAATTTCATGATACTTCTATCACATTTATGATACTTCGATGATACTTTTTTGTAAAATAATCAGAAAAGTATCATTCCCATATATTATTATGTATTAGATATTTACATCTGTTTTTAACAAAAAAGATGATACTTTGAGACTTTTTTCACGAAAAACTTTTTTCGTGTGCGTATAAGATGGGCAGTAAATCTAAAAAGTATCTGATATAATACCTTATAGATACCCCCTAGAATTACGTCCTGACGTAGTTTTAACTACATGGCGACGTAATCTTTCCTACGTTCCGACGCAGAGATTCCTGCGTCGCCATGTAATTTCAAGGACATCGGGAGAGATTATACGGATAACCAGGCAAGAATCGTATTTATAAAACGGTAGATTCACATGTACAACAAAGATGTTATGAGCAAAATAAGGCTCCTAAAATTTGGTATTATCAAAGAAAAGCCGTAACTTTGTAGCAATAAAAACAAGTAAATATGACGAATCATGATTTTTGGATGTCCATCAGCGACATAATCAATGAAGGATTTACATCTGAAGGTCTAGCAAAATTAGATGATTATGCAGAACAATTCAGTACTGGAAAGATCTTATATAAACGATTTTCACCGTCAGAGCAGCTTGGCTGCGTTAAAGGGGGAACAATACATGTTATTGCATCCTTACTCGCGGGAGCAGAAGTTGGCACAGATCAACTCTCTGCGCCAGAACACAGTTTCAAAAGAGAACAGCAACTTGGAAAGATCCAAGAAAAACGCATAGAAAGCTGGGCTAAAAAAGCAGGATGCTGGGTAGATGACACTAGCATCTACAACCAAACCTTGGGCGATAAATTAGCACAAGGTGGTGAAGCTATTGTATATGATAATGGTAATTCTGTACTAAAAGTAATCGGCCTAGACTATTTCATACAACCAATTTTGGCTTTGGACAGAATTTCGTTACACAATGCTTACTTTGAACAAACCAAGATGTTTGTATTGGGATTCGGTAGAAACTCTATGGGCGACTTTATGATTATTGTTACCCAAACTTTCTTTCAAGGTAACCAAATGACCGAAGAAGATATTGAAGAGTATACGGAACGCATTGGATTTAATCTGGTGAATCCAAGAAATTGGACATACTCCACACCAGGTATATACCTAAGTGATATGCACAACGAGAATGTTTTACGTGGCCATGATGGAGTGGTTTATGTCATAGATTGCGACATTCGAATAAACACACCAGAACTAAAGGCTGGTGGCACACGAACTTTAACAACAGAAGTTGAATTTATAAAAGAATAAAGACATGGCAAAAGAGCTATATTAGCAATGATTGAAAAATTAAAGAAAAGAGGATTGATATAAAAAATAGCAAAAGCAGCACGATTTATCATGCAGCTTTTGCTATTCCCATCTTATTTAGTTTACTCGTTTGCAGGTAATTCTCTGCTTATACTGAGGTCCATCCTTTACTTCTCCTCAAAATAACTACCCGCTTCCATCTTGCAATCCATCGCACGGAACTTGTTGTAGCGCTCGCGGGCTCTGTTTTCTCTTGCAAACATCGCCTTGGTGCCAGCCTCATCTTCTGAAAACTGGAGGTGGTTGTCGATGCCCATACCATGAGCAATGTTCTCCACATCAAGATCATCGGTGCCGATGAAGGTAAAGGTCCAGTTCTGCTTCTTCAACTTCTCTATGAGGTTCTTAATCATCTTCAGATTATACTCCTCGCTGCAGTTCTCCTCACCATCCGTAATGATGGTTACCAGCCTGGTGCTCGATAATGCTCATGCTACCACTCTCATCTACTACCAAAAGATTGAATACTCGTTTCATAACTTATTTCTCCTATTTATCTTAATTGTTCAACATAATTTTATAAGCAAGAAGAACTATTCCCTGCTTCTATTTATCCCTTAAAAGAAAGAATAGAGGGGAAAATTAAGAAAAGGTACATAAAAAATTTGCTTGTATCGTTATTTTTTGTAATTTTGCAGAAAATAAGAAACAAGCGTATGGGCAATATAAAATATCCGATAGGCATACAGAGCTTTGAGAAAATCATCACAGAAGGATATCTATATATAGATAAGACTCAGATGATTTATGATATGGTAGAAAATGGTAAGATTTACTTTCTGAGTCGTCCCAGACGATTTGGAAAGTCACTCCTCGTTTCTACACTAGAATGCTATTTCCAAGGAAGAAAAGAACTGTTCAAGGGCTTGGCCATCGATAACCTGGAAACCAACTGGAAACAATATGCGGTATTCCACCTTGATTTCAACGGCAAGGATTTCACACAAGCCGGTCAGCTGGAAAAGACACTGATTGATTTCGTAGAATCGCAGGAAGCCATCTACGGCAAGGCCCCCTTTGCTTCCACCCTCGGTGACAGATTCATTGGCGTTCTGAGAAATGCCCACGAAAAAACAGGACTTCGCGCCGTTGTTCTTATTGATGAATACGACAAGCCTCTGCTAGACGTCCTGGATTCTACTCTGAAAACAATCGACGCTGATGGCAACGAGCGATTGCTGGAAGACAGACATCGGGAAATTCTGAAAGGCTTCTACAGTGTATTCAAAGCAGCCGACAAAGACCTGCAATTCGTTCTGCTTACGGGAGTTACCAAGTTTTCGCAAGTAAGCGTATTCAGCGGTTTCAACCAACCCGAAGATATCAGTCTTTCCGCCCACTTCGATACGCTCCTAGGAATCACTGAAGACGAGTTGCGCTCAACCTTTGCGCAGCAAATCGCAGAAATGGCCGAGGAATATGATGTTTCAAAGGAAGAAATACTGATAAAACTGAAACGCCAGTTTGACGGCTACCATTTCAGCCGCAGAATGCGAGGCGTATATAATCCTTTTAGCATCTTGCGCGCCTTCAAGGAAATGCTCATCGACGACTATTGGTTCAAAACGGGTTCACCCACCTATCTGGTTCGCCTACTAGCTCATAGCGATGAAAACATCAACGAACTGGTGGGGAAATACTATCCCACCAAGGATTTCGACGATTACAAGGCCACCGTAGAGCGCCCTTTGCCGATGATATACCAAAGCGGTTATCTGACCATCAAGGGATGGTCAAGAAATACCAATTCCTATCTGTTGGATTTTCCGAACGATGAAGTTAGAAGGGGATTCATCAGTTTGCTGGCAGCAGATTATCTGAAGCCAAAGGTTTCACCTGATTCCTGGGTTCTACAGGTAATTGAAGCATTGGGAAAGGGAGAATGCGAAAAGCTGCATCAGCTGATGGTTTCTTTCTTTGCCAGCATCCCTTATTCCCAGCGAAGAAAAGATGATGAACGTGAGAAGGAGCGTTATTTCCAATATACGTTCTATCTGGTATTGAGGATGATCAGCTCCTATACCATCTTCATTGAAAAAGAACAAAGCGAAGGAAGAGTAGATTGCATCATAGAAACTCCTCTATACATTTATATATTTGAGTTTAAGAGGGATGGAAGCGCAAGAGAAGCACTCCAGCAAATCGAAGATATGGGATATGCCCGGGAATATTTATCAGATAAGAGAAAGATATTCAAGATAGGATGCAGTTTCTCATCAAAAACAGGAACAATAGATGATTGGGGAGAGAACTGAATCTCTCCCCGATAGCATTTTTATAAATCACATATTTATTATATAAGGAGATGAAAGAAGTATTGATAGTAAGCATCGGCAGCTTCTTCGGGGGCGGCATGAGATATTGGATTTCCAAGATGGTGCAATCCTGCACGGTGATTGCCTTTCCTTTCGGAACAATGGCGGTGAATGTGGCGGGATGCCTCATCATCGGGTTCCTCTCAGGATTGAACTGGCGGGAAGGGGGATGGATGTCGCCATCTGCCAAACTGCTGCTCACTACGGGGTTCTGCGGAGGATTCACCACCTTCTCTACCTTCATGAACGAGGGGGCGGGATTGATGAAGGAGGAAAACTACCTTTATATGATGCTCTATCTCTTCGGGAGTTTGGCGCTGGGACTCATCGCCGTGCTAGCCGGACACTATCTAGCGAAAATTATCGCATAAAATACAGAAGATAGGATTCCATCAGATAAAGAATTGATGAAAATTCTATCTTTTTTATTATTTTATATTTTCAAAATGCCTTAATTACGAAATTTATTCGTAAATTTGCAGAAAATAATCTGCACTCGACAATTTGAAAGCAAGCTTTCATTGTACTCGTTTGCTTAATTTTTGCACCAATGAATACAGTAGATACAAACAATATAAAATGGAGCGAGAATGTGATCATCGCTGATGCCGATTATATCGACCGAGTGGCTTTCGACCTGACAGTCAACTTCGAGCGAATGATCAACCGTCGCATCCAGCCAGCAGATATGGCTCAATGGGCAGTGTGCATTGCCCTTGACGGAGGTCTCAGAGAGGGTGAGCACGAGACGCAAGTGGTGCTTATCCACGACAAAGAATCTCTGGCGATGAAGAACTTCCGCCCTTCCAACTACGAAAAGGATCTCAACGCCCAGGCTTTCAAGGATGATAAGCTGGGAGAATTCATCTTTGCTTCTTATCCTACCGAAGAGAAGATGGTGGGAAAGGATGAGTTCCTGGTGGATGTGGCACGCACCGTATGCAACGCCAAGGAGGTGAAAAGGGTGATGGTGATTCCGAACTCTGAAGATGGAGATGCCTACGACCAGCTGAGAGATATGCTTCGCAAGGTGGAGGATGACGACAAGCGCATCACCCTCTTCGCCATGCAGCCAATGCCGGGAGGAAACTTCCGACAGGAGATTCTGGGTTACTCGCTGATGAACGCCCTCGGAATCTCGGCTAAGGAGATAAAATAAACATTAAAACAATAAACATAAATAAAAAACAAGATTATAAATGAGTAGAGTACTTATGATTGGCGCAGGTGGCGTGGCTACCGTG
>OLNV01001915.1_pt1 | contig 12624 bp, 9 predicted proteins | sample 1672891 | NCBI WGS metagenome assembly OLNV01 (sample SAMEA3136734, study PRJEB25190) | human gut metagenome | biome: human gut; feature: human-associated habitat; material: faeces | place: Austria | collected 2013 | reverse complement strand
CCGGACCATACTCCCTGGTAACACAGCAGCCTCTGGGTGGTAAAGCTCAGTTCGGCGGACAGCGTTTCGGAGAGATGGAGGTTTGGGCTCTGGAGGCATATGGTGCTTCCTACACCCTGCAGGAGATCATGACTGTTAAGTCTGACGACGTAGTTGGCCGTGTTAAGACATACGAAGCTATTATCAAGGGCGAAAATATCCCTGAGCCAGGTGTTCCGGAATCCTTCAAGGTACTTCTTAAGGAAATGCAGTCCCTGGGTCTGGATGTTCAGGTTCAGAGAGAAGATGGTACCGAAGTAGAGATGACAGAGAGCATCGACTATGGTGATACAGAACTGCGTGCTATGCTGGAAGGCGACCGTCATTACAATGACAGAGAGTCTTACTCCAATTACGGATATCAGGAGCAGGAATTCAAGAACAATGAGCTTGTGAATGTAGAATCCGATTCCAAGGAAACTAACGACGATTATACAGATGACCTGTATGACGCATATACAGATGACAGTGAGAACGAATAATAGAAGGGAGTATAAGCTCATGCCGGAAACAACAAATGAAACTTATCATCCAATGGCGTTTGATGCCATTAAAATAGGTCTGGCTTCCCCTGAAAAGATCCGCTCCTGGACACACAGAACTCCGGAGCCTGCAGATAAGCCAAGCAAGCAGTGGAAAGACTGGTGGGAGCAGGGTGCAGTACGCAACCGTATGCCTGAACCTTCAGGCGCTCCTTCCAAGGAGTGGAAAGACTGGTGGGATCACGGCGTTGTAAAGAAGCCGGAGACCATTAACTATAGAACCTTAAAACCAGAAAAAGACGGACTTTTCTGCGAGAGGATCTTCGGACCGAGCAAGGACTGGGAGTGCCATTGTGGAAAGTATAAGAAGATCCGTTACAAAGGCGTGATCTGTGACCGCTGCGGCGTTGAAGTTACCAAGTCCAGCGTCAGAAGAGAGCGTATGGGACGTATCGAGCTTGCTGCTCCTGTTTCCCATATCTGGTACTTCAAGGGCATCCCAAGCCGTATGGGTCTGATCCTTGACATTTCTCCAAGAACTCTGGAGAAAGTTCTGTATTTCGCTTCCTATGTTGTACTGGATCCAGGTGTAACAAGCCTTCAGTACAAGCAGGTATTGTCTGAGAAGGAATACCGTGAAGAAGTAGAGAAATACGGCAGCAGCACTGCATTCCGTGTAGGAATGGGTGCTGAGGCGATCCAGGAGCTGTTAAAGGCCATCGACCTGGAAAAAGATTCCGCAGAGTTAAGAAAGCAGCTGATCGATGCAAGCGGCCAGAAGCGTGCAAGAATTATCAAGCGTCTGGAAGTTGTAGAGGCATTCTTAAGCTCCGGAAACCGTCCTGAGTGGATGATCATGGATGTTATCCCGGTTATCCCACCGGATATCCGTCCTATGGTACAGCTGGATGGTGGACGTTTTGCAACCAGTGACTTAAACGACTTATATAGAAGAATTATCAACCGTAACAACCGTCTGGCAAGACTGTTAGAGCTTGGTGCTCCTGATATCATCGTTCGTAACGAGAAACGTATGCTTCAGGAAGCAGTTGATGCCCTGATCGATAATGGCCGCCGTGGCCGTCCTGTAACAGGACCTGGAAACCGTGCTCTTAAGTCCCTTTCCGATATGTTAAAGGGTAAGCAGGGACGTTTCCGTCAGAACCTGTTAGGTAAGCGAGTTGACTATTCCGGACGTTCCGTTATCGTCGTTGGTCCTGAATTAAAGATCTATCAGTGCGGTCTGCCAAAGGAAATGGCGATCGAGCTGTTCAAGCCATTCGTAATGAAAGAGTTAGTAGCAAACGGTACTGCTCACAATATTAAGAATGCAAAGAAGATGGTTGAAAAGCTTCAGACAGAAGTTTGGGATGTTCTGGAAGATGTTATCAAAGAGCATCCGGTTATGTTAAACCGTGCTCCTACACTGCACAGACTTGGTATCCAGGCATTCGAACCGATTCTGGTAGAAGGTAAAGCTATTAAGTTGCATCCACTTGTTTGTACAGCGTTCAACGCCGACTTCGACGGTGACCAGATGGCAGTTCATCTTCCTCTGTCCGTAGAAGCACAGGCAGAGTGCCGTTTCCTGCTGTTAAGCCCGAACAACCTGTTAAAGCCATCTGATGGTGGTCCTGTAGCCGTTCCTTCACAGGATATGGTACTTGGTATCTACTATCTGACTCAGGAAAGACCTGGAAACAAGGGTGAAGGCAAGTTCTTTAAGAGCGTAAACGAAGCAATTCTTGCTTATGAGAATAAAGTAATCACACTGCAGTCCAGAATCCATGTTCGCTGCAGCAAGACAATGCCGGACGGATCCGTTCTGACCGGTACAGTAGAATCTACACTTGGACGTTTCCTGTTTAACGAAATCCTTCCACAGGATCTTGGTTTCGTAGACAGAAGTGTTCCGGGAAATGAACTTCTTCTTGAGGTTGACTTCCTGGTAGCCAAGAAACAGTTGAAACAGATTCTTGAAAAAGTTATCAATACTCACGGTGCTACAAAGACTGCTGAGGTTCTTGATGCGATCAAAGCTACAGGTTACAAGTATTCCACACGTGCAGCCATGACTGTTGCCATTGCCGATATGACCGTTCCGCCGCAGAAACCGGAGATGATCAAACAGGCTCAGGATACAGTAGACCTTATCACAAAGAACTACAAACGTGGTCTTATCACTGAAGAAGAGCGTTACAAAGAAGTTGTTGATACATGGAAGAAGACTGATGATGAGCTGACACATGCTCTGTTGTCCGGACTTGATAAATACAACAACATCTTCATGATGGCCGACTCCGGTGCCCGTGGTTCCGATAAACAGATCAAACAGCTTGCAGGTATGCGAGGACTGATGGCCGATACAACCGGTCACACCATCGAGCTGCCTATCAAGTCAAACTTCCGTGAAGGTCTTGACGTACTGGAATACTTCATGTCTGCCCATGGAGCTCGAAAAGGTATGTCCGATACCGCTCTTCGTACAGCCGATTCAGGTTACCTGACAAGACGTATGGTTGACGTTTCTCAGGATCTGATCGTACGTGAGACAGACTGCTGTGAAAACAGAGATGAGATCTCAGGTATGTATGTAGAATCTTTTGTAGATGGTAAAGAAGAGATCGAAGGACTTCAGGAGCGTATCACAGGTCGTTTCTCCTGTGAGACAATTAAGAATAAAGATGGCGAAGTTATCGTAAAAGCCAACCATATGATCACACCGAAACGTGCTGCCCGCATCATGAAAGAAGGCGTGGACAACCAGACAGGCGGATCTATCGAGAAAGTTAAGATCCGTACAATCCTTACATGTAAATGTAAAGTTGGTATCTGTGCGAAATGTTACGGTGCGAACCTTGCAACCGGCGAGCCGGTACAGGTTGGTGAATCTGTCGGTATCATCGCTGCTCAGTCTATCGGTGAGCCAGGTACACAGCTTACCATGCGTACTTTCCACAGTGGTGGTGTTGCCGGTGGAGATATCACACAGGGTCTTCCTCGTGTCGAGGAGCTTTTTGAGGCAAGAAAGCCGAAAGGTCTTGCCATCATCACAGAGATTCCTGGTGTTGCTGTTATCAATGACACTAAGAAGAAACGTGAAGTTATCGTTACAGATCAGGAAACAGGTGAATCCAAGACTTACCTTATTCCATACGGATCCCGTATCAAGATCACAGACGGACAGATCCTTGAAGCAGGTGATGAACTTACAGAAGGTAGCGTAAATCCGCATGATATCCTGAGAATTAAGGGTGTACGTGCAGTTCAGGATTATATGATCCGTGAAGTACAGCGTGTATATCGTCTCCAGGGTGTTGAGATCAGCGATAAGCATATCGAAGTTATCGTTCGTCAGATGTTGAAGAAAATCCGTATCGAAGATAACGGAGATACAGAATTCCTTCCTGGAACACTGGTTGACTTCCTTGAATACGAGGACGTTAACGAGCAGATGGAAAAAGAAGGCAAACAGCCTGCAGATGGAAAACAGGTTATGCTTGGTATTACCAAGGCATCTCTTGCTACAAACTCCTTCCTGTCAGCCGCTTCCTTCCAGGAAACAACTAAAGTTCTGACTGAAGCCGCTATCAAGGGTAAAGTTGACCCGCTGATCGGTCTGAAAGAGAATGTAATCATCGGTAAACTGATTCCTGCAGGTACCGGTATGAAACGCTACAGAGATGTAAGGCTCAACAGCACAATGCCTGAACCGGAAGTAAAGGTTGAAGATATAGCCGAAGAACTTACGGAAGATGAAGAAATCAAAGATGATGAGATGATCACAATGGATGAAGAACTTCCGGAAGACGAAGAATTCGATGTTGAAGAATCTGATGAAGAAGAGGCTGCTGAAGACGAAGCTGATGATCAGGCTTCAGACGATGCAGAAGACAACGAATGATCCAACGGAGTAGATAACTTATCCGGACTGATTTGATATGAATTCACAAGAGAACTATCTGTGCCGACAGATTTTGCCGGCGAGGTAGTTCTCTTTTATTTTCCGGAACATTCCATTGCCGAAAAAAGAGAAAAATACAAAGAAACTGCTTTTTGTGTTATAATACCAGTACATTATGAGCAGGTAATGAACTGTGAAGTATTTTTACAGTTATGATAAATATACATTTTTGTTTCCGGTAACATCTTGTAAAAAGCATTGACCGGGACAGGGAAGGAAATAGAAATTGAACAGAAATGGAGGTGCAATATGGATAAAGAACTTCCGGTTTCAGCATGGCCGGAATGGAAAATCATAGAGAAAATCGGCGAAGGCTCTTTTGGAAAGGTGTATAAGGCACAGAGAACAGAACGTGGAAAATCTTTCTATTCTGCTATCAAGATCATCAATATACCCGGAAGCCAGAGCGAGTTGAACAGCGTACGTTCTGAAACAGGGGATGAGCAGTCCACAAGACAGTATTTTCAGAATCTGGTTGAGGAATGTATTCAGGAAATCAGTACCATGGAATACTTTCGAGGAAACTCTTACATTGTCTCTGTAGAAGATTTTAAGGTTATGGAATATCTGGATGTCATTGGATGGGAGATTTCCATAAGGATGGAATATCTGACAAGTTTTATGGATTACTGTGCGGAAAAGCAGCTTACTGAGAAAGAGGTAATAAAGCTGGGAATGGATTTGAGTAAGGCACTGGAATATTGCCGGAAACTTAAGATCATTCACAGGGATATCAAGCCGGAGAATATTTTTGTATCCAGATTTGGCGATTTTAAGCTTGGAGATTTCGGAATTGCACGTGAACTTGAGCGAACCATGAGCGGATTTTCCAAGAAAGGTACTTACTCTTATATGGCGCCTGAGATGTATAAAGGTGAGAAATATGACAGCAGGGTAGATATTTATTCTCTTGGGATTGTGCTGTACAGGCTGATGAATCATAACAGACTGCCATTTATGAGTCTGGAAAAACAGTTTATCACTTACAGGGATAAGGAAAATGCATTAAATAAGCGTGTTGCAGGAGAGCAGATGAGTGCACCTGTGGATGCAGGAACACAGTTTGCCCGTATTATCATGAAGGCCTGTGCTTATGATCCTGCACAGAGATATCAGACACCGGAGGAGCTTTATAGTGCGCTGGATGATCTGAAAAATGGAAGATCTGGCAGAATCCGGCAGTTACAAAACGGTGTTCAGAAAGCAGGAACGGATAAAACAGAATCATATAGTGCAATTGCACAGAACGGCAGAGCAGCACAGAATGTTACATCAGATGCCGAAAATGTACGAAAAAGTACAGTGCAGAATACGTCGGTACAGAATACCCGGGGAAATAAAAAAACATCAGATTTTCAGAATGCTGCAAAAAGAAAACGTGCTGTAAACAATGTTTCTGAGAGCAGCTTTACAGATAAAGAAACAATGTCAGTTGTAGCAGAACAGAAAATACAGCCACAGGAAACGCCATCAGAAACAGTTGCGATAAGATCTGCGCGTGCTGTGGAAGCCAGAAAGCGAAGACGCAGGAAGAAACAGCTGCTGCGCAGGGCATTGCTTGCAATTGTGGCAGGTACAGCGATACTTATGATGGCCGCCGTCTATTACAGAGTAAGTACAGATCATGCTCAGGAAGGACAGGAGGATAATCCGATCGCAATTCTGGATGATGAGAAATACAGCTCCACAAAATCCGGATCCAAAGATTTCTCCAAGGCTCTGGATACGATCAAGGAGCAGGCAACAACTATCACAGATAATCTGAACAGTTACGACTGGGTTGGAACAGAAGGAACTGTTCTGCGATATCTGAGAAGGGTAAAGACCACTCAGCAGGCAGATGGAAATCTGGATATTGAGAGTGAATGCATGAAAGCTCTGGTCTATCCGGCAGAATCCGGAGATGGAGTTTATGAAGAATATTTCTACTGGGGAGAGAAGTTATTCTTTGCATATATCTGGTATGATGAAACTTCAGAATATTATTATTATAACGACGGCGAACTGATAAGATGGATCGATTCCAATGGAAAGTGTCACGATAACGAAAAAGATAATGAGGAATTCGTGAAACGTGGCGAGAAATACTGGAACAATTCATTGAAAGCATTGAAGGGAGAAGGAACAAAGACAGATAATGGCAATGTATCAGATTGAATGTGCATATACCTGCCATACAGGAAATATCCGGGCAAATAATGAAGATAATTTCTGGTGTTTTGGGGAATCCCTTCCGGTGAACAATGAAGGAACAAAGGGTATCTGCTCAAAGATTATTTCGGGTAACAGAGCACCGGCAATGGCGGTATTTGACGGTATGGGAGGAGAAAGCTGCGGCGAGATTGCAGCCTTTCTTGCATCAGAAGAATTTGGAAAATTTTATAATGCGAATAAAAGAATGCTGAGGGATATGCCGGAAGATTTTATAGACGATGTATGTGAGAAGATGAATCAGGCAGTATGCAGATATGGAACAGAGCATCATATTTGGAGCATGGGAAGCACAATGGCAATGCTCCTTTTTACACCAGAGTCTATGTTTGCCTGCAATCTTGGGGACAGCAGGATTTATTTTATGGATGGCGGTAAGCTTCAGCAGATTTCCACAGACCATGTTTTTGGTGGTACGGCAGTTGGGAAAGCCCCGTTAACCCAGTATCTTGGACTTCCTGAAGAGCTGCAGAGACTGGAACCTTCTGTGACAGAAATCGAGCATAAGGAGGGATACAGATATCTTCTGTGTTCAGATGGAGTAACAGATATGCTTTCGGACAGTGAGATAGAGGCGATTCTGTCACAGGATATGGAAATCCCGGAGATCGTAAATGATCTTCTTAAAAATGCTCTCCAAAAAGGTGGGAGAGATAATGTGACGATCGTGCTCTGTGAAGTACAGAAGCTGGATACAGTCCGCAGAATGAAAGAATGGATGAAAAATCTGAAAGATAAAAAATGAGAGGTGGGGCAGCATGAAGAACCGTATGCAGGATCTGGATTTTGAACAGAATGTTGCGTTTGATAAAGTACAGGAGTATGAATTTACCAGAAGGGCGGCACAGAGATTTCGGCAGGTGGTAAGCCTGGACAGTTTTGAAGACGAAGATGCGGATGTTATTTTCCACTATTTATATAAAGAGATGGAACTGGTGTCCTTTGGCGACCATCTGAAGAGATATATTTATGAAAGGGCAGAGCTGGAAGAACCCTTCTCGGAGGTTCCACAGGAAGTGTATAAGGAGATCGTAGTAGATTCCTTTAAGGAAACCTATACGCCCAAATCCATGAATCCTACCTCTACCAAGTTGTCGGCACTGGTGAATAACTGGCTGAATCAGGCATCTGTAAAAAGAGAAACTGTTTTTCTTCTGGGGTTTGGGTTGAAAATGACCACAGAGGATGTGTCGGATTTCCTGACAAGAGTACTGAAAGAACAGGATTTTGATTTTTACAATCCGGACGAGGTGATCTACTGGTATTGTTACAGTACGCAGCAGGGTTATCATAAAGCAGAGGAATTGAAAAAAAAATATGAGATACTCGCTCCTGTGGAAGTGGAAAATACTCAGGTTTTATACGGAAGCAACCTGTGCCTTGATACGGAGGAGAAACTGATCGATTATCTTGCCCGACTGAAATCAAAAAGAGTAGATCCCATATCTGAGAAAAGTCAGGCATTTCAGGAGTTTACAAAGCTTTTATATCATGCGAAGCAGATTATTGCCGGACTGTATCAGCATGATGAAGAGGAAAAAGGTGGGGATAAGGTGTGGACAGCAGAAAGAATTACACCTTCTGATGTGGAAAAAGTAATCTGCAGCGGAATCCCCATCAACAAAATGGGCAATCTGAAGAAAATGTCTGCCTCCATTCTGGCAAAGCATTTCAGCCAGAAGCGTTTCAGTAGGCAGAGGATTACAAATATTTTAAGCCACAAACTCCCGGTGGAGCGCTTTGACCTGATCACACTGGAATTCTTTATCGTATCCCAGGAAATGGAGGATGATGATCCTTTTAACAGATACAAGCATTTTCTGGATGAGATTCAGGATATTCTGCTTCGATGTGGAATGGGAGAGATATACATAGTAAATCCATACGAATGTTTCCTTCTCATGTGCCTTCTCACAGACTGTCCGCTGGCAGTATTTTCGGAGATATGGGAGAAGTCCTATGAAGAGGGGGAAGCTGAAGAGGCATAATGGTATCAACAATTGTACAGCCGGTGCCGGATATGGCACGAAAGGCTGTGGAACTTTTATTAAAGAAAATAAAAGGGGAAGAGATTGAGACATTGACGATTCTTCCTGTTGAATTTGCAGAAGGAGGCACAACCCGTTAAGGGATGTGCCTCCTTCTTTTAACCAAATCAAGTAAGTCCCCTGCGGAGGTTGCGAATATCTGTCTGATTTATGACAATTATCTGGATAGACTGTAGATTCAGAAGAGTGTGTTTATTCATTATAATATCCGTAGATAGCACGTGCATCTGCAGCAATGGTACTTTGGGCTGCACCGGTATCAGTAAGATCCTGTGACATAAAGCATACCACAAGATCAATTCCTTTGGCTGTATCATAGATGATCGCTGCATCATTTTCTACAGTGTCAAGTTCGCCGGTCTTATTGGCAGTACCGACGCCTTCTGGAAGTTGTGCAGGGATCTTGTTTTTACGCTGCTGCATTTTTAAGTGATAATACATTGCATCTGCGTTTGGAAGAGTAGAAGCGGGAAGGGTTCCGTTGACAGTCTGGTATATCTGCTTTAAAAAGGTTCCACAGTCTTTGACGGATGTATAGTTGTCGCCGTTTTCTTTACTTGCGAGAAGCAGGCGGTTCATCTGGGTGCTGGTGAAACCATGTTCCTGGCAGAAGCCATTTACTTTTGCCATGCCTGCAGAGTCATCGCCGTTTCCAAGCCAGTTTACCAGAGTGTTGGCAGCATCATTATCACTGACAGTGATCATGGCTGAAATATTACTGTCAATTTCGTCTCCGTTGTGAGACTGGGAGAGGGTATCGTAGTTTTCGTATACAGCTCCCATAATATACAGTTTGATCAGGCTTGCTGCCTGCATGGGAGTATCGTTGATCATGCCTTCAGAATCTTTCGGCAGGTTGCAGACATAGACGGACCAGGTTCCGTTATCAGCCGGCAGCAGGGACTGTACCTGTTTCAGGAGATTGTCCATGCTGGAATCAGTGTTGTCGGTAAATGTGTTGTTGGAGGAAGGGGAAAGTGTTCCGTTCTGCTGTTCGGATTCTGAAGAGGGTTCAGCGGATTCTGACTGTGCAGGAGATGTTTCTCCGGTGGCTGCCTTGACAGAACTTTCCTGTTCTCTTAATTCATCTAACTGATCTGCCTGACTGATAAGGGTATTTGCATCAGTGGAAATCTCCTCTACGGTTTTGGAGAGTGTCTGTACTTTTTGCTGTAGTGTGACGAGATGGTTCAGTGATAAAAATGAAACAGCTGCCAGTGCAATCACTGCAACAGTCAGTATGCCGATCACTATATAGAGAAAAATAGGTTTTTCATTTGGCTTTTTATTCATTGCGGTTTTCCTTTCGTAATTATTATTATTGTAATCAGGATTGCGGGAACTGCGAAGCTGCGTAGCAATCCGCAGATATCAAGTCAGGGGCAAAATGCTTTTTGACACTTACATCATCATGATGCAAAGTAGCTGTCAATGCCATTTGCGATTCCCTGTACCATTGTTTTCTGGAATTCTGCGTCATTCATTTTCAGATCGTCATTCTGGCTTGTCATAAATCCCATTTCGAGGATCGTAACAGGAACAGTGCTCCAGTTAATTCCTGTCATCGTGTCAGTGTACTGGATTCCAAGGTTCTGAAAACCTGTTGCAGCACAGTAGGAATCGATGATGCATCGGGATAATCGATCAGACTGTTCAAACAGTTGTGGGATATAAGGGTTATTCTGAGAGGGCGACATGGTCAGTGCTCCTGATGCAGTATGGGAATCATCGCCGTTTGCATGGATGCGGACATAGATCTCTGCGCCCTGTGCAGCAGCATATTGTGCGCGTTCCATGTTGCTGATGGCTGTTTCATTGTCTGTTCGTGTCATGACTACCTGATAGCCTCTCTGTTCCAGTTCATCCTTTAGTTGAAGAGAGACCTCCAGATTGAGCTGGTATTCGGGAACACCGCTGTAGGTTCCCTGAGTTCCGCTGGTACATTTTGCTTTCATTTCAGAAGAACCGGGACCGTTGGGCTCCGGGGCACTCATATCTACGGACTCACTCTGATGCCCTGGATCGATTCCTATTATATGTCCGTCTGTTTCGGCATCGGAGGAGAAAACGCCGGCACTGGAATCAGAAGAGGCGCTGGTGCTGTTCTGGCTGAATACAGAAGGCTTTGATGAAGCTTCTTCCGGGATTTCAGCTTTTTCTTTTGTTTTCTTCTGTGTGGCTGTCTGTTGTTTTTGTTTCATGCGATTGATATTTGACTGGACTGTGTCTATGGCGGTAGTGTACTTGTCTACTGCCTGTTTGACTTCATCGTGTTTTGCAGTGATCTGTTCGGAGATTGTATCGACTTCTTTTTCAGTGGTGAGGATCTGGTGCAGTGTGGTCCTGTTAAAGAAGATCAGGGCTATGATGCACAGGAGTCCTGTCAGAAACAGAAGGATGCTGATCATGCTGGGTTTCTTCATATATTATAGTGTCCTTTCCTGAGTTTATAGAATGTTATAGTGTGTCTGCAAGTTGATTTGCCTGCTTTGGTTGTTATTATAATAAAAGGGAGGGGGAAATGCAATTGTTAGTGAAGGGGACGCGCCGGATAATATTTATTTTGTGTGCGGTTTCGGACGCTAAGAGATATTATAGCAGTCCTAGTAAATAATGCATCTTAATCCAGCCCATCAGAGTGTGAAATCCTGCGTCAGATATCTTTGCCGTGCGTCAGCACGCCTGCAGATATCTTCCTTGTCTTTCGCACTCTGCTGAACTGTCTTAAATGCATTATTTACTAGGACTGCTATAAATCTGCAGAAATCTGCTAAAAGCATGAGCAGCCCTCTCAAACTCGCTACGTTGCAAACTTCGCTCAAACACGTGAGACGGTCTGCTCATAACGCAGATTTCTGCAGATTAAGTATCTCTAAGCATCCTGCAAATGCACACAAAATAAATATTATCCGGCGCTGGGATTCGCAGTGGGGAAGTGGCAGTAAAGTGGTTGGAGGGGAGCATATTGTCAGATAAGTTTAATGTGGTGATGTGGTGTATGAAGAAAGGATTTTTTGGTTATGATAGAAATATGAAAAAATACTGTAAAATTCACGAGAAATCCCTTGACAGTGCGAGTTTTGCGGGATATAATAAGCAAGCGTGCAAAAGGAGCGTTTAATTTTTTTGCGCGTAATTACACGAATAGCAACCGCAAGGCCCCATAGAAAAATCTATGGAGAAATAAATCGGGAGGTGAAATGGAATGCCAACATTCAACCAGTTAGTAAGAAAAGGACGCCAGACATCTGTAAAGAAATCTACAGCTCCGGCTCTCCAGAAAACATTCAACTCTTTAAGAAAGAAAGCAGTTGAACAGTCTGCACCACAGAAACGTGGCGTTTGTACAGCAGTTAAGACTGCAACTCCTAAGAAGCCTAACTCAGCTCTTAGAAAAATCGCCAGAGTTCGTCTTTCCAACGGAATCGAAGTAACAAGCTACATCCCAGGAGAAGGTCACAACCTTCAGGAGCATAGCGTTGTTCTTATCCGTGGTGGAAGGGTTAAGGACTTACCTGGTACAAGATACCACATCATCAGAGGTACTCTTGATACTGCAGGTGTTGCTAACAGAAAACAGGCCCGTTCTAAATACGGCGCTAAGAGACCGAAAAAGAAATAATTCTAAAAAGGTTTCATAAGAATTTTAAGAGCTGATCCTATTGTTTGGGACAGCAGGAATTAATCAATCGAAAATTCACGGAAGACTAGAACTATGAATTTGTACGGTATTCCATATACCCTGCCGGTTGCGGGTTAAATATAGGACCTTACCAGTGCGAACATGCAATAGTTATCTGCGTGAGTACCGATGATTTAATCACAATGATTAAGGAGGGAAGTAACGTGCCACGTAAAGGACATACTCAGAAAAGAGACG
>OLNV01001906.1_pt1 | contig 12678 bp, 2 predicted proteins | sample 1672891 | NCBI WGS metagenome assembly OLNV01 (sample SAMEA3136734, study PRJEB25190) | human gut metagenome | biome: human gut; feature: human-associated habitat; material: faeces | place: Austria | collected 2013 | reverse complement strand
AGCCCTCGGCCCACCAGCCGCTGCGCACCGCTGTGGTCAAGGCCGCCGAACTGGCCCGCGCCGCCGAAGAGCGCGCCCGCGACAAGCAGCACGCCAAAGGCAAGAAAACCGCGCGCGAACGCCTCGACCTGCTCTTCGACACCGGCACGTTCGAGGAGATCGGCCGCTTCCAGGGCGGCAATATCGCCGGCGGCAACGCCGGTGCGGCCGTCATCACCGGCTTCGGCCAGGTCTACGGCCGCAAAGTGGCCGTCTACGCCCAGGACTTCTCCGTCAAGGGCGGCACCCTCGGCACCGCCGAAGGCGAGAAGATCTGCCGACTGATGGACATGGCCATCGACCTCAAAGTGCCGATCGTGGCCATCGTGGACTCCGGCGGCGCCCGCATCCAGGAGGGCGTGGCCGCCCTGACCCAGTACGGTCGCATCTTCCGCAAGACTTGCGAGGCCAGCGGCTTCGTGCCCCAACTGAGCCTGATTCTCGGCCCCTGCGCCGGCGGTGCCGTCTACTGCCCGGCCCTGACCGACCTGATCATCATGACCCGCGAGAATTCCAACATGTTCGTCACCGGTCCTGACGTGGTCAAAGCGGCCACAGGCGAAGTGATCAGCATGGACGACCTCGGCGGCGGATACGTGCACAACGCCACCTCCGGTGTGGCGCACTACCTGGGCGAAGACGAAGCCGACGCGATCGACTACGCACGAACCGTGCTCGCCTACCTGCCGTCCAACTCCGACCTGCAGCCGCCCACCTACGCGTACGCGGCGACCCGCGCCGACCGTGACGTGGCCAAACGCCTCGCCACCATCGTGCCGGACAACGACCGCCAGCCGTATGACGTGCTCGACGTGATCCGCTGCATCGTGGACTACGGTGAATTCGTGCAGGTGCACGAACTGTTCGCCGCTTCAGCGGTGGTCGGCTTCGCCTGCATCGACGGCAAGCCGGTTGGCATCGTGGCGAACCAGCCGAACGTGCTCGCCGGCATCCTGGACGTCGACTCGTCCGAGAAAGTCGCCCGATTCGTACGCCTGTGCGACGCGTTCAACCTGCCGGTCGTCACCTTGGTGGACACCCCGGGCTACAAGCCGGGCGCCGAACAGGAACATGCGGGCATCATCCGCCGTGGCGCGAAGGTCATCTACGCCTACGCCAACGCGCAGGTGCCGCTCGTCACCATCATCCTGCGCAAGGCCTTCGGTGGCGCATACATCGTGATGGGCTCTAAATCCATTGGCGCGGACATGAACTTCGCCTGGCCATCCAGCCAGATCGCGGTGCTCGGCGCGGCCGGCGCGGTCAACATCATCCACCGCAAGGACCTGCAGAAAGCCAAAGACAACGGCAAGGACGTCGAAGCGCTGCGCGCCAAGTACATCGCCGACTACGAACGCACCACCGTCAACGCGAACCTTTCGCTGGAAATGGGCGAGATCGACGCCATGATCGACCCCGAACAGACACGCGAGACCATCATCGAATCGCTCCGCCTGCTCGCCAGCAAGAAACGCGTGCGCCGAACCAGCAAACACCACGGCAACCAGCCGCTGTGACGGACGCAACGCGACGTAACCAACGTAAGCAACCACAACAATCGCAAGAAATTTTGGAACAAGTAAGGAAGATTATGAACACCTTTTTTCTTGATCGACTGAACAGCGAGCCCCACGCGCTCGCCTTCGCCGGCCAATCCACCCCGTGGCCGGTGGCGCTCGCCGACCAGAGCGCGAATCCGGCGCTCGACGAGGCCCTGCACACCCATGCGGCCGCCGCGCAGGCGCTGCTGTATCCGGTGTCCGCCGAGCTGCTCGCCACCACCGGACGCCCGGTCGACCTGTTCGGCTTCGAACCGAACCCGGCACGTCTGGGCGCCGCAGCCGCGGCTTCCGCCAGCGTTCCCGGCATCGCGCTGACCCAGCTGGGCGCGCTGCTCGACGCCGCCGCACTCGGCTACAATCCGGCCCAGGCCAAGCCGGTCGTGGTGCTCGGCCACTCCCAGGGCGTGCTTGCCGTGCATATGGTGCAGGCGATCTGCGAAGCCGGTTCCATCGACGCAGCCGCAGCCAAGATCGACGAGATTCTTGCGATCGCAACGCTGATCGGCGTCGCCGGCACCCGTCAGGCACGCCAGCTCGGTCTCGCCGCACGCCACGGCGAGGCGACCCCGATGCTGTCCGTCAAGGACATCACCCGCGCCCAGGTGGACGCGCTGATCGAACGCGTCGACGGCGCACGTGGCCCGATCGCCGTGGCCGTCACCAATTCCGCCACGCATTACGTGTTGTCCGGCTATCCGGAGGACCTGGCCGCATTCGGCGTGGAGGTCGCCAAGGAACACAAGCGTCAGGCCAAGCTGCGCGAGGAGAAGGTGCGTGGCGGCCGCGTGTTCGACCCGACGCTCGAATATCTCGACGTGACCCTGCCGTTCCACAGCCCGCTGATGGCCGATGCCGTCTCCCAGGCCGTCGCATGGGCCGAGGCCTGCGGCATCAACGCCGACCATGCCCGTGAGCTCGCCGCCGAAGTGCTGCTCAACCATGTGGATTGGGCCGCCCGCGTGCGCGCCCTGATGAAGTCCACTGATCCGAGCGCCCTGTGGGTGCTGGACTTCGGTCCGGGCAACACCGTCGGCAAACTGTTCTCCACCGTGGCCCAGGGCACCGGCGTCGGCGTGGTGGAAGCCTCCACCGTGGCCGATCGCGGCGCGCTCTCCACGCTTGAGACCCTGCCGGAACGCACCCAGAACTGGACGCGTTTCGCGCCGAGCATCATCCACACGTCCGCCGGAGACAAGGTGCGCACCGCGTTCACCGAACTTACCGGCAAGGCTCCGGTGCTGCTGGCCGGCATGACCCCGACCACCGTGGAGCCGGAGATCGTGGCGGCTGCCGCCAACGCCGGCTACTGGGCCGAGCTCGCAGGCGGCGGCCAGGTCACCGCCAGCGTGTTCGACCGTCACGTGGCCAAGCTCGAGGAAGAACTCGAGGAAGGCCGCACCGTCGAATTCAACGCCATGTTCATGGACCGCTACCTGTGGAACCTGCAGTTCGGCTCCCAGCGCATCGTGCCGAAGAAGCGTGCCAGCGGCACCCCGATCGACGGCGTCGTCGTCTCCGCAGGCATTCCGGAATTCGACGAGGCCGTGGAACTCATCCACAACCTCAACGCCGACGGCTTCCCGTACGTGAGCTTCAAGCCGGGCACCGTCGACCAGATCCGCCAGGTGGTGCGCATCGCCAAGGCCGTCGCGCCAACCAAGGTGCTCATCGAGGTCGAAGGCGGTTCCGCAGGCGGCCACCACTCTTGGGAATCGCTTGACGATCTGCTGCTGAGCACCTACGCCGAAGTGCGCGAGCAGGCCAACCTCGTGCTCGTGGTCGGCGGCGGCATCGGCACGCCGGAACGCGGCGCCGACTACATCACCGGCGAATGGGCCGCCGAATACGGCCGTCCGCTCATGCCTGTAGACGGCGTGCTTGTCGGCACCGCCGCCATGACCGCCAAGGAAGCCCACACCAGCCCCGAAGTCAAGCAGATGCTCGTCAACACCCCGGGCATTCCGGTCAAGGGCGATGGCAACGATCCGTTCGCCCCGCTGGGCGAGCAGTGGGTGCCGTCCGGCCAGGCCAAGGGCGGCGTCACCTCCGGTCTGAGCCACCTGCACGCCGACATCTACGAGCTGGAGAACTCCTCCGCCCGCTGCGGCCGCCTGCTGGTGCGCGTCATGAAGCACCCGGAGGAGCTGGAAAGCCGTCGCGACGAGATCATCGCGGCGCTGAACGCCACCGCCAAGCCGTATTTCGGCGATCTGAAGACCATGACCTACCTTGAGTGGGCCCAGCGTTTCGCCGACCTCTCCTTCCCGTGGGTGGACGAAACCTACGCCGATCGCTTCCTGCACCTGCTGCAGCGCATCGAAGCCCGCGTCACCACGCAGGAAAGCGGCGAATTCGCATCGCTGTTCGCTTCCCGCGCCGACGTCGAAGCCGATCCGAACGCCGCGATCGCCAAGCTTGCCGAAACCTACCCGCAGGTCGGCAAACTGACCGTCACCCCGATGGACGAGGCATGGTTCCCGGTGCTCGTACGCGAGTATCCGAAGCCGATGCCGTTCGTGCCGGTCATCGACAACGACCTGCTGCGTTGGTGGGGCCAGGACCAGCTGTGGCAGTCCGAGGACTCCCGCTATTCCGCCGATTCCGTGCGCATCATCCCCGGCCCGATCTCCGTGGCCGGCATCACCACCGTGGACGAGCCGGTGGCCGACATCCTCGGCCGCTTCGAAGCCGCCATGGTCAAGCGCGTGTCCGCCGAATCGGCGAGCGCCGACAAGACCGCCTTCGCCCAGTTGGGCGCGGCCGTCTCCGCCGAGGAATTCATCCGCAAATCCCCGAACATCTCCTGGGTCGGCCACCTCATGGCCAACCCGGCGTACGGCACCGCCAACGGCGACGCCAACTACGAGATCCGCAAGGTGGCCGTTGAAGGCAGCGTCGAAAAGTACGACCTCGACATCCATCTCGACACCTTCTGGGACAACGATCCGGACGGCGGCGCCTCCAAGCACGCCGTACGCGACATCGTCATTCCGCTGAACGTCGACGGCAACGAATCCGGCCTGTTCCCGGTCGTGGACCGCGACCGTCTGCCGGAGCACGTCTACCGCATGCTTGCCGACACCGCGGGCATCGGCAACACCGCCATCACCGGCGACAAGCTCACCGCCATGCCGCAGATCGAGGAAGTGTCCGACAAGACCGCCTTCCCGTTCGGCCAGGCGCACACCGGCTACACGCTGTCCGCCAACCTCGGTTTCGACCATGAGGCCGCCACTGGCGGCGCGCTGCCGAGAGACCTCGTGCCGTCCCGCATCGCCCCGGACGCGCTCGTCGGACCGGCTTGGCCCGCCATCTACGCGGCCCTCGGCTCCGTGTACGTCAACGGCTTCCCGGTCATCGAAGGCCTGCTCAACGCCGTGCATCTCGACCACCTCATCGAACTCGAGGTGAGCGAGGACGAGCTGCTGAAGCACACCGGCGAGCGCATCGAGCTCACCAGCTGGGCCGACGACTACTTCGAATCCGCCTCCGGCCGTGTGGTGACCATCCACGTCACGCACACCGCTCAGGACGGTACGCTGCTTGCCAACGAAACCGAGCGTTTCGCCATCCGTGGCCGCGCATATTCCGACGCACTGCCGCCGGAAGCGCCGGACTACGGCGGAATCGAAGCGGAAATCGAAAGCACTCCGCGCCGTCTGCTGCGTCGTGTGAAGGTCGTCGCTCCGCATGAGATGACCGCCTTCGCCCGTACTTCCGGCGATTTCAACCCGATTCACACCTCCCATCGCGGTGCCGCCGTCTCCGGTCTCGCCGCGCCGCTCGTGCACGGCATGTGGCTGTCCGCCACCGCCCAGTACGCGGTGCAGGCGCTCGACGAGAAGGGCGCGCATTACGAGATCGCAGGCTGGACGTACAACATGTACGGCATGGTGCAGCTCGACGACGAGGTGGAGATCTCCATCGAACGCGTCGGCCGCGTGGCGCATGCCGGCATGGTGCTGGAAGTGACCAGCCGCATCGACGGCAATATCGTGTCCCGTGGCACCGCCATCGTGCGTGCGCCGAAGTCCGCCTTCGTCTATCCGGGCCAGGGCATCCAGAAGCAGGGCATGGTGCTCGACGAGCGTGCCAAGTCCCCGGCCGCACGCGAGGTGTGGGAGCGCGCCGACAAGGTGACCCGCGAGAAGCTCGGCTTCTCCATCCTCGCCGTCGTGCGTGATAATCCGAAGGAACTGACCGCCAACGGCGTGACCTACCGTCATCCGGAAGGCCTGCTCAACCTGACCCAGTTCACGCAGGTGGCGCTCGCCACCGTGGCGTTCGCCCAGACCGCTCGTCTGCGCGAAGCCGGCGCCGACATTTGGCCGGCCTATTTCGCGGGCCACTCGCTGGGCGAATACAACGCGCTGAGCTCCTTCGCCGGCGTGATTCCGCTGGAAACCGTGCTGGAGCTCGTGTTCCACCGTGGTTCCACCATGCACCACCTCATCGAGCGTGACGCACAGGGTCGCTCCAACTACCGCATGGGTGCCCTGCGCCCGAACCAGTTCGGTGTGGACGACGCGCACGTCAAGGAATACGTGGAATCCGTGGCCAAGGCGTCCGGCGAATTCCTGGAGATCGTGAACTACAACCTCGCCGGCCAGCAGTACGCCATCGCCGGTACGATCGCCGGACTCAAGGCTCTGAAGGCCGATTCCGCCCGCCGCGTGGCCGCATTCGGTGGCAAGCCCGCGTTCATGCTGGTGCCCGGCATCGATGTGCCGTTCCACTCCACACTGCTGCGCAAGGGCGTGCCGGAATTCCGCGACAAGCTCGACGCGCTGCTTCCCGCTTACATCGACTACCGTGGCCGTCTGGTGGACCGCTACATCCCGAACCTGGTGGCCACCCCGTTCGAGATGACCAAGGAATTCGCCGCCAAGATCCTCGAAGTCGTGCCGTCCGAGCGCATCAAGGCCGCGTTGGACGATCCGAAGGTGTGGGATTCCTACGCCGAGGACGACCAGAAGCTCGGCCGTCTGCTGCTCACCGAACTGCTGAGCTGGCAGTTCGCCTCCCCGGTGCGTTGGATTGAAACCCAGGCGCTGCTCTTCGGTCAGCGCGAACAGGGCGGCCTCGGCGTGGAAGAATACGTCGAAGTCGGCCTCGGCAACGCCCCGACCCTGGCCAACCTCGGTGCCAAGACCCTGCGTCTACCCGAGTTCGCCGGCAACGATACGGTCGTCTACAACGTCGGCCGCGATGAAGGCCGCGTCTACATGACCGACACCGATTCGCTGGTTCCCGACGATGAGCCGGAAGAGGCTGCGGCCTCGGCCCCGGTCGAAACCGCTCCTGCCGGTGGTTCCGCCGTTGCCGAGCTCGGTTCCGGTGCCGCTCCGGCAAATGCCGTGACTGAGGCTGCTCAGACAACGGATGGCTCCGTCGCCGGACAGTCCACTGGACTGTCCGACTCCTCGCGCGGCCTGCAATCAGGGCAGGCCGCGGCCGGCGCGCCGTCCGGTGCCGCCGTCGCCGACCTGCCCTTCAAGGCTTCCGATGCCATCGGCGTGCTCATGGCCTACTCCGCCAAGGTGCGCATCGACCAGATCGGCAGCAACGACACCACTGACACCCTGACCAACGGTGTCTCTTCTCGCCGCAACCAGCTGCTCATGGACATCAGCTCCGAGCTGGGAGTCGCCAGCGTGGACGGTGCTGCTGAAGCGACGCTCGACAAGCTCGCCCAAATCGTCAACAAGGCCGCCCCGAACTACAAGCCGTTCGGTGCCGTGCTCTCCGAGGCGCTGCGCGACCGCCTGCGCTCGCTGTTCGGTGCCGCCGGCGTCAAGCAGCAGTACATCCGCGACCGCGTGACCAACGTATGGCAGCTCGGTGAAGGTTGGGTGGCCAGCGTGCTCGCCACACTGCTGCTCGACACTCGCGAGGGTGCCAGCTCCCGTGGCGGCGACCTGTCCAAGCTGCCCACCGCCGCCGTGCAGAACAAGCCGGAAGCCGACAAGCTGATTGATGCGGCCGTTGAGGTCGTCGCCCAGCTCAAGGGTGTTGCCGTGGCCCTGCCGTCCGCCGGTGGTGCCGCTGGTGGCGCTGTGGTCGATTCCGCCGCGCTCGACGCCTTCGCCGAGAAGGTCACCGGTTCCAACGGCGTGCTCGCCGCCACCGCCCGCTTCGTGCTGAACGAGCTCGGCGTGGCCGCTCCGGCTCCGGAAGAATCCGAGGACGAGAACGCCGCCGTCGTGGCCGCGGTTGAAGCCGAACTTGGCTCCGACTGGCCCAAGCAGGTCGCTCCGCGCTTCGACGCCAACAAGGCCATCCTCTTCGATGATCGGTGGGCCTCCGCCCGTGAAGACCTCGCCCGCGCCTACTACGACAACGATCCCGCCGCCTTGAACGGCAGCTTCATCGGCCTTGGCAAGACCATCGCCGCCGAAGCCCAGTGGTTCGCCAACGAGTCGGAGAGCGAAGAACTCAAGGCCGCCTTCCAGAAGGCCGGCTCCGAGGCCCTCGAACAGGTTGCGTCCAACAAGAACGCCTCCCGTTACGCGAATGATATCGCCATCGTCACCGGCGTGAGCCCGAACTCGATTGCCGCTCAGGTGGTCGAAGGCCTGCTCGCAGGCGGTGCCACTGTGGTGGCCACCTCGCACAGCTTCAAGCCGTCCATTAAGGCTTGGGCTAAGCAGGCCTACCGCGAGCACGCTACCGGCAACGCCAAGCTGTGGCTGGTTCCGGCCAACCTCTCCAGCTACCGCGACGTCGACGCACTGGTCGACTGGGTGGGCCACGAGCAGAAGAAGACCTCCGGTGCTACCACCACGATTCTGAAGCCCGCGTGGGAGCCGACCCTGTTCTTCCCGTTCGCCGCTCCGCCGGTCCATGGCACGCTCGCCGACTCCGGCGACCTGTTCGAATCGCAGGCCCGACTGATGCTGTGGGGCGTGGAACGCGCCATCGCCGGCTTCAGCCACATCGGTGCCGACACCGATGTGCAGCATAAGTTGCATGTGGTGTTGCCGGGATCTCCGAACCGCGGTATTTTCGGCGGCGACGGTGCCTACGGCGAAGTCAAGAGCGCCTTTGACGCCATCGTCAACCGTGCCCGCGCTGAAAAGGTGTGGTCGAGCCGCGTCACCTTCGCTCACCCGAAGATCGGCTGGGTGCGTGGCACCGGCCTGATGGGCGGCAACGATCCGCTGGTCGAAGTCGTGGAACGTCACGGCCTGAAGACCTACTCCACCGCCGAAATCGCGGTCAAGCTGCTCGAGCTGTCCACCAAGGAATCCCGCGAGCAGGCCGTCAAGGCCCCGCTCGACGTGGACCTGACCGGCGGCCTCGGCAGCGAGCCGATCGACATCAAGGCACTGCGCGCCGAAGCCATGGAGGACGCGGCCAAGGCCGCTGCCGCCGAAGCCGGCGATGAGGACAAGCAGGGCGATTGTGCCGCTGCGGCAACGCTGATCAAGGCGCTGCCGAGCCCGCGCGCCCCGCGTCAGGCGAAGGTCGATCTGAAGGATTGGCAGCACGTCACCGCCCGTCCGGAAGACGAGATCGTCATCGTCTCCATCGGCGAGCTGGGTCCGTGGGGCTCCGGCCGCACCCGTTTCGAAGCCGAACTCGGCATCCACTCCGACGGCAAGGTCGACCTGTCCGCCGGCGCGGTGCTCGAACTGGCTTGGAACATGGGCCTGCTGACCTGGAACGACAGTCCGAAGCCGGGCTGGTACGACACCGACGGCAACCTGGTGCCCGAAGAGGACATCGCCGAACGCTACCACGACGAGGTCGTGGCCCGCTCCGGCGTGCGTCCGTTCGAAGAGGGCATGGGCAACGATTACAAGGACGGTGCCGACGAGGAGGAGGCCGAGGTGTTCCTCGACCACGATGTGACCTTCTCCGTTCCGACCCGTGAGATCGCCGAGGAATACGTCAAGCTCGACGAAGCCCACACCAGCTACGCGGCCGACGCCGAATCCGGCGAGTGGAACGTCACCCGCCACGCCGGCTCCATGATCCGCGTGCCTCGCCGCGCGGCCATGACCCGCACCGTCGGCGGCCAGTTCCCGAAGGGCTTCGACCCGGTCAAGTGGGGCATTCCGGCCTCCATGGTCGGCGACGTGGACAAGATCGCCCTGTGGAACATCGTCACCACGGTCGACGCCTACCTGTCCGCGGGCTTCACCCCGGCCGAGATCCTCGAAGCCGTGCACCCGTCCATGGTGGCCTCCACGCAGGGCACCGGCTTCGGCGGCATGGCCTCCATGAGGAAGCTGTACCTCGACCGGTTCCTCAACCACGAGATTCCGACCGACATCCTGCAGGAAGCCCTGCCGAACGTCGTCGCGGCCCACGTGATGCAGTCCTACATCGGCGGTTACGGCAACATGATTCAGCCGGTCTCCGCCTGCGCCACCGCCGCCGTCTCCCTTGAGGAAGGCGCCGACAAGATCGCCCTCGGCAAGGCCGACTTCGTGGTCACCGGCGCGATCGACGACATCGGCGTGGAATCCGTGATCGGCTTCGGCAACATGAACGCCACCGCCAACTCCGAGGAGATGTACGCCAAGGGCATCGACGCGCGCTTCTTCTCCCGTGCCAACGACCGTCGTCGCGGCGGCTTCGTCGAATCGCAGGGCGGCGGCACCATCCTGCTGACGCGCGGTGACATCGCGCTGAAGCTCGGCCTGCCGGTCGCCGGCGTGGTCGGATTCGTCCACTCCTACGCCGACGGCGCGCACACCTCCATCCCGGCTCCGGGACTGGGCGCGCTCGCAGCTGGCATGGGCGGCAAGGACTCCAAGCTCGTGCAAGACCTCGCCAAGCTCGGCGTCACGCCAGACGACATCGCCGTGGTCTCCAAGCACGACACGTCCACCAACGCCAACGACCCGAACGAGTCCGAACTGCACAACACGCTGGCCCACGCCATCGGCCGCACCGACGGCAACCCGCTGTTCGTGATCTCCCAGAAGTCGCTCACCGGCCATGCCAAGGGCGGTGCCTGCATCTTCCAGGTCAACGGCCTGACCCAGCTGTTCAAGTCCGGCGTCGTTCCGGCGAACGCGGCCCTCGACTGCGTCGACCCGAAGCTCAAGCGCGACGACCACATGGTCTGGCTGCGCGAGCCGCTGAAGGTCGGTTCCGTCAAGGCCGGTCTGGCCACGTCGCTCGGCTTCGGCCACGTGTCCGGTTTCGCCGCGATCGTCAACCCGGGCGCCTTCGAGGCTTCCGTGGCGAACACCGTCGGCGAGGACGCGCTGAACGAATGGCGCGACCGTGCCAACGCACGTCTCGCCGCCGGACAGCGTCGCCTTGAAGAGGGCATGATGGGGCGCGCCGCGCTCTACGAGCCGATCGACAACCGCCGCTTCCACGAGGACGGCCGCGGCTACGACGCGCACGAAGTGGAGAAGGCCATGCTGCTCGATCCGAACGCGCGCCTCGCGTCCACCGGCTATTTCGAAGCGTGAGACGGCTACGTCGAAATCTGTCCTAAATATGGGCAAATGATGACGGCCTGATAAGAAAAGGGCGATACTTCTGCACAGATGTATCGCCCTTTTCCATATGACATGGTCGGGGCATTCCCGGGGTAACCCCGATTAATAATTCCTAGGAAGGCGGAGGAATGCTGGGTCTAGGGCATGACGTCGTTGACGTGCCTGCGTTCGCCAAGCAGCTGAATGAGCCGGGGACGCGTATGCGCAATCTGTTCTCCATGCGCGAGATATGGCAGACGGCGCAACGGTCGCAGCTCAAGCATGATGACGAGGCGGTGCACCTCGCCGCCCGCTGGGCAGGCAAGGAGGCGTTCCTGAAAGCGTGGTGCGCGGCCATTTCGCGGCATGCGAAAGACGGCGCCGAAGTCGCATATCCGTACACGCTCGACAACTTCCCATGGGTGCGCATCGAAATTCTCGACGATTCCCACGGCGTGCCGCGCGTCGTACTGTCCTCCGAAGTGCAACGCAAGGTGCAGCAGTCGTTGGGCCTGCCGTTGGATCCGGTGCGCCAGTCGTACGATATCTCCATCTCCATAAGCCATGACGGGCCGATCGCCTCTGCCGTGGTCATGCTCGAAATCTGAAATGCCATTCCCGCTTGCAAAAGTTGGTGGGATGTGTATAATAGCTCGAGTCGTTTCGTGTCGGCTTCGGACGTAGCGGCAATACGCGGATGTAGCTCAATGGTAGAGCCTCAGTCTTCCAAACTGATTACGCGGGTTCGATTCCCGTCATCCGCTCCACTATATAGGTTTGTGGCTAGGGTACTACCCACAACATTGCCCGTAACACCACCGCCCGCAACAGAACACGGCCTTGGTGAGTCGTATGTTTGCGTTCACAGAAATTGCATGTAGTACGTCTCCGTGTATGCGTAGCGGTATGTGATACTGCACACATGCGGAGCAGTGGCATACTGACGGTCGTCAGTAACTCCGGCCCCCGCGCAGCGGCGGCAAATCCGCCTCAGTTCCCAGATGGTGGGACCGGCACGCCCCGTCGAGAAGAAAAGTGCGTTATCGCAGGGTGGATGACGAGGGTGCCACTTTTCAAAAATTCCAAGGTTCTTTTCAATGTCGGGTAAAAAATTCCCTCTACCCGGGTGTACGCTTCGTGCTTTTTGCTTAATACCGTAACGCCTTATAAGCGTAACGCCGGGTTTTGGCGTACGTGATCGTAAGAGACAGGCAAGGTTATGAAGAGAATTGCAGAATGGTTCGCAGCGGTAGGGGCCGCGGCGGGCAGGAAAGGCAAACGGTTAGTGGCGATCGTTGCCGCCGTGGCGATGCTCGGTGGCGTCGCCGGTGTGAGCGCGACCGCCATGGCGGACGATGGGAATGCCTCCACGACACAATCGCAGACCACCGATGAGAAGGCGGCCGCCAGCGTGCCTGCTCCTCTTTCCACTGAGGGAACGGAAGGTGTGCCGGACGATCCGACGTTGTCTGCTCCGGCCCGCGAGAAGACCGTTACCGCCAATGAAGACGGCACGTACACGGTGGCGTTGAACGTCACCGGTGCGAAGAGCGCGGGTACGGGCGAGATCGTGACGAACCAGCCACTCGACATCGTGCTGGTGTTGGATGTGTCCGGTTCGATGGCCGAAAAGA
>OLNV01001893.1_pt1 | contig 12757 bp, 10 predicted proteins | sample 1672891 | NCBI WGS metagenome assembly OLNV01 (sample SAMEA3136734, study PRJEB25190) | human gut metagenome | biome: human gut; feature: human-associated habitat; material: faeces | place: Austria | collected 2013 | reverse complement strand
TCCTTTTCTTAATAAATAATCTCTCTTATCATATCACATTTTTCACTAACAATTTATTGAAAATTCTAGTAAAATCAAAGTAAGAAAGACTTCAAGGAGATTACTATGCCCAATCTAATCGATTATCTTGAAAAGGTCAAGGAGCTTACCTTTGATCAAGAGCCTCTCAATATCTTGGATAAGGTTTGTATCAACGAAATCGGCTACCTAACTTATGAAAAATGGCTCACAGCAAGTGATTTACAGAAAACCATTAATTTACATGACTATGCCGAGGGTAAAGTGCTAAATCCTGAGTATACCTTCATGGTGACTAAGGAACGGGTAGATTTGGCTGAAACCATGGTCAGGTCGCGGCGTTTCGCTGGACTTAATCTAAGTAACTACTGTAGTGTCTTGGACAAGGAAGTCGAAAAGCAATTTGCAGCCATGATTTTCAGTTTACCTGAATTAGACTATCATCAGCTTGTCTTTCGTGGGACGGATGATAGTGTCATTGGCTGGAAGGAGGATTTTCAGCTGACCTACAGTCGAGAAATTCCAGCCCATCGCTCAGCTATTGCCTTTCTGTCTGAGCACTTGCCAAACCTCAGTGGCCATATCACTGTTTCTGGACATTCCAAGGGTGGTAATCTTGCCCTTTATTCGGCTGTTCAAAGCTCGACTGCTCTACGTGAGCAAATAGCAGAGCTCTTGCTCCTAGATTCTCCAGGTTTGATGAAGTCCCTCTTAGAGAAGCCTTCTTACCAAGAGTTAAAACCCAAGATGACTCTTATCAGACCTCAGGATTCTGTTGTAGGAGTCATGCTTTATTGGGACAAGGTCGCAAAGCTTGTAGCAGCAGATGGTATAGGCATTGCTCAACACAATGTTTTGCTTTGGCAGGTTGACCTGGAAGGAAGCGATTTTGTTTATGTGGACCAGCCCACAGACCTGAGTCAACGCTTAAAAGAGACCTTCCAAGAGTGGATTGAGACCTTGCCAAATCAACAACTCAAGCTAGTCTGTGATTTATTCTTTGATACCATTCTTGATTCTGGAATTGAGAGTCTAGACGATATTGGGATAAAAACTCTCCCTAAGCTAGGTCAGTTGTTGCAAGAATTTGGCAATTTTACTGACCAACAAAAGAAGGTTCTTCAAGACGGTTTCAACCAGTTACTCTGGATATTTTGGAAGTCAAGGAATAAGAAATCTAGCCTGTCCAAGCTAGAACTTCCCGATTTTATCAAGAAGTTGAGTGAATTAACAAATAAGGATTAAGGGCGACTGAACTATAGGAGTGGAGGATATCATGCCTAAAAACGTACTTATTACAGGAGCAACATCAGGAATTGGCGAAGCAACGGCGCGCGCCTTTGCTAAAGAGGGGGAAAATGTCATCCTAACAGGTCGCCGTGTGGAGCGTCTTCAAGCCTTGAAAGAAGAGCTCCAAGCAACCTATCCCAATCAAAAAGTTTGGACTTTTGCACTGGATGTTACCGATATGGACATGGTCAAGGATGTTTGCCAAGCCATTCTCAAAAGTGTGGGGCAAGTCCATGTTTTAGTCAATAATGCAGGTCTGGCACTAGGCCTAACAGCCTATCAAGATTATGAAGAGTGGGATCTACTGACCATGCTCGACACCAATGTCAAGGGCTTGATGATGGTGACACGTCAGATTTTGCCAAGTATGGTAGCTGCCAATGAGGGCCATATCATCAATATGGGCTCTACAGCAGGCATCTATGCCTACGCGGGCGCCGCCGTTTACTCAGCTACCAAGGCCGCAGTGAAAACTTTCAGTGATGGTTTGCGTATTGATACCATTACCACAGATATCAAGGTGACAACCATTCAGCCCGGTATCGTTGAGACGGATTTTTCACAAGTTCGCTTTCACGGTGATAAGGACAAGGCAGCCAAGGTCTACCAAGGTTTGGAAGCCCTCCAAGCCCAAGATATTGCGGAAGCAGTCCTCTACGTCACCAAACAACCACGACGTGTCCAGATTTCAGACATGACCATCATGGCTAACCAGCAAGCCACAGGGTTTACGATTCATAGGGGGGAATAAATAGATGATAAAAACATGACCTTCGGGCCGTGTTTTTTTGTTTGAATTTTCCCAAAACTATGAAAGAAACTCTGAAAATGCTATAATGTAAGGGATTACGACAATGTTGAAAGGATAAGTCATGCCAGCAGTTACTCTAGAACTTGAGATAGAACGTCAATTAATCGAGCAATTAACCTCTGGTGAGAGCCAGTGGACCTATCGCCCAGACTTAAAAAATGAAGATCAATTATGGGACAACTTTTTTGACAAGTTAGCTCAGAATAACGTTGCCCTACTCGCTGACCATCCCTTGACCGAGCAGGAGAAGCGCCAAATCAAGAACCAGCTTAACTTCATTAACTATTATGAAGCTGCTAAGTGGTTGGCTGGTGAAAATGGTATTGCCAAAGTCGAGGTACAGCGTGAAGATGCTAGCCTTGGGACTATCCGACTTTCTGTCATCTGGCGTGACAATATCGCTGCTGGAAAATCCAGTTACGAAGTGGTCAATCAAGTCGAACGTGACAAGGCCTATTCTCAAGATCAGGACCGTCGTTTAGATACAACCCTGATGATTAACGGACTTCCTCTTATCCATATCGAGCTCAAAAGTCCTCGTGTGGCCTTTTTGGATGCCTTTCATCAAATCAAAAAGTATGACCGTGAAGGAAAATTCCGGGGCATTTATTCCAGTTTGCAGATGTTTGTTGTGACGAATAAAGTAGACACACGCTATATCGCAGCTGCACGAGAGGATAAGCTTAATAAACAATTCTTAACATCTTGGGTGGATAAAGATAATAAACCCATGACCAGTCTCATGGACTTTGCCCACGAAGTCCTGTCTATTCCACGTGCCCATCAGATGGTGATGCAGTATTCCGTTATTGATGATAGTAAAAAAGCCCTTATCCTCTTACGTCCTTATCAAATTCATGCCATCGAGTCTGTTCAAGATGCCTCTCGCCGTCAGGAATCAGGTTATATCTGGCATACCACGGGTTCTGGTAAGACCCTAACCTCTTACAAGGTGGCTCGCAACCTCTTGCAGATCCCAGCTATCCAAAAGACCATCTTTGTCGTCGACCGAAGGGACCTTGACCAGCAGACGACGTCGTCTTTTCTTTCCTACGCTGCTAATGATGTCATTGACATCGACGAAACGGACAATACCCATGATTTGGTCAAGCGTTTGGCAGGAAATGATAAGCGAGTAATTGTGACGACTATCCAGAAAATCACAACCATGATGCGCAAGTTTGGAGAGGGTAAATATCAAAAGGACTCGGAAAAAATCAAGGACTTCCGTGTAGCTTTCGTTGTGGATGAGTGTCACCGAGCAGTCACGCCTCAGACTCAAAAGGATATCAAGGGCTTTTTCCACAATTCGCTCTGGTATGGCTTTACAGGTACACCGATTTTCAAGGAAAATAAACGCAAGCAATTAGGCGATTTGGCACAAACCACCCACCAACAATATGGCGAACGCCTACACGAGTATACGGTCAAAGAAGCCATCCATGACGGAGCAGTTCTGGGATTCAAGGTAGACTATCGAAATACCATTATTTCGCAGATTCCTGAAAAAGATCTTCCTGACTCTGTCTATGAAGATAAAGAGCACATGCTAGAAGTCTTGGATGCTATCCTAAACAAAAGTTATCAACAGTTGGGCTTTCCAAATGGTGTGGGCAAGACCTACGAGGCTATCTTAACGGTTAAGTCCATTCCACAAGCCCAGGCCTATTACAATCTGCTCAAGAGTATCAAGGCAGGACAGGAACGTGTCAAAGTGTCAGAGCGAGCTAAGCGAGTGCTACCCGACTTTCCAAAGGTGACGGTCACCTACTCTGTGTCGGAAAATGAAGAAGAATCTATCGACTACCAAGACCACATGAAACAGGTCATGGACGACTACAATCAGGAGTTCGGTACCCATTTTACTATGGCTGATTTGCGTGGCTTTAACACGGATATCAATAATCGTTTAGCCAGAAAGTTAGACAAATACATTCCTCGCAATGAGCAGTTGGATTTGGTCATCGTCGTTGACCGTCTTTTGACAGGTTTTGATGCCCCATGTCTATCCACTCTCTTCATTGACCGTAAGCCCATGCGTCCACAGGATTTGATTCAAGCCTTTAGCCGTACCAACCGCATCTTTGACAGTAAAAAGCGTTATGGCCATATCATCACCTTCCAAAGACCAGAGGCCTTTAAAGAGGCTGTGGATAATGCCCTTAAGCTCTACTCAAACGGTGGTGAAAATGACGTTACTGCCCCAGACTGGGCAGAAGAAAAAGCTAACTTCATCCAAGCCTGGATAGACTTTCAAGTAAAAGTGGAAGATGTGGAAAACTATGTCATCACGATTGAGCAGGCCACTAGCCCACAACTCCGTCGCATTGCCAAGGCTTACCAAACCTTTGACAAGTATCTGGCATCTATCCGTGTCTATAGCGAATACGATGAAGTGGCTATCTATGCGGAGACAGGCCTATCAGATGAAAAGCTCGAAACCTATCTGGGAATCTATCAAAATATCCTAGCAGAGCTCAAAAGCCGAGCAGAAGACGATGGTGATGATAATCTCTTTGATATCCACTACGAACTGGAATCCGTCCAAGTCGATGAGATTAACTATGCTTACATTTTGACCTTGATTCAAAGTATGATTCAGCAGGAAGAGGATAGTCCACAGGCCCTCAGTGACAAAGATATCGAAACGGTTGATAACTATATCCAGAGTCTGGAACGCACCAATCCTAAACTAGCCGAAATCATCCGAAATCTATGGAAAGAAGTCCAAGCCAATCCTAAAGATTACCAAGGACAGTCTATCACTGGCGTCTTGGACACTATGATTGAAGCCATTATCGACGACCATCTCAAAGGCTTTGCCAGAGAATGGTATGTCGGACTCGATGAACTTCGTTACTATGTCCAACACTATCGTAAAGGTGCTAAGAAGCAATCAGGAGAAAGCCAGCTCACCAAGAGCCAACGCTACAAAGACTACAAAGCAGAAACAGCTGATGCCCTCAACCCGCTCAGCTACAAAAAACAAATAAAAGAAGCCTACACCAAACTCATCGAAGAGGTCATTGAACCACTGAGAGTGGGGAGGTAGTATTAACTAGGGAGAATAAATGGCAGATACGATATTGATTTTAGGAAACGGCTTTGATTTAGCCATGGGTCGAAAAACAAGTTACAAAGATTTTTTAGAGTTTGCTGATAAATTGTTTGTGGAAAGAGATGATCAGTTGGATGAATTTCTTAAAAAACATCAGATTGATATTGAAAAGTACAGAAATAATTTATATATTCAATATATTAATGAAAATAAGTCTACACTCGGAGAAAATTGGTCAAATCTTGAAATAATGATTTCTCAACTTGCTGAAGCAATAGATTTTTTTCGACTAAATTCCGATAAGTTATATCACAAAAGCGGTGATTTATACCCCAAATATGTTGACCGATTTCATAAAATGATGAATGAAGAGGGGAATTCTGCTTCAAAAATATTCATTGGTACTATTTTTTTAAAACTTTATAATAGTTCTGGATGGGATAAGCTAGAGAGAGAATTAGCTTTATCAGAATTAAATAATCTTTTTATTAATCATCTTGATTTACTGACTGAGCTCCTAGAAATTTACCTTTCTTATAGAGACTACATAGACTTTGAAGTTGAACAAATTATTCCTAGTGAGACAGCGTTAGACGCTATATATGGAATTTCAGATGCTAGTGTGATTAGTTTTAACTATACACATACCCCAAATAAAATTTATAAAATTCCCTTAGAAAAGACGTATTTTATTCATGGAGAAATTAATTTAGAAAGGCCTGACTATGAAATTAATACGATGGTTTTTGGTATCGAAGATAAAGCTAATGAAATCAATAGCGATTTAATACCTTATCAAAAATTCTATCAACGTGTTGTTAAAGAAACTGGAAATATGTATGAAAAATTTTTTATCAATAAAGTAAATAGAAGTATTGTCACGCTAATTTCAAAGAATATTATTATTTTTGGACATTCAGTTGACCCACTTGATAAAGAAATTTTTCAAAAATGTTTTCAATTAACTTATCATAGGAAATATAATTACAGATTTATTTTTACGTACTATGATGATTCTACAAAACGATCAATAATTAAGAATTTAGTAATTATTCTAGGCAAAGATAGATTAGTTGAATTAACTGGGCAGAGAAAAGTAGTATTTGTACAAAGTCAAGATGTTGCTGGAATGGCAGAAGTTTTATTGTAGTTCTTATTGTGACGATTAACTATAACCAATTATTAGAAAAGAGGAGTAATCAGTGTCAATCCCCAAAATGAGGTTTTATGGATATGATAGTCCTTGGAAAGTATCAAAGTTAGGAGAATTGTTTGAAATATATTCAGGTAATACTCCATCACGTTCTGATAGAAATAATTATGACAATGGTACGATTCCTTGGATAAAAACAACAGATTTAAACAATTCCTTGATTTATGTAAATGAAGAGAAGATTACAGATCATGGAGCCAAGAAATTAAAAACTTTACCTAAAAATACTATATTGATAGCAATGTATGGTGGTTTTAATCAAATCGGGAGGACTGGATTACTAACTTACCCTGCAACAATTAACCAGGCTCTAGCTAGTTTGTTACCAGTTAAGAAAATAAATTCATATTTCTTACTTAATTACTTAAATTTAAGAAAAGATAGTTGGAGAAATGTTGCAGCGAGTAGTAGAAAAGATCCTAACATTACAAAAAATGATGTAGAAAAATTTAAAATATCTTTTCCATCTCTAGAAGAACAATCCGCCATCGGCTCTCTCTTTCGCACCCTTGACGACCTTCTAGCTAGCTACAAGTGCAATCTCGCTAACTACCAATCTCTCAAGGTAACCATGCTCTCCAAGATGTTTCCCAAAGTTGGACAGACCGTTCCTGAGATTCGTTTGGATGGAATTGAAGGTGAGTGGACAATAAAACGTGCAGATGAGATTTTTAAGTCAGTATCTGAGAAAAATAGAGCTTCCTTGCCTGTGCTATCAGCATCTCAAGTTGATGGTATGGTTTTGAGAGATGAAATTGGTATTGATATTAAATATGATGAAGCTGCTCTCAATAATTACAAGGTTGTCAAACCGGGTCAGTTTGTAATTCATTTACGTTCTTTTCAAGGTGGTTTTGCTTTGTCTAAGCTAGAAGGGATAACATCACCTGCTTATACAATTATTGATTTTATTGACAAGAAAAATAATATTCCTGATTTTTGGAATTCAATACTGACTTCAAGAGATTTTATAAAGAGATTGGAGACAGTAACTTATGGAATTAGAGATGGTAAAAGTATCAGCTTTAAAGATTTTTCTAGTTTGAAATTTGCATATCCAGAACTCGAAGAACAACAAGCTATCGGTGCCTATTTCTCAAACCTTGACCAGCTTATCACTTCTTATCAAGATATAATCACTCAACTTGAGACTCTGAAAAAGAAACTATTGCAAGATACGTTTATTTGAGGTTCCCCAATGAAACTTTTAGAAAGATTCTTTTTATCGTTAAGTTCTTTTTTTCCTGGTTTAATTTTGTTTATTTTTACTATAAATATTTGTCCAAATGTTGAAAGTTTAATGATGAGTCTTATTAAAATATTTATTTTGATTTCAGTTATGCTAGTAGTTGCATTCGTATCACTGAAATATTTTGAAGAAAAGGAAATATCTGATACAGCTACCATCGTCTCGATTCAACCGGTTGAGCATGAAATTATTCCAACGTATATAGGTTTGTTTGTTATAATGGTTGGTTTGGGCAGTTTAAGTTTTATTTATCAAATATTTATTGTTATTTTTATATTTGCGATATGGTTTGTTTTAATGGAAAAATCTTATTATTTCAATCTTATTTGGTTGTTAAAATATAGGTATTATAAGGTACAAGATAAGATTGGTAATACTTATATAATTTATAGTAAGAGAAAAGATGTAAAAGAAGTTGGTAACATTCAGAAATTAGTAAGAATAAATAATTTTACGTTTTTGGAGAAGGAGTAGTATGTTTTTAGTAAAAGTAGGTCGGACATATAGAAAATTGGATAACTCAGAAGATATTTCAGAACTAGTTGCCCCAACGATTGATCCTGAAAATAGTATAAAATTTAATCCGGAAATAAAATTAGAACATGAGGAATGGTTCTACATTGAAATTGATGATGATCATAAATCAATGGTTAAAGAATATGAAGATAAATTTTCAAATACTGCTGGTCTAAACGATGTGACTAAAGAGGAATTCTCACGAATTGATTTGATTTTTAGAAAAGTTGAAAATGATGGTTTGGTTTTTCAAAAAATCACTAAGTCAAAGAGAATGGTTGATAAATCAATTTTAAAATGGCTAGGGAACCTTAAAAGAGTAGAGAGGACGATAATTGATAATGGTATAGAATTAAAATCTGAAAATGATGCCTATTTTGATGGGACAGATAAATTGTATTTCAAAAATTTCAGGACAATTCATAACTTATTCAATGGGATTGATGATTACTAACGGGTAGCCAATCAGTCAGAAGTTGAAGAATTTAAAAACTTTAAGTTGATTTGCTTTGATTCAGATTTTGAAATAAAGACCAATAACTTAAAGATGTTAGCAGTATTAAAAGACTATGCGATAGATTTGGATGATATAAATATTAAAAGTAAGCTATTAAGAACTTACGAAGAGTATCCTAATCAAGAATTTGAGTTAGATGAAAATAATAATTTTAAAATAGATAGTAATAAAAAATTGACAAGTCTATTGAAATTAGCTCTTGGTCGATTGTATACTAATCCTATAACACAAGACAAAATGGAAGCTAATTACGCAAAAAAATTAAGCTAAAGTATGGTTAATTGATTTAGAAAGAAACATTATGTCAGAAACAACACAAACCTCCCAGTCGCTTTATCAAGCCCTGTGGAACTCAGCGGATGTGCTCCGCTCTAAGATGGATGCCAATGACTACAAGTCTTATCTCTTGGGCATGGTCTTTTACAAGTATTTGTCGGACAAGATGCTCTTTTTCGTGGCAGAAACCATGGAGGAGGAGACAGAAAGCTTGGATGAGGCACTGGCAGTCTATCGTAAATACTACGAGGATGAGGAGACTCATGAGGACCTCTTGGCAGTTATCACTGATGAGATGAGCTATGCCATTCATCCTGACTTGACCTTTACGGCTTTAGTAGAGCGAGTGAACGATGGAAGCTTTCAGTTAGAGGACTTGGCTCAGGGCTTCCGTGATATTGAGCAGAGTGACGAGCTTTACGAAAACCTTTTTGAAGACATCGACCTCTACTCTAAGAAACTCGGAGCAACTCCCCAAAAGCAAAACCAGACGGTTGCGGCTGTGATGAAAGAGTTGGCTGTCCTAGATGTGGCAGGTCATGCTGGTGATATGTTGGGGGATGCTTATGAGTACTTGATTGGTCAGTTTGCGACGGATTCGGGTAAAAAAGCTGGTGAGTTCTATACGCCGCAACCTGTTGCCAAGCTTATGACGCAGATTGCCTTTTTAGGACGTGAGGACAAGCAAGGCTTTACCCTCTACGATGCGACTATGGGGTCAGGCTCGCTCTTGCTGAATGCCAAACGCTATTCACGCCAACCACAGACAGTGGTTTACTTTGGTCAAGAGTTGAATACCTCAACTTATAATCTGGCACGTATGAACATGATTCTGCATGGTGTGCCGATTGAAAACCAGTTTTTACACAACGCTGATACCTTGGATGAGGATTGGCCAACTCAAGAGCCGACTAACTTTGACGGTGTTCTCATGAACCCACCTTATTCAGCCAAGTGGTCTGCTAGCTCAGGTTTCATGGATGACCCTCGTTTCTCACCATTTGGGAAACTGGCACCTAAGTCTAAGGCTGATTTTGCCTTCCTCTTGCATGGTTACTATCACTTGAAACAAGACAATGGTGTTATGGCCATCGTCCTACCTCATGGGGTGCTCTTCCGTGGTAATGCCGAAGGGACCATTCGTAAGGCTTTGTTAGAAGAAGGTGCCATTGATACGGTTATCGGTCTGCCTGCAAATATCTTCTTTAACACTAGTATTCCGACGACGGTTATCATTCTCAAAAAGAACCGCACCAATCGTGATGTTTACTTTATCGATGCCTCTAAGGAGTTTGATAAGGGGAAAAATCAGAACATCATGACGGACGCTCATATTGAGAAGATTCTTGATGCTTATAAGAGTCGTGAGGATATGGACAAGTTCGCCCATCTGGCTAGCTTTGAAGAGATTGTGGAAAATGACTACAACCTTAATATTCCTCGCTATGTGGATACCTTTGAGGAAGAAGAAGTGGAGCCCTTGACCGAGATTGTGACTAAGATTAATCAGACCAATGCGACGATTGAAAGTCAGACAGCATCACTTCTTGACATGCTTGGCCAGCTTCATGGAACGACACCAGAAGCAGATGAAGAACTCAAGGCTTTTGTGGAAGCATTTAAGGGGTAGTTGCTATCTTTCATTTACTTTTTCCGAATAATAGAAGTAGAGGGGCCAACCCTCTATTTTTGACTAAGGAGAGGTAAATGGAAAAAAGACACAAGCATGTCTCACCGACCTTGGATATCATGGCTAAGAAGATTTTCAGTCTGCCTGAGGTGACGGTGGCTTTTATTCGAGATATTTTGGATTTGGATGTTGTGGATGCTCAGATTTTGGAGGGAACACAGCTTCATAAAAAGGACTTTGACGAGGATGAGCTCTTTTCAACCTCGGTGGATGTTCGGGCTAAGTTGAATGATGGAACCGAGGTTATCATTGAGATTCAGGTGCGTAAGCAGCATTATTTTCTCAATCGTTTTCATTATTATTTGGCTAACCAGCTGGTGGAAAATGTGCAACAATTACGTCAACAAGGGCAGACCCATAAGATGTATGAGCAGATGGAGCCAGTCTATGGCATAGCTATCTTAGAGAAGACCTTGTTGCCAGATGAGGAATCTCCGATCAATACTTATTGGATGGACAATAGTCGGACGGGCAAGCCTTTGAATGCCTACTATAAGGATGGTAAACGTCAGAACCTTCTTCAGATTGCCTTTTTAGAGTTGGATAAGTATAATAAAGATAAGCATATCAGGGATGAAGGGCGGCAGTGGCTAGAGTTTTTTGGAAATCTCCCATTTTCTAAGGAACCTAGTCAAGCGGTCACGCATGCCGATTCATTACTGGATTCATCCAGCTGGACACAGGAGGAAAAGGAGATGATTGATGAACGCATACGTATTCAAGAAAATTATGACATGACCATGGAAACAGCAATTGATGAAGCGCGTGAAGAAGGCATGGAACGAGGTCGTCATGAGGAGCGCTTAGAGTTGATTCGTAAGATGCTCTCAAAAGGCCTACCTCTAGAAGTTGTATCAGATGTGACTGGTCTATCGCTTGAAGAACTAGAGGTATTGTGATCGTAAGATCTAGCCGATTAAATCATTTTTTTGAACAGAAAGAGGTATTTTTGCCTCTTTCTTATTTTTTGCTGTTTAACATTTGTAATACTAAAACATTCGAAAAATAATACTTTGAATCGTAAAATTAAAAAAGACTATCAAACGTTTGGCAGAAATCTGAGAAAAAGGATTTCTGCCAAACGTTTGATAGTTCTTACTAAATAGGGCTTTTTAAGGCCTTGTTAAAATGGATTACTTAGCCTTTTATTTTGTTTTGTTTTGAATTTTAAAAAAGCATCATTAAATATATTTAATATTTGAGATTATCTGTTTCTAGTTTCAAGAATAGCTTGGGACTAAAATGAAGAGATTGTGAAAGTTGTCAGTCTTTTGCCAAATACTCAGGTCGCCTAGAACAACGACCTAAAAACCACTGTAACAAGCAGTCAGTTTGCCTCAGAAGATATTCGCTTTAATTTTCTTTTGAATGAGAAATTTGTGGATGTAATCTCAAGTAAAGTCATGGCGGTTATGGCATCTGAAACATTAGCTTCAGATGCAACTTCGTTTGCAAACTCTGAAGATGTTGTCAAAGAGATTGGCAGTGATTTGTCAGAATTGGCGGAAGGCAAGAAGGATGACACACCTAAAAATATCGCCCGTATTTATAAAGCAACCGAGGCTAATCAGGTAGTTAAGTCTTCTGAAAGTCAGGGTGATTCTTCCAAAGAAAAAGGAAAATCTCAGACTTCAATGGTTCTCTTTCTTGTCGGAGTTGCTGTTATACTAAGTATATCTACAATTTATTTTACTAAACAAGGTAAGAAAGCAGGGAAATAATAGGGAAGAAACATCCAGTTAGATAGGTGTTTTTTGTTTTTAATCAAACTCTAATACACCTAATGTCATTATTCTTTATTTTTAATCATCCATTTTGGTTTGGTCCTGTATAATTAAAGTGATAAGAAAAATTAAGGGGTTAAGATGATGAAAGAAAAAAGAAATAGTAGGATTTGTTTATTTGCTCTTCTTCTTTTAGTATTTACTTTAGGATTTGGATTTTCAGTTGATACTAGCAAACAATCTTTGGCTGTGAGTTCTCAAGTGGTTCAAGCGGATGAGAACAATGGTATCTTGGATTTTAATGGTCAAAAGCAGTTTGTCATGGAGGAGAAGGACCAGCTAGGACGTGCCCACAGTGCTCATATACAGTTACAAGATAAGGACGAGCCGAAGAA
>OLNV01001890.1_pt1 | contig 12765 bp, 12 predicted proteins | sample 1672891 | NCBI WGS metagenome assembly OLNV01 (sample SAMEA3136734, study PRJEB25190) | human gut metagenome | biome: human gut; feature: human-associated habitat; material: faeces | place: Austria | collected 2013 | reverse complement strand
TATATTTTGATAGAGCAATTGATGGGGGAGATAATAATGATTGGCTTTATTTAAAAAGGTTTGAGGCATTTTATAATTTGGGCAGGTATTATTCTGCACGCATGTCTTTAAATGAAGATATTTTAAAAAATCCTACACCTAAATGGGTTATACATGGCAAAGTAGCTATGATGATGCGTTTTAAGGGATATCCTTTCTATTTAATACATGATGGCCATGTTAAAGTTTCACGACCTTTTAATGTTGGAGGTTATAGGGCACATTATAAATTTAAAGAGCTTGCATATAATGAGCGCATGGTTTATTTTAGAAAATTTATTAAATGGAATCGTGGATGTGAATGATGTTAATATTTTTTTATTGGAATACTTAAATAGATGGAGATTTAAATTATTTTAGTAATTTGTTTAGTTTATAATCAGTATATATTGTTGGTGCAGTTTAATGGTTTTATATTTGGTTGTTATAGGTGAAAATTTGAGTTAATGTGTTGCATATATGTTATATGGTTCTTAGCAATTTTCTGTTATTATAAATGGATATTTTTTTAAGATTTGTGAATTAAATTGTGGGGGAGTGGATTTTAATGGAGTCTAAAGAGTTAATTGTAACTATGTTGTGTTATATTGGTGTTTTATTGGAAATTTGTATTGAATACGTTATTAATCGTTGTCATTATTTCGGATGGTATGAATTGGGTTTTAATTGTTGTGTTTTTGCTATGGTTCTTATTGTTGTTTTAGTGGTATGTTGGATTTATTTTTTATTTGTAAAAGGATATACAAATAATTATATGGGGTTACTTCCGTGGGTATTTGTATTTTTTAGTATTTTGAAAAATATTTTTTTCCCTATATGAATTTTCATTATCTATAATTTTTGCATGTTATTTTGAAAGAGTCTTAATTAAGTATTAGAAAAGTATTTAAATAAGTTTATACAAAAGTTTATTTGTTATCTTAATTTCATCATGCCTCGATAGCTCAGTCTGGTGGAGCGCGAGACTTGTAATCTCGTGGTCGCGGGTTCAATTCCCGTTCGGGGCTTTCTATTTTGTGTTTTTTAGTACACATTTTATGGTTGCATTTTTTTTAAAATCATGTAATCCATAACATTTATATACTATGAGGTATAAAATAGGTAATGTATGATGTATTGTTATGCATCATGTCTGTATTAGTGGGACCGTAGGGTAGCTTGGTCGATCCTTTGGGCTTTGGGAGCCTGAGACTCCGGTTCAAATCCGGGCGGTCCCATTTTTATGTCCCGCCTTAGCTCAATTTGGCAGAGCGTTGGACTGTAGATCCAAATGTTGCTGGTTCAAGTCCGGCAGGCGGGATTTGATTACTTTATTAAATTGATTATATTTGTGGTTATGGAAAATTAATTTTTCCGAAACCTTTATATATGATGTTAAATATAGTAATTAATGGTGTATGGTTAATACTGTTTGATTAGCTATACTGTATTTTAAGTATTTCCTGCCTTGGTGGTGTAGGGGCTATCATGTGGGCCTGTCGAGCCCGCGACTCGGGTTCAAATCCCGGCCAAGGCGCTTAATATTTAAATGTTGTATGTGAGGGCCCGTAGCTCAGTCTGGCAGAGCGCTTGGCTTTTAACCAAGCGGCCGCGGGTTCAATTCCCGTCGGGCCCGTTTTCTAATTTTATATTTTAACTTTTCTAGCTGGAGGAATTATATATTGACAATTAATATTCAAGAACATATGCTTGTACCTAAGCATGAAATAATGACTGATTCTGAAATTGAAGATTTAAAAAATAGTGCTGACTATGATATTGAAAATCTTCCTAGAATTAAAGTTGATGATCCTGTTGTAAAAGATATTGATGCTAAAGAAAATGATATTTTAAGAATTACTCGTGAAAGTGATACTGCAGGTACTTTTGTTACTTATCGTATTGTAAAAAGTTAGTTATAATGTTAGAATAGTAAAATTTAGTATAATAAGTTTATTTCTGTATTTTTTTATTGTTTTTTGGAAATTCATTATAATAAATTTGAACTTAGTTTGAGAGGAATTATCTTAATAGAGATAGTTAGGAGTAAATTAAGAATAATAATCAAATGAAGAATTTTAATTAGGTTTCCTAATCTTATTTTTATTTAGTTAATTATTTTTAAGGTGTTTTATAGAATGCTGGAGGAAGTCCATGACAGAGAATAACTGGAAATTAGTTGATGCATTTTTTGATAAATATGATTTAGTTGACCATCATATTAAATCATACAACGATTTTATAAATAGTGGGATTCAAAATATCATAGATATTACTGAACCTATTACTTTAGAAAACGGTAAATATACTTTAAAAACCGGTAAACTCTTTATTGAAAAGCCATTCACTAAAGAAGCAGACGGTTCCAAAAGTATGATTTATCCTGCTGAAGCAAGACTTAGGAATTTAAATTATTCTGCACACATGTATCTTGAGATGGCATTAAATGAAGAAGGAGAAGACAATCCTTTAGAAAAAGTATATATTGGTGAATTGCCAGTAATGCTTAAATCAGATATTTGTCATCTTCATGGTCTTAGTGATGAAGAATTAATTGAACAGGGTGAAGACCCTCAAGATTTAGGTGGTTACTTCATTGTAAACGGTTCTGAAAGAGCTGTTGTAACAATGGAAGAAATTGCACCAAATAAAATTATTCTTGAGCGTATTGGTGATGTTGAAGACAGAAGAGCTAAGGCTATTGTAACTTCTATTAAAAGTGGTTTCAGAGCAAGAATTTCTCTTGAATATAAAAAACCACGTAAAAGCGGAGTATTTTTAAGAATTTCTTTCCCTTATGTTCCAGGGGAAATTCCACTTGTTATTTTATTAAGAGCTCTTGGTTTGGCTACAGATCAAGAAATTATTACTGCAATTTCCAATGATCCAAATTTCCAAATGATTATTGCAGATGATATTCAGGTATCCCTTTCTCAATTGAAATTAGATCAAAAAGAAATGGATGGAATGGATAAAGAAGAAAGAAGACAATATTTACAATTGGCTGCTATTAAATACATAGGTAATCGTGTAGCTAAAGGTATGACTGAAGAATACCGTATTAAACGTGCTGAAGATGTAATTAACCGTTACTTATTACCTCACATGGGTATTGAATCAGAAAGACGTGAAGCTAAAGCTACTTATTTAGCTGAAATGACTGAAATGCTGCTTCAGGTTATTGATGAACAAAGAGAACCTCACGATAAGGACCATTACACAAATAAAAGACTCAGAGTATCTGGAGATTTAATGGAGGATTTATTCAGAGTTGCTTTTACAAGTTTAACCAGAGATATGAGTTATCAACTTGAAAGAAGTATTTCCCGTGGTAAAGAGCTTTCAATCAAACAGGCAGTTCGTAGTGATGTTTTAACTGAAAATATTAAACATGCTATTGCAACTGGTAACTGGGTTGGTGGAAGAGCAGGTGTAAGTCAATTATTAGATAGGACTAGTTATATGGGAACTCTTTCTCATTTAAGACGTGTTGTATCTCCTTTAACAAGAAGTCAACCTCACTTTGAAGCAAGGGATTTGCACCCAACACAATTTGGTAAGATTTGTCCGAACGAAACCCCAGAGGGTCCTAACTGTGGTCTGGTAAAGAATTTAGCTTTAATGTGTAATATTTCTGAAGGTTCTGATGAACAAGAAATCATTGATGTTATTAAAAAGATGAATGTTTTAGAGGATTAAAGGAACGATAATATGGATAGTGCTAAAATTTATATTAATGGAGAACTTTTAGGATATTGTAAAGACCCTGAAAGTTTCACCAATGAAATGAGAGAAAAAAGGAGAAATGGTGAGGTTTCTCATGAAATGAATATTACTTATTATGATAAAAATAATGAGATTTATATATTCAATGACCCAGGTAGGGCAAGAAGACCATTAATCATTGTTAAAGATGGTAAACCAGTTCTTAGTGATAAACATTTAGAAAAAGTAGCTAAAGGCGAATTAAAATGGGATGATTTAATAGACAATGGTTTTATTGAATACTTGGATGCTGAAGAGGAAGAAAACTCCTATATTGCTATGAGTATTGCTGATTTAAATGAGGAACATACTCATTTGGAAATTGACCCGGCTACTATGCTTGGAATTTGTGCAGGTATTATTCCGTTTTCCGATCACAATTCTTCACCAAGGAATACTATGGAAGCAGGTATGACAAAACAAGCATTAGGATTATATGTTTCTAACTATGCATTACGTACAGATACAAGGGCTCACTTATTACACCACCCGCAAACTCCTATTGTAAAAACACGTATTATTGATTCAACTAATTATGACAAAAGACCATCAGGTCAGAACTTTGTTGTAGCTCTTATGTCTTACGAAGGATATAACATGGAAGATGCAATGGTTATTAACAAAGGTTCTCTTGAAAGAGGATTGGCTAGGTCTTCATTTTTCAGAGCTTATGATACTGCTGAAAAAAGGTATCCTGGTGGACAAGAGGATAAATTTGAGGTTCCTGATAAAAACATTAAAGGTTACCGTTCCGAAGATGCTTATAGGCACTTAGATGATGACGGTGTTGTTAACCCGGAATCATATGTTGAATCTGGTGATGTATTAATCGGTAAAACTTCACCACCAAGATTCTTGGAAGAAATCGACGAATTCGGAACTGTAGCTGAAAAAAGAAGGGAAACTTCTGTAACAGTAAGACACGGTGAAAAAGGTATCGTTGATGCTGTTCTTTTAACTGAAACTGTTGAAGGAAGCAGATTGGCTAAAATTAGAGTAAGAGATACCAGGCAACCTGAATTTGGGGATAAATTTGCATCAAGGCACGGTCAGAAAGGGGTTCTTGGTTTAATATTATCTCCTGAAGATGTTCCTTTCACAGAATCTGGTGTTGTTCCTGATTTAATTGTTAACCCTCACGCTATTCCTTCCAGGATGTCTGTAGGACAAGTGCTTGAGATGGTAGCAGGTAAAGCAGGCTGTCTTGAAGGTGAACGTGTTGACGGAACTCCATTCAATACAGAACTTGAAAAAGAAATCAAACAACAGCTTAAAAATCATGGATTTGAATCTGCAGGTTGCGAATCATTATATAATGGTGTAACCGGAGAAAGAATCGAAGCTGAAATATTTGTTGGTGTGGCATATTACCAAAAATTACACCACATGACTACTGATAAAGTTTATGCTCGTTCAAGAGGTCCTGTACAAGTTCTTACCCGTCAGCCTACTGAAGGAAGAGCTCGTGAAGGTGGTTTAAGGTTTGGAGAAATGGAAAGAGATTGTCTTATTGCACACGGTGCAGCTCTTACATTAAAAGAAAGACTTTTAGATGAGTCTGACAAATATGAAGCTATTGTCTGTGAAAATTGTGGTATGTTAGCAGTATATGATAAGAATAAAAATAAAAAGTACTGTCCAATTTGTGGAGATGTTGAAACTTATCCGATAGAAATTTCATACGCATTTAAATTATTATTAGATGAACTTAAGAGTTTATGTATTTTCCCTAAATTAGTTTTAGGAGACAAAACATAATTATATAATATGAAGGAGTCAATATTTTGAAAGGATTTATAAAAAAAATCAAACAAATTAACTTTGGGCTTATGTCTCCTGAGGATATTCGTGAAATGTCAGTAGTTAAAATTGAAACTCCTGATACTTACGATGAGGATGGTTATCCTATTGAAAATGGTTTAATGGATCCTCATTTAGGGGTTATTGATCCAAGTTTAAAATGTAGGTCTTGTGGTTACAGAGGTGGAGAGTGTCAAGGACATTTCGGTAGTATTGAGTTAGCCAGACCTGTTATTCATGTTGGTTTTGGTGATATAATTCACAAAATTTTACGTTCAACATGTAATGAATGTGGTCGTGTTTTATTAACTGATGATGAAATCTTCAAATACACTGAAAAGATTAAAGATGCTCAAAATCATCATGAAAATTTAACTAAGATTTTAAAAGAGATTTATAATGAAGCTCGTCGTGATGTTTGTCCTCACTGTGAAGCAGCTCAGGATGATATTACTATTGATAAGCCGGTTTCCATTGTTCAAAAAATGGAAGGTGAAGATTATAAATTAACTGCTAGTGAAGTTCGTGAAAGGCTTGAAAGGATTTCTGATGAAGATGCTTTTGTTTTAGGTGTTAATCCTGAAGTAGCTAGGCCAGAATGGTTAGTTTTAACTGTTTTACCTGTTCCTCCAGTTACTGTAAGGCCTTCTATTACTTTAGATACTGGTGAAAGGTCTGAAGATGATTTAACTCACAAACTTGTTGATATTTTACGTATTAATCAAAGATTAATTGAAAACATGGAAGCAGGTGCTCCTCAACTTATTGTTGAAGATTTATGGGAGTTATTGCAATACCATGTAACTACTTACTTTGATAATGAAGCTAGTGGTGTTCCTCCTGCAAGACACAGGTCTGGAAGACCTTTAAAAACTTTAGCTCAAAGGTTAAAAGGTAAAGAAGGTAGGTTCAGAAGTAATTTGTCTGGTAAAAGGGTTAATTTCTCTGCCCGTACTGTAATTTCACCAGATCCAAATATCAGTATTAATGAAGTTGGTGTTCCTGAAATGATTGCAAAAGAGGTTACTGTACCTGCTTATGTAAATGACTGGAACATGGATGAAATGAGAACATATATTGAAAACGGTCCTAATGTTCATCCTGGAGCCAACTATGTTATAAGAACTGACGGAAGGAAAATCAGGGTTTATGATGAAACTAAAGACATGATTTTAGAGAAGTTGGAGCCTGGTTATATTATTGAAAGACACCTGAAAGATGGTGATATGGTTTTATTCAACCGTCAGCCTTCTCTTCACAGAATGTCTATGATGGCTCATGAGGTAAGGGTTTTACCTTATAAGACTTTCCGTCTTAATTTATGTGTATGTCCTCCTTACAATGCAGATTTCGATGGGGACGAAATGAACATGCACGTTTTCCAAACTGATGAGTCTCGTGCTGAGGCTAAGTCTTTAATGCGTGTACAGGAACATATTTTATCTCCAAGGTTTGGTGGACCTATTATTGGTGCTATTCACGACCACATTTCTGGAGCATATCTTTTAACAAAACCAGGATCTGAATTTAGCGAAGAACAGGCACTGCAGATAATCAGAAAATCACATTTGTTCAATAATGAAAATGTTGATCCTAAACACTTAAAACGTAAACATGAAAACTGGACTGGTAAAGAGTTATTCTCTTTATTACTGCCTGATGATTTGAATCTTGTTTATAAAGCTGAGATTTGTCAGAAATGTGATGTCTGTAAAGAAGAAGCTTGTGACATTGATGCTTATGTTGTAATTGAAGACGGTGAACTTAAACATGGTGTCATTGATGAAAAAGCTTACGGTTCTTTCTCAGGACGTATTTTAGATAAAATCGTTAAAGAGTATGGTCCTGCTAGAGCCAGAGAATTCTTAGACAGGTCTACTGATTTGGCTATCTGCGGAATTATGAAAACAGGAATTACTACAAGTACAAATGATGAAGAAATTCCTGAAGAAGCTCAGGAAAGAATTAATGAGCATTTAAGAGAATCTGAAAATAAGGTAGATAAATTAGTTGAAGCATATGAAAACGATTATCTTGAAGCTTTACCTGGTAGAAGCCTTGAAGAAACTTTAGAAATGAAGATTATGCAAGTGCTCGGGGAAGCTAGGGACGTATCTGGTCAAATTGCAGAAAACTACCTTACTATGGAACACAACCATTCTGTAGTTATGGCACGTACTGGTGCTAGGGCATCTATGTTGAACCTTACTCAGATTACTTCCTGTGTAGGACAGCAATCTGTTCGTGGTGGTCGTATCCACAGGGGTTATATTGACAGGCCTTTACCTCATTTCCGTAAAAATGAGTTAGGTGCAAAGGCAAAAGGATTTGTACATTCAAGTTATAAAAAAGGTTTGGATCCAATTGAATTCTTCTTCCACGCTATGGGAGGAAGAGAAGGTCTTGTAGATACAGCGATTCGTACAGCACAATCCGGTTATATGCAAAGAAGACTGGTAAATGCGCTTCAGGATTTACAGGTTAAACCGTCAGGACTTGTTACTGATAATCAGGGAATGGTTATCCAACTTATGTTTGGTGAAGATGGAGTAGATCCAGCTAAAAGTGACTTTGGTAAAGCAGCTGACTTAAATAAAATCATTGATGAAAATAGGTTAGGAGATGCTAATCCAAACTATGATTCAAGTGTTGAACAAGAGGGTAAATAGGTGTAACTATGGATGATGCAATAATTAAAAAAGTGGAAGATGCTTTACTTAAAGCTGAAATAAACTTTGATGCAAGAATTGTTGAAAATGGAATTATTGACCCATCAAGTCGTGTAAAGTTCCCTGAAAAATATGTGGATGATTTAGCATCTGCTTATGTTAACAGGCATTTATCTGATGATGAATTAGATATGCTTATTGGAGAGCTTAAAACTGCCTATGAACGAGCTCATGTTGAAGCTGGTGAGGCTGTTGGAACAGTAGCTGCACAATCTGTAGGTGAACCGGGTACTCAGATGACTATGCGTACTTTTCACTATGCAGGGGTAATGGAATTAAACGTAACATTAGGTCTTCCAAGACTTATTGAAATCGTTGACGCAAGAAAAAAAATAGCTACTCCAACAATGGATATTTACTTTACTGAAGAAAAACGTCATGATGAAGAATTCGTTAAAACTTTAGCTAATAAAATTGGTAAAAGTACTGTAAACGATGTTCTCAGTGATTTCAGTTTAAATTATGCTGATATGAAAGTTGAAGCAGTTTTAGACGAAAGAAAAATTGAAGATAAAAGACTTGATCTTGATGAAATTCTTGCTAAAATTCAGAAAAACTTTAAAAAAGCTGATATTAAGGATAATCTCAAGATTATTGTCGAACCGCCAAAACGTGAAATTAGGGAACTCCGTCTTTTAGCAGACAAATTCCGTGATTTACAGATAAGTGGTATTAAAGACATTGGAAAAGTCATTATCCGTAAAGATGAAAGAGAATGGATTATGCACACTGAAGGTTCTAATCTTAAAGATATTCTCTCTATGGAAGGTATTGACACATACAGAACTACTACAAATGATATTCATGAGATAGAAACTGTATTGGGTATTGAAGCAGCTCGTCAATCAATTATTAACGAAGCAAGAAATACTCTTGAAAACCAAGGTCTTAGTGTTGATGTTAGACACATTATGTTAGTTGCAGATATTATGACTTCTGAAGGAGAAGTAAAATCCATTGGTAGACATGGTATTAGTGGTGAAAAATCAAGCGTTTTAGCTCGTGCAGCTTTTGAAGAAACTGGTAAACATTTACTTCGTGCAAGTATTCGCGGTGAAGTTGATGATTTAACTGGTATCATCGAAAATATTATTATTGGACAACCAATACCTCTTGGTACCGGTTCAATCGGTGTCAAAATGGCAAATAAAAATGAATAGGAGGCTAGATGATGGACGTAGATAGAAGTATCAGGGTAGCTGTCGATACTGGTGATGTGACATTAGGCTCTGAAAAATCAATTCAATCTTTAAAATTAGGAAAAGGTCAGCTTGTAATTGTTGCTGCAAACACTCCTAAAGATATTGTTGAAGATGTTGAATATTATACAAATCTTTCAGATATCCCATCATACACTTACGAAGGTTCAAGTGTAGAATTGGGTTCTGTCTGTGGTAAACCATTTACAGTTGCTACATTAATCGTTAACGATCCAGGAGATTCTACTATATTAGATGATTTGAGGTAGATTCATATGTCTATTAAATTCACTGCAAATGAAATTAGATACATAGCTCTTTTTGAAAACATGACTGGAGCAATGGTTAAAGATTGTATTATCGATGATGAACATGGTAAAGTCACATTTGTCGTGAAAAACGGTGATATGGGATTAGCTATTGGAAAAGGCGGAAGCACTGTTTCCAAAGTTCAAAGAGCAGTAGATAAAGGAATTGAAATCGTTGAATTGTCCGACGATCCGATTCAATTTATTAAAAATCTTTTATCCCCTGCAGAAGTACAAGGTGTTAAAGTACTTCAGAAGGAATCAGGTGAAAAAATAGCTACTGTTACAGCAGATAATACCAACAAACGTATTGCTATTGGTAAAAACGGCGTTAATATCGAAAGAGCTAAGTTAATTGCAAAAAGACAACACAATATAAACAATATTATTTTAAAATAGCTATTAATTTAGCTATTTATTTTTACTTTTTTTTAATTACTTCTTTTAATATCAAAAATTTAGGCAGTAAAATAGATACCTTTATTAATGTTAAAAAAGATAAATCATCATAAGATATCGACAATTAATGGAACATAGTTGTGTGTGCTTTTTACTATGCTTCCAATAAAAAATCATGATATCTTCATTTTTAGATAATTTAATTGTCTAATTATTATATTATTAACTAGTTATATCTTTGAATTTAGATTGTATTAGCTATTTTTAGCTGTATAAATCGCAGCGGTGGATTCTTAGATATGTTTAATAAAAGTTTAGAGGAAATATTATGCCAGGACTTTTTGCTGCAAAAAAACTTAAAAAAAATAGACAAAATTTTAAGTGGAAAGATGTAGATTACAAAAGGAAAGCTTTAAGATTAGATGTTAAAGCAGACCCTCTCGAAGGAGCTCCTCAAGCTAGAGGAATTGTAATCGAAAAAGTAGGGATAGAAGCAAAACAACCTAACTCTGCTATACGTAAATGTGTTCGTGTTCAATTAATCAAAAACGGTAAACAATTAACTGCTTTCGCACCAGGTGACGGAGCTATTGGATTTATCGATGAGCACGATGAAGTTATGATTGAAGGAATTGGTGGACCATCTGGAAGATCTATGGGAGATATTCCTGGAGTTCGTTGGAAAGTATCTAAAGTTAACAACGTAGCTTTATCCGAGATGGTAAGTGGAAAAATAGAAAAACCTGTAAGATAAGGATGGTATTTTTATGAGTAAATTATTTGATAAATGGGAACTCGATGAAGTCAAAATCGAAGATTTAGGTTTAGTAAAATACATCTGCTTAGATGAAACTCTTGTTCCTCACACTTCAGGTAGACATGTAAAAAGACAGTTTGCAAAATCTAAAGTATCTATCATTGAAAGATTAATGAATAAAATCATGAGGACTCACATCAACTCAGGTAAGAAAAACAAAGCTTACAATATTGTAAAAGATGCATTGGATATTATCAACAAAAGAACTAAAAAGAACCCTGTTCAAGTTTTAGTTACTGCAGTTGAAAATACTTCCCCTCGTGAAGAAACTACTCGTATTAAATACGGTGGTATCGGATACCAAGTAGCAGTGGACATTTCTCCACAAAGAAGAGTAGATCTTTCATTAGGATTCTTAACTAGAGGAACTTTACAATCAGCATTTAAAAACAGGAAATCTGTTGCTGAATGTTTAGCTGATGAATTAATTCTTGCTTCTGAAGAAGATTCCAGAAGTTTTGCTTTACAGAAAAAAGAAGAAAAAGAAAAAGTTCTACATTATCAGATCAAGAACCTAATTCAATTACTAAATGTAAATTTGAAGATGTTAACATTGATGTATTTGATACTAAATATTCATTTGAAGAAGCGGCTACCATTATTCAATCTAAATTTGTAAATGATGAATGGCTTGATTTCAGAAAAGAAGTATTAAAAGATTTAGAAGAAATTAAAATAGACAGCGATTTAAATCCTGGAGCTATTAAAGTAGTAATAGAACAATTAGCAATTTTATATGACAAAATTGCTATTCCGTTACAAGAAGCAAATGATGTGATTACATGTATTTCTGATAAAGATGTTGGTATTGGAACAATTTATAAAGCATATGCAGCTTCAACTATTGAAAAATCTAATGCAGATATTAGAAGTGCAGCAGGATATAAGGTTTTAGAAAAAGTTAATTATAATGGTAATGAAGTTAATCTTTTAGTAGTTTTAATGGCTGCTAAATTAAGATATAATTTCTTAAACAGTGTTAAAAACATTATTGATTTTAAAAGAAATTTATTAATTACTATTAGTAGTTCAAACAAAATAGAAGCTAGTTTAATTTAAGGAAGTAATATTATGGCTAACTATTGTTATACTCAATATACTATATTTGGTCCGTATGATATATGTAAAAAATGTCTAAATAAAATACAATCATGGATATTAGATGATTCTCAAAATGATTGGAGTTTATATGGTATTTTAAAAAAAGCCAATATTAAACTTGATAACTACAAAGGAGAAATAGATTATATTTCTAAAGATGTAGAAGAAAATGATGAATATAGTAATTTCATGATAGAACTGCAAACCGCATGGATTCCAAGACATGATATTATTAAATTAATTTTAAATAAATATTTCCCAGATTTAGAATATCGTTATTTGTCAGAAGAACCATACAATAAAATTTTTGAAAGTAATGATATTAATCAAGACTTTTATGATGTAGAATATTTAATTTCATCAATTAATGATGAATATAATTATTTAAATGAAAATATTTGTGGATATTATACTAGAAATGAATTAGAAGATTTATTATTTAAAGATAATATAACATCTGAAATATTCAATGATTCTTTAGATATTTTAAAAAAAATGTATAAAGTAGATATCCAATATATAAAGTATATTTCAGAAGGGAATAATAAAATTGCTAACTAATTTAGGAATTGAAGACAAAATTAAAGATTTCATAGGAGAACAAATACCTAACGATATAATCAAACAAA
>OLNV01001889.1_pt1 | contig 12772 bp, 8 predicted proteins | sample 1672891 | NCBI WGS metagenome assembly OLNV01 (sample SAMEA3136734, study PRJEB25190) | human gut metagenome | biome: human gut; feature: human-associated habitat; material: faeces | place: Austria | collected 2013 | reverse complement strand
ATAAATTCCGTATTTCCGTAGTACGCTAATTTTTATGCAAAGCAAATATTATCAACTGCTTTTTTTTAATATGCAATGGGCGTTTATTTTGGTTATTTGTATAATTGCTATTTCGGTTATTGTAATAGCGATGGTACGAACACGCCTAAAAAACAAATCCAAAGAGCTTGCAGAAAAGCTAAACCATATATCTGCATATAGCGAGAAATCAAATTATGAGCAAGCAAAAGAGAGATTATCGGCTCTTAAGGAGGGGGCGTTTATAGATATTCCCTCAGACTTAAATAATGGCTTTTATGGCAGGGTAATCTCCGCAACGCAAGAAAAAAATTTCATCAATCATTATAAGGTACATTTCCAAGAGGCATATTCACTTCTGAAGAAACTTGAAGCCTTTAACATCACTCCATCAGAAACCATATCCAAATTCATTAACGACTTTGGAAGAATCAACAAACTTGTAAAACAACATAATGATGGTGTTATAACCTTTCTACTTGACACGCACAGGGACTTTTTCGACCATTGCCTAAAATACCCATTAGACAAGCAACAAAGACGCTCAATAGTTTCAGAAGAGGATAATTGTTTAGTAGTCAGCAGTGCAGGTAGTGGTAAAACCTCTTCAATTGTCGGTAAGGTTAAATATCTCACCGAAATCAAGGGTATAGCACCTGAAAGAATTTTACTTATCAGTTATACCAACAAAGCAGCAGCCGAACTAACCGAAAGAATGGCGACCAATGGATTGAAAGGTTACACATTCCATAAGTTAGCCATTGATATTATAGGCAAAACAACAGGCACAAAACCATCGATTTGCGACAATACAGATTCATTGTTTGTAGATATATATCACAAATTGTTAGATAAATCGTCTTTCAAGAAAAGTATAGTGGAATACTTTATTGATTACCAAACGAATGAAGCTGATTGGGAACAACGCAAGAATGAAAGACGAGAGCAATTATCAGAGCAAAAGAATGTGCAGCTAAAGGCGATGTTCCCCGATATGGACGGCAGAGCCATATATGTGAGAAGTGAACAAGAACAAAAAATATGTTTTGCTTTGTCCTCGCTGGGAGTGAAATTCAGATATGAAGAACCATACGAACATCAATTAGCAGATGAGATGCACTCACAATATCGTCCCGACTTCTCAATATATTTTAATAAATCAGTTGATAAATATATCAATCTGACAAACAGACTTTTAAGAAGATTTTACAGGGGTTTTAGTAACGATTTGGAGAATGTGCGAAATTCGCTACTTTGCGTAATCATCTTGTCAAATAACCCTTGTCAAAAACAAAGGTAGGAATTTTCTTTGAACTTGCAAAAATATTCGATTTAAGTGCTAAATACAAAACGAAGGCACGAGGTTATGAGCCTCGTACCTTCTTCCCTTTTATTTCTTGTTACCGTGTTAGATGGCTTTGATGACGAATGGGCAATAAGATTAAAATGGTTTTCTGCAAATTACGAAAAATAATTGATATATAGCCTATTTTCCGGTAATAAAAATGTAGCGACGGTGTTTCACAACTCTGTCGCTACCGCTACAACTAAAACAAGTTTTTAACCTTAATTTTTATCTTCATTACAAATGAATACAAAATAGTTGATATTTGCAAATCATCTGTCCGTTTCCGGTACGAGCCATTCGGGGGCATGAAAAAATGGTATGCCGCATGATAGTGGTCGGAAATGCGCCGGAGCCCGATTCGGATGTGTCGGATGGAAAAAAGGACTCCGTCGTTATACGACGGAGTCCCGGTTTATGAGTGAAACGGATCGGCGGGGTTAGAAATTGCCTTTGTCCTTGCGGTCCCACCACAGACGGGTGCCACCGGTGTCGCCGTCGCCTTTCACTTCGGAAGATTCAGCCTTCAGCAGCTGGATGGCATTGTTCACCTCGACGGTGTTGGAGCTCAGTTCCGTTTCGTTGTACAGCAGGCGGCGCGGGCCGAGCTGCGTGTCGATGATCGAGGGGGCCAGATTTTGCTTCGGACGGAAGAGTTTGGGGTAGCCCGTGCGGCGGTAATCGGCCCACGCTTCGGTCGAGAGCGGGAAGTTGGCGATCCATTTCTGGGTGATGATGCGTTCGAGCTTTTCTTCATTCGAAGCGCCTTCGTCCCACTTCACCGTGATACTGGTGGTCGGATCGGAGTTGTATTCCGGCTTCCACGGGTCCGTATAACCCTCAGGTGAGGAGGTATCGTCGTTGATGTAGCTGCTGATAGCCGCATCGTCGATAACCGCCCAGTCGGGGGCCGTCAGTTTCTTCTCGGTCCATGCTGCCGCGGCGTCGGACTGTCGGTAGCTCTTCTGGTTGCGGATGGAAACCTCGATACCCTTTTCATAGAGTTCCTTTACGCTCTGCTGCCCGGCGTCGGTCCAGCGAAGTTTGGCTTCGGCGCGCAGGAACCAGCCTTCGGCGGCGAACATGATGGGCTGCGGCGTCGCATATCCGCCGGCCAGAAACGAGTAGTAGACGCGCTGGTTGTCGTTGCCGCCGTTCTTATTGCCCAATTCGCAGCCTACGGGAACTCCGATGTATTGCGCTCCCTTGCGGATCAGGATGTCGCTTTCGTTGTATATGTCCTCGTTGTTCTGGTCTTTCTCGCCTGTCGGTTCGGCGGTCTTCTTGACCAGATGGCGGACGTTGGTGGTGAAATAGAGCGGGCGGCGCGGGTCGTTGTAGCCGTTCATGAACGCTACGACGAACCGATGCCCGAATCCAGCCAGTCCATCATGCGGCGCAGTTCGTTCGAGTAGGACTTGTTGATAAGGATGTCCTTGTCTTCGAGGACTCCGGCCTGAATGGCTTCCTTGGCGTATTTTTCAGCATCGACGGGGTTTACCTTGACGATGCGCAGCGCCATGCGCAGCTTGAGCTGGTTGGCGATCTTCTTCCAGAGCGTGCGGTCGCCGTTGCACCAGCAGTCGAACGATGCGAGACCTGCGGTCTCCGTATCCAGTCCTTCGAGCGCTTTGTCCAGCTGTGCGAATATCGCCTTGTAGATATCTTCCTGTTTGTCGTAGGCGTAGCTGCTGGGGCGTTCGGCCAGTTCGTCCGCTGCGAGGACCGACGAATAGGGAACCGGGCCGTAGGTGTCGGTATACTGGAGCAGGTTATACGCTTCGACGATGCGGGCTACGGCTGCGAAGTCATGCTGTCCGGCGGCGTCGCACTGTTTGATCAGCCGGCGGGTGTTGTTGAATATTTTCTGCATGAAGTTCTCGTGCATGCCGCCGCAGAACCCGCGGGCGAGGTCGTAACGCGCCATCGTCCAGTTGCTGTGCGGCACCTCGAAATAACCGCCGTAGTTGTCGATCGACAACGAGGTCCAGTACTGGAACAGGTTCTGGTGGGTGGGGTAACTGAACGAGAGGGGAGTGGAGAACTGCGCTTCGAACGGCAGTTCTTCGGGGTCGATCTCGTAGGGATTGGTGTTCAGCTCTTCGAAATCTCCCGTACAACTTCCCAACAGTGCGAGGGGAAGCGCCATTGCGGTAACGTTTCTAAGAATATTCTTGAGTTTCATAATGTGTAAACGCTTTTGATTAGAAATTCAGTTTCACGTTCAGACCGAAGCTGCGCGTGGTCGGCAGGTTGAAGACATCGAAGCCTTGCAGGCCGTTGCCCGTACCCATCGACACGTCGGGATCCATCGGGGCGTCTTTGTAGAAGAAGAAAAGGTTGCGGGCGATGAACGCAAGGGTCAGGTTCTTCGACTGGCCGAACAGGTTACGGAAAGTGTAGCCCAGCGAAATCTCGCGCATACGGACGTTGGTCGCGTCGTATACGTAATCCTCGACGTTGTAGACCGAGTTGAAGCTTGTCGCGCCCACCACGTCGTAGTAAGCCTTGACGTTCGAGAATTTGATGCCCTCGCGCATCACGTAGCCGCGGTCGCGCGCCCGGCCCGTGCGTTCCGATACGCCGTATCCGTCGAGTGTGGCCTCGGTCATCGAAACGACCTTGCCGCCGATGCGGAAGTCGATGAGCATGCTCAGTGTCAGGTCCTTGTAGCGGAACGTGTTGTTCCAGCCCATGTTCCACTTCGAGTTCATGTTGCCCATGTATTTCAGGTCGGAATTCTGCTCGCCGCCGTTTACGGGGATCTGGTAGTCGGCGCCTTCGGGGGTTTCCGTCACCAGTTTGCCGCTCTCGTCGCGTTTGAGCGTGCGGACGTAGAGGTCGCCATACTGGCCGCCTTCATAGAGGATCACTTTGGCGCCGCCCAAGTTGGAGACCGTTACGCCGTCTTGGATACCGTCGAAAAGCTCGATGATCTTGTTGTCGTTGTACGAGAGATTCAGATCGGTGGACCATGTGAATTCGTTGCCGAAGTCTTGGAACCAGCCGGCCGTCAGTTCGAAGCCTTGGTTCTGGACGTTGCCCGCATTGACGAACTGCGATTTGTAACCGCTCTCCCACGGCAGCGTCACCTCGAAGTACTGGTTCTTGGTGTTGGTCTTGTAATAGGTGGCGTTTACGTGCAGACGGTGCTGGAAGAACTCTCCGTCGAAACCGACCTCGAACGAGTGGGTCTTTTCGGGTTTCAGCGTGCGGAACGGCACCGATTCGGGCGGGTTGATGGCGCCTTGGTCGCCGTAGGTATAGCGCGGATTGGTCTTGTAGACGGGGACGTCGTTGCCGACGATGGAGTACGAACCGCGGAATTTGAACAGGTCGATATTCCGGCCCATGTCCACGAAACGGTTGAGCAGAAGGCTGGCGCCCACCGAAGGATAGAAGAACGAGTAGCCGTCGGTGTAAGCGAGGGCCGACGACCAGTCGTTACGGGCCGTCACGTCGAGGAAGAGCGCCTCTTTGAAGCCGAACGTGACAGCTCCGAAGACCGAGTTGAGCCGTTTGCGCTCCAGTCCCATGGTCGTGCCGTTCATGTAGAAATTCGACGGGTTGAAGATGTTGGGATAGTAGGCGCCGCCGTTGCCCGGAGCGACGAACTTGCTCTGCTCGTAGAGCAGGCTCACGTTGTTCGAACGTGTCTGCATCATGCTGGTGCCGAGGGTGGCGTTGAGCGAGAAATCGTCCCACGTATGGTTGTACTGGGCGAGCAGGTCCGCATAGAGCTGTTCGCTGAAGTAGCGGTTGTCGTCCATTTTGCCGTAGGTGTATTTATTGCCGTAGGACGACGCGTAGTGGTTGCGTACGTAGTGTTCGTCGGCGCGCTCGTAGCGCATGCGGCCCGTGAGCGAAAGTCCGTCGATGATCTGGTATTTGATCGATCCGCCGAATTCGTAGCGGTTGCGTTCGACGACGGGGCGTTCGCGGTTGAGCAGCCAGTAGGGGTTGCTGTTGGTCTCGTCGGTGGTAGTCACCCAGTTCTGGACGTTGGCGTTGAGCTCGCCGTTGTAGGTCTCGAAGTTGCTTTTGTAGCCGTTCCAGTCGCCGCCGCGCGGGAAAGTGTAGGTGCCGACGAGCGGGTTGAAGACGAAACCGCCGGCCGGCTGGTTCGAGATGTGCTGGTTCACGTATTTGGCGTTGAAATCGACCTTGATGTGGTCGTTGAAAAGGTCGAAACCGACTTTGGCGTTGAGCGTGTGTTGCGAGTAGTCGTTTTCAGGGGTGATGCCGCCGGATGTTACGTTGCCGTAGGAGAAGTAGGCTCGCAGGTCTTCGGCGCCGCCGTTGATCGAGATCGAGTTGTTGGTCGTCCAGCCCGTACGGAAGAACTTCTCGGCGTAATCGGGAGCCTTCGACGCGAGTTTGTCGCCCCAACTGTATTGGCCGTTCGCCCCGTATGTGTTCTGGAATTCGGGCAGCGAGAGCGGGGTGTCAATGGTCGTGTTGCTCGATACGTTCACCGCCAGACGCCCTGCCATGGCCGATTTGGTCGTGATCATGATGGCGCCGTTGGCGGCTACCGCACCGTAGAGGGCGGCGGCCGACGCGCCTTTCAGCAGGGAGATCGAGGCGATGTCGTCGGGGTTGATCGTAGACATGGCGTCGCCGCCGTCGCGCTGGGCGCCCCAGTTGCTGTCGACCTGATCGGACGTGATGTTCATCATCAGGGGGACGCCGTCGACGACGACCAGCGGCTGGTTCGAGCCGTTGATCGACTTGTTACCGCGGAAGAGTATTTTCGACGATCCGCCCGCGCCCGTCGAGTTCGGGGTAATCTGCAGACCGGCGGCCTTGCCCTGCAGCGCGTTGATCATATTGACCGACTTGATGTCGGCCACGTCATCGCCGCCGACCGTTTCGGCAGCATAGGAGAGTGTTTTCGACTGACGTTCGATACCCATGGCAGTCACTACGACTGCGTTCAGCTGGTTGGCGGTCGTCGTCATCAGGATGTCCAGTGTCGTCTGACCTGTGTAGGTCACCTCGTAGGGGTCGTATCCTACGTAGGTTACTTGCAGTACGTCGCCGGGCTGCAACCCTTCCAGACGGAATTTGCCGTCCATGTCGGTTGTCGTTCCGCGCGTCGTGTTCTTCACAATCACCGTTGCTCCGAGAAGCGGCCCGGAGTCGTCTTTGATCAGGCCTTCAAGGGTGCTGCCCCCCCCCTCCTGCGCGTAGGAACGCAGAGCGGTAGCCGGCGCAATGAGGCAAAAGGACGTCATCAGAGCAAAGCAGATGAAAAGTGCTCGGTTGGTTAATTTCCTCATAAATAAGTGGGTTTTAGTTGAACAAGAGTAAAGATTCCGGAGTGACGCCGTATCTTTGGTTTGATAGAAAAAGCAGTGTTATAGCGGCATATTTTAATGTTAAAAAGTAGTGTTATGAAATCAAAGATAAATATATTTTAATTAAATATCAAATTATATATTAAAAAATAATACGTGAAGTTCAGTATGTCCATAATGATATTTCGATTGTTTATTTCATTATAAATATATTGAATTTCAGCAAAATACACAAATGTCTTTGTATAAATTTTACGCATGATTTATTCGTGTTATGTTAAAAATATTAACGGACGTTATACGGATAATCATATTTGCAAATTATTCTCGTTGTTATATTGAAAACCATCTCCGCTAATTGGTGAGGAGTACTCTGCGTTTTCCGATGGTTTACGCCTAACTTTTTACGCTTCGTGTCGGCACGAATTTCTTTCGACTGATCCTCGTCCTCGGTTTTTTGGCTATGGGCTGGATTTCGGCAGACACTTCGGCTTTAGGCTTCCGCCCCCGCCTTTTTGGAGGCACTACCTGCAGGCAGTCTATGGCTTTCAGCCGCTCGTATTCCTCGCGCAACTCGTCGATGATCCGTCGGTTGTTGCTTGCAATACAATCGCGCAGGAGTTTTACATCTTCGCGGCTGAATCCGTAATGTTTAATCGTTTCGCGCGTCAGTTCGAAGGGCGCGTTTTCCAGAACCGCCCGACGGCACAGGTAAGCCAACAAATGCGGATATTCCGTTACGAAAATTTCTACCGTCAGCTCCTTGCGGCTCGTAGCGCAGAAACGCTCCTCCCCGTTGAAAGGGTTCTCCATCAATTCCCATTCGGGAAACTTCGTGGCCCATTGCTCGCGAAAAAAATAGGCATTGAAATTAACCCGGAAAGAATCGATGCGGCTGTCGAAGTTTTCGTAATTGTCGTTAAACTCCGCAACTGAAAATGTCTTTTCGTCGGGATGGCTTTCTTCATCGTCCAGCGTAATCCAAAATACCGATTTCGGAGCACCGCACAAGATTGCATAGACAAAATGCGCCTTCTTTTTCAGATCATCGAAAAATTGCCGGATGTCGCTTTTGCGGATGTCGCAATCCAAACAGTCTTGAAGCAGATTCCCCAGCGTATAGGATTTTTGTGGCATGGTTCAGTAGTTATGGGTTTATAGAACAATTCTTAAACGTACGCAAAGGTTATAGGCACTTCGAGAATACAAAATAAAGGGACGACCGAATTGTAATTGCAATAAAATAACGATTGTCTGTTAACTAATCGTGGTTGGTCATCCCTTTTTCTATTAAAAAGACAATGCCAAATACGTTAGGCGATGGTTGTGTGACAGTGATGATGTAAGTCCGTATCGAGTTTCGGCATTGCATTTAACAAATATCTTAAATTATTGTGAGAATACAAAATATATCGTAAAAAAACAGGTGCGGAAACAGTAAAGTCAGTAGTGGGAAAATATGAAGCTAAGATTCGAGTATCCCGCACCCGTTATCGTAAAATTGAAGTATCGAAAAAGAGGGGCGGTAACGGACTGGTACGCCTCACACCACGATAAACGAAAAAGAGCATCCTTCGGCTTATCGTTTCCGTCCGCCCCTCGGCTTCCGAAACGCGAGCCTATGGAGGCAGGAGATTTCGGAAGCATTGTTACAGAAGAAGCAGGAACCGCAACGGACTTACTTGACATGATAGCTACATCACTTCCCTTGTCACTCTCTTTTTTAGCGGTTCCTGCATGATGAAAAACGGGTGCGGGACTGTCGATGAAAAAAATAGTGACGCAACTTCGACATGAAGAATTCCAATGTCCCGCACCCAGTTCGGAGAACGGCCCGCCGTTACCAGATTTAGGTGCCTTTAAAGCGGGATTATTATCGACGGCGAGCGTTCTCGTTACAGCGAATGACGGCGCCCCACCCCGCACCGACCGAGGGTCGGCGGAACGTGATTCTTTCCGATTGGGAGTATATGGCCGTAACATCGTATTATTAAGGGTTCGTTATTAAAATCCTCGTTCCGGCCTAAACACATAAAAAAGCACGGAACGCAGGTACAGCCCCAACGGTCGGCCTTGCGAGCCTTGGATTGGTAACTGCCCTTACGCCCGTGCCCGCCCACGGCACAAAGCCGCAGGCATGACAAGGGTTTCAGACAAATTTTACACCAATCCTAAAACCTATTATATCGCTATAATAGTCGCAAGTTTACCGCTGGTATAAAGGTTGTCCTAACCTTATGAATATGTTACGGCTATGGCGCCGTTTTCATCCGCAAAGGTAACATATCTTTTTCAATTTTAGTTATGCGACCCGACTGATGCCATAAAAGAATGACGAAACGTGAACCCGGCTCTGAAGAACCCCGCTGTCCTTTACAAGAAAGGTATGCGGCTTGCGTTACTTACGCTGCGTAGGTCGTAGGAAACCCGTCTGACTTCGTAACACAAGAGGCCCACGCCCGTCAGGTGTAGTTGCCTTAAATGTACTGCCCCGTCAAGGCGTGGTACGACCCGACAAGGACTCTCTTGTTGCCGCAGACTGTAAATTTCCTACGTTTACGCAAACAGCAACGCGATTCACGCCTTTACAGCGGATCGCTTGTCCCAAAGGTAGCACAAAAAATTCGAATCCGCAATATGTTGCGGGCACTTTTTGTGCCGTAGGGTTTATGCCGCCCGAATAGCCCATGTTCTGGCTTTAACGGAATACGCCGTCCTAAAACAACAACGGGACGGCCTTTTGGTTCCGTCCCGCTCGTGGTTACATCTTCATCCCGCGCCTTTGCTCCGTTTGTTCGATGTCAATTCCTATCCGCTCGTAAAACTCCTTTCGTTGCTGTCTGAACCACTCGTCGCAGTCCTTTCCGTTTATGGTGAACTGGAACCCGCTCGGCCCGTCCTTGTCGGGTTTGAATTGGAGAATGACATCGTTCGCCCGAAACGTATGATTATACCTTATCGAATGCAGCTCGCCCGTATATCTGTAAGGTTGCATCGTAAACAACGCTTTGGTCCGCTCCTTGTCCAACCCGACATCCTTGCAGTAATTTTCCCATTTCAACAGCCCCTTTACATAGGGACACAACTCATCGACACGCATCAAGGCTTTTATGACTTGTTGTGCTTCCTGTTTAAGGTTGGCCACCTCTTTATCGTGTCCGGCCTGCATGGTCTTGATCTCTTGTTGCAGTTGCCCGATGCACTTATCCTTGTCGGCAATTACCCCTTGCAAATCTGCAATCTGTTTTTCATACCTCGCGGGCTTGGGGTCGTGGAATAACGCTCCGATCCTTTCTACGGCTTTCGTCGTGGCATCCACGGCCACGCCTTTGAGTTTGTCGGTCTTGATCTCCCGCCGCGTCTGTGCCAACTCCGTTTCGGCTTTCTCCAATTCTTCTTTCTTCTTCCTCCGCTGTTCGTCGATAATGTTGCAGTCTGTCTGCGCGGCTCGTTGCTGTGCTTGGAGTGCGGCAATATCTACCGTGAGCGTCTTTTGCTGTTCTTTCAGATTCTCGATCTGTTCGGCCATTTCATTTTTCCGGACGAACACCTCGCGGTAATACTGCTGCGTGGAAATATGTTTTGCTTCCGATCCCTCGACGCCGCGTTGCAGTCCGTATTTGGCCATCGCTTCGGCATAGGTGGTCTGGTAGGCTTTGAGTTTGTCCCGTGCCATCACATCGTCGGCACATAGACGCGGGCGGTCTTTCTTAGTGCGATAGGTTCTCTTTCCGCTTTGGGCGTTCTTCTCCCGCTCCAGCTTGGCCTTTCTGCGTTCGCCCCGTGTGATCGGCACGACGGTCGCGTGTATATGTGGTGTTTTCTCGTCCAGATGCAGGACTGCCGACACAACGTTTTCCTTTCCGAAGGTCTTTTGCAGCCAGCCGCAGGAATCCTTGGCCCAAGCATCCAACTGTCCGGCCTGCCGGATACGCTTCATATCTTCGGGGCTTCCGGAGAGCATGACACGCAACGCCCTTACTTGGTTCTTTCCGATCTTGCGTTCCAGTCCTGCATTGTCCAGCCGGTGCTGGATCGCTTCGGTACGGTTGGTAACTCCTTTGGGGAACTCTACTAATTCTTCGTTCAGGTAGGTAAGTGTCGTTATGACGTTGGCGGGTGTTATTCTCCGCTCGACGTGTCCCGACATGGCGGCGTCCGTTCCGGCTGCCTTCTCGATATGCAATACGACATAGCCCATAGCGGTATAGTTTCAGGTGGTTTGGATAATCTGTTCTCGGCGGCATCGGAGCGAAGCGGATAAGGATTCGGAGTTGTCCCGGCCGTCCGGCTTGCGGAGTTGCCGCCGCAAGGGGTGTCCAGAGGGGCGCCGCCCCTTTGGCCTAATGGGGCATTTTCAGCGTTGCGGAGCAATGCGGAAAGAAAATGCCCTAATAGGTTATGCCTTTTGTAAAAAGGCGCGGGCGCGAAGCGGCCGATGGGTGGGCGACGGTGCCGCCGTCATGTCCGTCAGCAGGGGAAGCCGATGAAAGCGAACCGACGGCCCGGAAGCCCGTGCCCCTGTGCGCCCGGAGGGATCCTCCGTAAATCCCGAAGGGCGCACAAGGGCGGAAGGGCTGTTACTCCGCCAGACGGTATTTGTCGCCGAGGCGTTCGGTGAGCGCCGACATGTCGCGGCTTATCTTTTCATTGGTGATCTTCGCGTAGATTTGGGTGGTCTTGATGTTCGTATGCCCCAACAGGCAGCTGACGGTTTCGATAGGCATACCCTGCGAGAGCGTGATGGTTGTGGCGAAGGTATGCCGCGCCATGTGGAAGGTCAGTTTGTTTTTAATGCCGCATTGCTTGCCGATCTCGCGCAGGATGTCGTTGCAATGGCAGTTGCACGGCATATAAAAGACATGGTTGTCGAGCCGCTGATCCGCGTATTTCTCGATGATGCGTTTGGGAATATCCAGCAGGCGGATACGGCTTTCGGTATTGGTTTTCTTACGTCGCGTGATGATCCACAGGTTACCGTCGAACATAGTTTGAAGGTTGTCCGTGGTCAGCCCTTTCACGTCGGCATAAGCCAGCCCCGTGAAGATGGAGAAGACGAACAGATCGCGGATGCGGGCATGCGCCTTGTTGGCCGTTTTATAGTTCATCACGGCCTTGATCTCCTCTTGCGAGAGATAACCCCTGTCCACGCTTTCGGGAGAGTTGATATAGCCCGAAAACGGGTTGAACGGCAGGCGCCCGTCGTTGCGGGCAATGGCGACGATATGTTTCAAGACGATCATGTAGCCCCACACGGTATTTGTGCGGCATTTCTTCTCCGTGCGCAGGAAATACTCGAAATCGTTGATAAAGGTAAGGTTCAGTTCTTTCAGCGGGATGTCCTCCCGGTGGTAGGTATGGGCGAGGAACTCCCGCACGCGCTTACACACGCAGCAGTACTTTTTCCATGTGGCGACCTCACGGTTGAAACCCACCTTTTTCCGGTATTCGACATTGTGCTGTTCGAAGAGTTTCAACAGCGTTTCCTGCTTTACTCCGATACCGAGGTAGGCATCCCGCAGTTTGGCGGCCGTGACATAGCCGTCCGACTGCATCAACTCCTGATAGCGGCGGTTCACCTCGACGCGGATTTTATCGACGGCAAGATTGATTTGCATGGCCTCGACGCTCTTGCCCGTCGCCCGGCCGTTCTTGACATCCCATAAACGCGGAGGAACGTCCATTTTGCAACTGAATTGTTTGACCTCGCCATCTACTGTAAGACGGCACATCAAAGGCAGATCGCCGTTGGGGCGGGCGCTGCCTTTCTTCACGTAAAATAAGACCCGAAACGTGCTTCGCATAATAAACCCGATTTTTGGTTACAAAGTTAATACCTGTCGGGCCGTTTGTCAAGATGTAAAATTGTGCAAAACACAGAAAAAGAATGTGTTACGCTTCAATAGCGAAGTAAATTCCGCGTAATGATCTGGTAACGATTCTTTGTCGGCGATAGGCTGTAAAACCGTATCGAACCAATTTCCGCATAACGCAAATTAACGCGCTATTAATTACAAGCCAACACTTTACACCTCTCGTTGCGCTATCCTGCTAATCCGCTGAAAGTTTATTTTAGACAGGAATGAATGAATTTCCTAATTTCCTGTAT
>OLNV01001885.1_pt1:10000-12785 | contig 12785 bp, 10 predicted proteins | sample 1672891 | NCBI WGS metagenome assembly OLNV01 (sample SAMEA3136734, study PRJEB25190) | human gut metagenome | biome: human gut; feature: human-associated habitat; material: faeces | place: Austria | collected 2013 | reverse complement strand
AAAAAATTACCATACATTTTTTCCCATACAAAAAAATGTTATGTAATACACGCACACAAAAAATTGCCATACAAAAAAATGCTAGTATTTTTCCCATACAAAAAATTACCATACATTTTTTCCCATACAAAAAAATGTTATGTAATACACGCACACAAAAAATTACCATACAAAAAAAATGTTAGTGTTTTTTCTACACACACAAAAAAATATTATGTAATCCACGCAAAAAAATTACTAGTATTTTTTACCATACAAAAAATTACTATGTATTGCACGCACACAAAAAATTGCCATACAAAAAATTGCCATACATTTTTTCCCATACAAAAAATTACTATGTAGTGCACGCACAAAAAATTACCATACAAAAAAATTACTATGTATTCTCACACACAAAAAATTGCCATACAAAAAAATGTTAGTGTTTTTTCTACACACACAAAAAAATATTATGTAATCCACGCAAAAAAATTACTAGTATTTTTTACCATACAAAAAATTGCCATACATTTTTTCCCATACAAAAAATTACTATGTAGTGCACGCACAAAAAATTTACTATGTATTCTCACACACAAAAAAATATTACATAATACACCATACAAAAAATTTTCTAGTATTTTCTCCCATACAAAAAAATTACTATGTAGTGCACGCACAAAAAATTACCATACAAAAAAATTACTAGCATTTTTTCCCATACAAAAAATTACTATGTAGTGCACTCATACAAAAAATTTACTAGTATTTTTTACCATACAAAAAATTACTAGTATTTTTCCCATACAAAAAAATTACTATACAAAAAATTGCTATACAAAAAAATCACCATACAAAATTATTACTATACAAAATTACTTTATTTTATTTTACTAATCATTTTTTATTAAACATTTTTTTTAAAAATTAATTTAACCAATTAGATGGCAGTGTTTTCGTTTAAAGATTACTTTTTTTTTTGCACACAAAAAATGCATACAATAACTTTTTTTCTCTAACAAAATTATTATGCTATTGTTCACCTCATAGAAAATTCTAGCTAACAAAAGTTTATTTTCTACACAAAACAACTTAAAACAGACCACTAGTAAATTTTTTTTTAATAAAAATTGCCACACTATTCTCTTTTTTAAAAAAATTAATATCTACAATTAATTAAATTAATAAAATTAGTATCTACAATTAGTAAGATTAAATCGGTAATTAAATCTGTAATTAATCAATCCACTAATCTACCATTTTGTTTTTTTAGTTGTTTTTTTCCGTCTGGAAAAGTTGTTACACGTAACATTGCACAAAGACGCCAAAAAAAAATTTTTCCATACAAAAATTGCTAAACGAGAACCCCTACAGTACTTTTTTTTCCGTAAACGAGCAAATTAATTTGACAATAGATAAACAAACAAGCCCCTTTTTTCAACGTGTCATTAAGAAAATTGAATTATAAATATATTTCAATATCACCTTATTTTTGAAATTTTTGTGCCACCACTAATAATTTGCTCAACTATTAAATTTCAACACCATGAAAAGTTAGTGACTAGCATCAGCTAGTGTTTCAAGAAGTTTGACAATAAATGTCTATCCCCAGTTAATATCTAGAAATGAATTCAGTACCATTGGTTAAACAAGGTTATCCATAAACGTCTATCCCCAGTTGATATCTAAAAATGAATTCCAGTTCCATTGGTTAAACAAGGTTATCCATAAACGTCTATCCCTGTTATTGGTAATATTTAAAGCTCTTATTCGGTTCTAGTGTCTCAATTGGTTATCCATTAACATCTATTCCCAACTCCATCATTATTGGCAATAAATAAATGGGTGTTATATCTATTGGTAATAACTAAACTGGTGTCAATTCAATTCCAATATGGTCATGACAATTGAAAGTGTTACTGTTCTGGTTTACATATTCTACAGGTTACGACTATTGATTGGTTAGAAGTTTGGTTTCAACATCACCTGTTGCTAAGAATAAATGTTGGTCATATCAATTGAATCATTTGTTGGTGTTATGGTAAGTAAATGCTGGTTATATCTATTATCTACAACCACCAAATGATAAATGCTGAACCGTAGTCACCAACTGTTATGCTGGTTGTATCTATTGACTAAAACTACCCTAGGGATAAATGCTGAACCGTGGTTACCAACTGTTATGCTGGTTGTATCTATTAACTGCAACCACCAAATGATAAATGCTGAACCATAATTACCAACTGTCATATTGCTGGTACTACATTAAGAATAAATGCTGCATCTACAAGTACCACCTGTTGTGTTAATAAATGCTGCACCTGCTAGTACAACTGTTGCTGGTCATGATAGTTACTACACATTACACACCAGACAGTGGCAAACAAGGTTATGTAGCTATTATATATCTTAAATAGCCAACCACCAACCACCAACCGTTTCTCTTGATCGTTTACTTGTCTCTTACCATTAGGGTTATAACCCTAACCAACCACTAACTCTTAACCACCTTTAGGGTTATAGCCCTAATTGAAAAATTTTCACTAACCATAATTTCCACCAACCTTATTTCCACCAACCTTATTTCCACCAACCCTTATTTCCACCCAACCCCTATCAACAACTCCATATCAGAAACCTCATAAAAACCTTCTACAAGCCTCCTACGAGCTCCCCCATATAACGTTGTCAACAGCTCTACCCCCTGTCGCACCCATCGTATCCTCTCACACTTCTCGGTGGTATAAAAAAAATTTTTTCTCCCAAAAAAAATCTTCTCCTTTCCACCACTTTTTTCTTCTTC
>OLNV01001885.1_pt1:0-5000 | contig 12785 bp, 10 predicted proteins | sample 1672891 | NCBI WGS metagenome assembly OLNV01 (sample SAMEA3136734, study PRJEB25190) | human gut metagenome | biome: human gut; feature: human-associated habitat; material: faeces | place: Austria | collected 2013 | reverse complement strand
CGCGCGTGCGGCCCAGAACGTCTAAGGGCATCACAGACCTGTTATTGCCTCAAACTTCCATCGACTTGAAATCGATAGTCCCTCTAAGAAGTGACTATACCAGCAAATGCTAGCAGCACTATTTAGTAGGTTAAGGTCTCGTTCGTTATCGCAATTAAGCAGACAAATCACTCCACCAACTAAGAACGGCCATGCACCACCACCCACAAAATCAAGAAAGAGCTCTCAATCTGTCAATCCTTATTGTGTCTGGACCTGGTGAGTTTCCCCGTGTTGAGTCAAATTAAGCCGCAGGCTCCACTCCTGGTGGTGCCCTTCCGTCAATTCCTTTAAGTTTCAGCCTTGCGACCATACTCCCCCCAGAACCCAAAGACTTTGATTTCTCGTAAGGTGCCGATTGCGTCAATAAAAGAACAACAACCGATCCCTAGTCGGCATAGTTTATGGTTAAGACTACGACGGTATCTGATCATCTTCGATCCCCTAACTTTCGTTCTTGATTAATGAAAACGTCCTTGGTAAATGCTTTCGCAGTAGTTAGTCTTCAGTAAATCCAAGAATTTCACCTCTGACAACTGAATACTGATACCCCCGACCGTCCCTATTAATCATTACGATGGTCCTAGAAACCAACAAAATAGAACCATAACGTCCTATTCTATTATTCCATGCTAATATATTCGAGCAAAGGCCTGCTTTGAACACTCTAATTTTTTCAAAGTAAAAGTCCTGGTTCGCCATAAATGGCTACCCAGAAGGAAAGGCTCGGCTGGGTCCAGTACGCATCAAAAAGATGGACCGGCCAGCCAAGCCCAAGGTTCAACTACGAGCTTTTTAACTGCAACAACTTTAATATACGCTTTTGGAGCTGGAATTACCGCGGCTGCTGGCACCAGACTTGCCCTCCAATTGTTCCTCGTTAAGGTATTTACATTGTACTCATTCCAATTACAAGACCCAAAAGGGCCCTGTATCGTTATTTATTGTCACTACCTCCCCGTGTCGGGATTGGGTAATTTGCGCGCCTGCTGCCTTCCTTGGATGTGGTAGCCGTTTCTCAGGCTCCCTCTCCGGAATCGAACCCTTATTCCCCGTTACCCGTTGAAACCATGGTAGGCCACTATCCTACCATCGAAAGTTGATAGGGCAGAAATTTGAATGAACCATCGCCAGCACAAGGCCATGCGATTCGAAAAGTTATTATGAATCATCAAAGAGCCCGAAGGCATTGATTTTTTATCTAATAAATACATCCCTTCCAAACAGTCGGGATTTTAAGCATGTATTAGCTCTAGAATTACCACGGTTATCCAAGTAGTAAGGTACTATCAAATAAACGATAACTGATTTAATGAGCCATTCGCAGTTTCACTGTATAAATTGCTTATACTTAGACATGCATGGCTTAATCTTTGAGACAAGCATATGACTACTGGCAGGATCAACCAGATAACTACGTAGTAGTGGTCTTCCCGCGCCCAAGCTTCTCCCGCCAAGAACTGGAAGGAGCAGCCAAAAACACGTTCAAACCGTACAAGTTATTTATTTGGTTGCAAACACATTGCTGTGTCCGTGGAACGTCGGCTCGCCCGCCAGTGTTTTACCACAGCAAGCAAACCGTTCCACATCCATATAGCCCTCTTAAGATTCTCCCGGTGTGGTGTCCGTGCGACTGTGATACGACAAGAACTGCCGCGCACGTCGAACATCGCCAACCATGGAGGGAGTTACACTCAGCAAAGTCACAGATTTTACTCCGGCTACTTGCCAAGGCATACCCCCGAGTCGGTTTTAGTTTTCAATACTTGCTATCAGCTAGTAATCCACTAAATCCATCAGTGCCCATACACAGAATCGTTAGATATCTGGTGTGGGACTGTTCAGGCTTGCCACCGCAAAGTGGCTCGCCCATGCCGAACGTAGCGTATAAAGTAGGTCGTGATGTGTATATCACTTCCAGACTCTCCCCACTCGTCGACTTGGCCTTAAACACATTGCAATAGCCCAGAGAAGAACTCTCTGTATTCTTGCAATTGTCTTTTCTGCTTTCGCATATAGTACCTCCGAGCGCAGTTTCACACTGCAAAAACGTGTCCACTAACAAACTATTTTTCCAGTGCGCACCTACAAAATCAATTTGGCTGTGCAGCAGACAAAAGGTGAGCCTCTGCCATAGTTGAAAACGAAAAAAGGTGACTTTTGCGGGTCTTGACACTTAGCGAAATTCAAAAAAAAATTTTGTCTAAATTCCCCTTCCCCATACAAAATGGACAACTTGTGTAGGGTATACCAGTACAACTAAAATGGCTGTTACTACTAAGTTTGGTCTGGAGATTATTTTTATCCCATTTTCTGTTGTTTCCCGTTTGAACCAGAGTGATACCTCTTTTTTTGACTGACCCACCCAAAGGGGCAGAATGGCAAATTCTTACCCCTCCTATACAGCACAACCAGTTTTGGACATTTTTCAAAAATTAAAAAACTAAACTCATCCTCAGGGCATGGCAATAATCTCTGGATAGTTTGTTTTTAGGGATTTTGAGTTTTTGAAATTTCGGAATTTTCGGTGGTAGCTCATCTGATTTTGTGTCCGCGGATGTGTATCTCCGACGGAGATTACCCCGGTTTTCGGTGCGGACCGGAGGGCGTGTCCGGCGCACCAGAAAAAAAATCTGGGGTAGCGATGAGGACGTGTAGATCATACCAAAAAAAAATCCGGGGTAGCGATGAGGTAGTGCAAGTTATACCAGAGAGCCTCAATTTGAACGTGGTACTGCACACAAACCGTAGCCCTAACCCTAATTAAATGCACGTGACCCACACAATTTTCAACCACCAACAACACACCAAAAATGTATGTACACTCGGAGTGGAAAATATTTCCCCAGGCATAATTGTGGTTGCCAATTATAGTGGAGTGTTTGTTATTAGTATAGGAGTACTCCTTTTATGTGGAAAAATCGAAAAACATAAAACAGTGCAGCTATACACTAACAAATGGTATACCCATGGTCAGACAACACCAAACAACACACCCGTAATGGTTGGTTTGGCTAAATAGAGCATCTCATTTTGTGTATTATTTTATGTTTTGGATATTTTTAGTTTGAAATTTATATAAAAATATTTTACTCCAATTTTCTTGCCAAATTTTGTACAAAAAGTAAAAAATAGAACTTCCAATTTTTGTTAAACAAACTTCAATCTAACAACCGGGATAGTGTTTGGGGGGCTGTGTAACACCACTGGTGTAATAAAAGTGCCAATATTTGGAAATTAATTTTTTGGTGGTGGACGTTTCTTCCTAAAACACCTAGATGTGCTAGTATAATTGCACAACCAGCACGCACACTGCGTCTGGCCGGTCCTGGACTGCATTTTGTCTCTAACATTCGTAGCTGCAGCACTGCTACAACCCAGTCAACTGGCCACCCGAACATACATATTCCCGTTTTGTGCCACAGCCACCCAACTTTCCGGCTCAAAAAATGGCTCCACATAATTTGGGCACCCTGATTACCCCTCCCCTGCAGCGACAGCACATACACTTTGGTGGTTGTGGGGCTAGAGCCCTAAAAGTGAATTTGGTCACGTGAGAGACAGCAGATAAGGTTCGCATTTTTTTATTTTTTCGGTTGCGGCCATATCTAGCAGAAAGCACCGTTCCCCGTTCGATCAACCGTAGTTAAGCTGCTAAGAGCAATACCGAGTAGTGTAGTGGGAGACCATACGCGAAACTATTGTGCTGCAATCTATTTTTTTTTAGTAACGTATATTTTTTTTTTGCATGAACCAAGGGTAATCGACCCTGCTCTATCCAGTGATGGTGATAAAGTTGGGTGGTGTCTAACAAAAAGGGGGAGAACCAGAGGGTGTATAAATAAGGAGAAGCTGGGATCGAACACAAGAAAAAACACCATACAAAAAAATTGCCACACAATAAAAATTGCCATACAAAAAAATCACCATACAAAAAATGTTAGGGTTTTTTCCCATACAAAAAAATACCATACAAAAAAATTGCCATACAAAAAATTTACTATGTATTATACGCATACAAAAAATTGCCATACAAAAAAATATTACATAATACACCATACAAAAAAATTACTATGTATTTTTTCCCATACAAAAAATTACTATGTATTCTCACACACACAAAAATTTACTATGTAGTACACACACAAAAAAATTGCCATACATTTTTTACTATGTATTTTTTCCCATACAAAAAATTATTATGTAGTGCACACATACAAAAAATTACTAGTATTCTCACACACAAAAAATTACCATACAAAAAAATGTTAGTGTTTTTTCTACACACACAAAAAAATTACTAGTATTTTTTACCATACAAAAAATTACTATGTATTACACGCACACAAAAAATTGCCATACAAAAAAATTACTAGCATTTTTTCCCATACAAAAAATTACTATGTAGTGCACCCATACAAAAAATTACCATACATTTTTTACTATGTATTTTTTACCATACAAAAAATTACTATGTATTCTCACACAAAAAATTACCATACAAAAGATTGCCATACATTTTTTCCCATACAAAAAATTACTATGTAGTGCACGCACAAAAAATTTACTATGTATTCTCACACACAAAAAAATATTACATAATACACCATACAAAAAAATTACTAGTATTTCTCCCATACAAAAAAATTACTATGTATTCTCACACACAAAAAATCACATACAAAAAAAATGTTAGTGTTTTTCCCATACAAAAAATTACTGTGTAGTGCACGCACAAAAAATTACCATACAAAAAAATTACTAGCATTTTTTCCCATACAAAAAATTACTATGTAGTGCACACACAAAAAAATTACCATACATTTTTTCCCATACAAAAAAATGTTATGTAATACACGCACACAAAAAATTGCCATACAAAAAAATGCTAGTATTTTTCCCATACAAAAAATTACCATACATTTTTTCCCATACAAAAAAATGTTATGTAATACACGCAC
>OLNV01001871.1_pt1 | contig 12856 bp, 10 predicted proteins | sample 1672891 | NCBI WGS metagenome assembly OLNV01 (sample SAMEA3136734, study PRJEB25190) | human gut metagenome | biome: human gut; feature: human-associated habitat; material: faeces | place: Austria | collected 2013 | reverse complement strand
TCAGTCCAGAAAAAATGGGCCGCACAAGCGACCCATAAAGAATGTACAGTTACATTGCCCGCGAAATGCTGCTGGCGGGGATCTCCACGCGGCGGATGTCAGCGCCGAGAAGCTGCAGCTTTTCCACGATGTTCTCGTAGCCGCGCTCAATGTGGATGGTCTCGTCAATCTCGCTGACACCATTAGCAGCCAGTGCGGCGACTACCATCGCGGCACCGGCACGCAGGTCGGTGGCACGCAACGGCGCAGGGCGCAGCTCCTTGATGCCCTCGATGACGGCGACCTGGCCGTCCACCTGGATGTTAGCACCCATGTGAATCAGTTCGTCCACATAACGGAAGCGATTCTCCCAGATGCCCTCAGTCACGATGGAGGTACCATCGGCCAAGGTGAGCAGCGCGGTCATCAGCGGCTGCATGTCGGTCGGGAAACCGGGATGCGGCATCGTCTTGACTTTCAGCGGATGCAGCGGGCCGGTGCGGGTGATGCGCAGTGCGTCGTCGTATTCTTGGATCGTGCAGCCAGCCGCGCGCAGCTTGGCAGTAATCGGCTCCAGATGCTTCGGGATGACGTTATGCAGCGTTACATCGCCCTTGGTGATGGCGGCGGCTACCATGTAGCTGCCGGCCTCGATCTGATCCGGGATGATGCTGTAGGTGCAGCCGTGCATCTTTTCCACGCCGCGCACCTTGATCACATCGGTGCCTGCGCCGCGGATGTTCGCACCGCACATATTTAGGAAGTTTGCCAGATCCACCACATGGGGTTCCTTGGCACAGTTTTCCAGAATGGTCTGGCCCTTGGCCATTACAGCGGAGAGCATACCGTTCATGGTAGCGCCCACGCTGACCTTATCAAAGAAGATGTGTGCACCGTTCATCTCCTTGGCGCGCACGGTGATCATGCCGTAGTCCACGCTGTCCTCTGCGCCCAGAGCACTGAACACCTTCAGGTGCTGGTCAATGGGGCGGGGGCCGAGGTTGCAGCCGCCGGGCATGGCCACCTGAGCCTTGCCAAAACGGGACAGCAGTGCGCCCAGAAAGTAGTAGCTGGCGCGCATCTGGCGGGACAGGTCGTCCGGGACGTTGGTGCCGGTCAGATGGGTGGTGTCGATCTCGTAGGTGTTGCGGTTGAGCATCTTGACCTGCGCGCCCAAGGTGCTCAGGATCTTCAGGCTCACCGCCACATCACTGATATCCGGCAGATTCTCGATCACACAGACATCCGCTGCCAGAATGGTTGCAGGCAGGACGCCCACCGCCGCATTTTTGGCACCCGAAATGGTAACTTCGCCGTGCAGGGGCTTGCCGCCCGTAATAACAAATTTCTCCAATTTTATGATCTCCTTGTCGGAGGCCCGCAGCCGCAGGCCTGTTAAGGTTCCTGAAAGCATTTTCCATAAAAGCTGCCTGATGTGCATGAGCCATAAGGCCGTACACGTACAGCTATCTTATTATACACAACTTTCACAAAAAAGCAAAGCCCCGTTTGGTGTTGTTTTATTATTTTCTGTTTTGCCCATTTTCGCGCAGGATATTCCAAAATTTTGATTTCTTTTTCAGGTATTTTACAAAAACCAGATACATTGCTGTTGCGCTTTCTTTACCAGATGTGGTCTTCGCACCGAGTCTCAGTGATCCAGCCCAGCTGGTAGGCAGCCACCAGCTGCTTGAGGTCGTGCACACGCTCCCGCAGCACCTCGCCCTCGTCGGTGTCCTCCACGAGAATGCGATGATTTTCGGTCTCCAGAATGTTTTTCTGGGAAATGATATCCAGATTATCCTTCACCGCTTTCTCAGCACTTTCAAAGGGCTGATGGGTGCGCAGGGACATGGTGCGGCTGGAATACACCAGCGTGTAGCCCGCAATGCCGGTCTTTTCGTGGTAGGCACGGCAGAAACCGCCGTCGATCACCACCAGCCGTCCGCCGCCCTTGATGGGGCTTTCGCCGTTCTTTTCCCGCACCGGCACGTGGCCGTTGACGATGTGGCTGGCACCGGGCAGGCCAAACTCGGCCAGAATGCGGCGGCAGACGGCCTCATCGTTATACCATGTATAATAGGGGTCCTTCACCTCGGTGTGGGTGGAAGCGTCCTCTACATAGAGCCGCTCGAAGGTGGTCATGGCACTGCGGCCAAACAGCGGCGAAAGCTTGCCGCACCACAGATACCACAAAAAATCCTGTCCACTCTGGCGGGCAGCGCTGCCTTCCGGTGCATAGTAGCCCCGGCGGGCGCGGGCATCACAGTAGTCCATCAGTGCGCGGCCGGAGTAGTAGCGGCCCTCAAAGCGCTCCATGGCAAAGGTGCCGCGGCTGGTCATGGGCACAGCGCCATGGTAGAGCAGGTTGCCGTTCTCAATGTGGTATACGCTGCCCTTTGCATAGAGAAATTCCACATGCTGCTGCAGTTTTTCGCTCTGGCGGAAGGACTGCACCAGCTTGCGCAGCACCAGCTGTTCATCCGGGTGCAGTGCGGCCGGGTCAGCGGGGTCCACCGTGGGGAACGAGGTATCCCGCAGCGGATACTCCTTTTCGCCGATCTTTACCGTGTGCTTTTCCCAGTCGATGCGGCGCAGATAATCTCGCTCCTGCATCTGGAAGTCCGGGTTGCGGTCGATGACATGGCACTCCAGCTTGAACATCAGAATGCTGATGGCCTTGTGCATCACGGCACAGCGGTGCAGCATTCCCCTGGTGTAGGGGCCGCGGGCCGCATCGGTATGAGGCATCCAGATGGAAAGATCATCATTGCCGTAGAACTGCTCGGCCATGCGCTGCAGATGGCGCAGGTTGATGCCGTAGCAGTCCTCCAGCATTCCGTGGTTATGATAAGCCAGCGTGGTCTTGAGCACCGTGCAGATGCAGATGGGGCTGCCCGCAGCGGCACCCATCCATACTACATCGTGGTTGCCCCACTGGATATCCACATTGTGGTGGCGCATGAGCAGATCGAGGATGATATCCGGGCGTGGGCCGCGGTCGAACAGGTCGCCCACGATGTGCAGCTTGTCCACTGCCAGATGCTTGATCAGCTCGCACAGCCGCACGATAAAGCGGTCGGCGCGGCCATTTTCAATGATGCTGCCCACGATCTGGCCGTAGTACAGATCCTTGTCGTGATCCTCAAAATGGGCGTGGAGCAGCTCGTCCAGAATGTAGCCGCAGCTGGCAGGCAGGCATCTGCGCACATGGTCGCGGGTATGCTTAGAGGACACCAGACGGCAGATATCAATAAGCCTCAGCAGCGTTTCGGTGTACCACTGATCCAGCGCTTCCTCGCTGGTACAGCGTGCCTTGAGCTGGGGCAGCTTTTCGTTGGGGTAATAGATCAGCGTTGCCAGCTCGGCGCGGGTATGCTTCGGCACGGTATCGCCCAGCACCTGATCTACTTTTTCGCGAATGACACCGGAAGCGGAATTCAGAATATGCACAAAAGCTTCATTCTCGCCGTGCAGGTCGCTCATGAAGTGCTCGGTACCCTTGGGCAGCTTGAGCAGTGCCTGCGTGCTGATGATCTCGCTGGCTGCCGCCGCCTGCGAAGGATAATCCCGCGAGAGCAGGGTCAGGTACTTGAGATTATCGCGGATCTCATCGGTTTCGGTGCGCATGGTCTCCTCCATCACAACGTTCTCTCTGCCGCAGTCCGCCACAAGGACCTTGCAAAGATGTTGCTTTCCATATGTATTATTTTTTCCTTATCTTATAGTATAGCACGTCCGGGGCGAAAAGTGGTATACTGGGGCTGACAAACTTTCAGCAAAGGACTTTGGATATTATGCCGAAAAGCGATTTCGTCTCCGTTCCCTCTTCCTGCACCCTCTGCCCGCGCCGGTGCGGGGCCGACCGTGCTGCCGGACGCACCGGTTTCTGCGGCGCGGGCGGCACCTTAAAAGCAGCCCGCGCTGCCCTGCACTACTGGGAGGAGCCATGCATCAGCGGCACAAAGGGCAGCGGCACGGTGTTCTTTTCCGGCTGCACCCTCAAATGCTGCTTCTGCCAGAACTATCCCATCAGCGCCGAGGGCCTTGGCAAGGAGATCAGCGTGGAACATCTGGCAGAGATTTTCCTGAATCTGCAGGAGCAGGGTGCCAACAACATCAATCTGGTCACGCCCGGCCAGTGGCGGCCCTGGATCATTGCCGCGCTGGATATTGCCCGGGCTAAGGGCCTGCATCTGCCCATCGTATGCAACACCGGCGGCTACGAAACGGTGGAAAGCGTGGAAGCATGGCGCGGATACATCGACATCTGGCTGGCCGACCTGAAATACGTCTCCTCCGCCCTCTCGGCAGAGCTTTCCTCTGCACCGGACTATTTTGCGCAGGCAAAGCCCGCCATTGAAGCCATGATGGCACAGGCCGGGCACCCGGTGTTCAATGCAGAGGGCATCCTGCAAAAGGGGGTCATTCTGCGGCACCTTGCCCTGCCCGGCCATGTTGACGACAGCTTTGCGGTGCTTGACCAGATGGCCGCGTGGAACGATGCAGACCCCGAGTGCTTCATCCCCAGCGTCATGAGCCAGTACACACCGTTTTATAAAGCCACAGAGCACGGCATCGGACGGCGCATTACCACCTATGAATACCGCCGGGTGGTCAACTATGCCATGGACAAGGGACTGGCGCAGGGCTACATGCAGCAGAAGAGCAGCGCAAAGGAAGAGTATACGCCTTCTTTCGATTTGACAGGGGTATGAATTCGTCAAATCTCCCAAAAAAGGCCGATTTTTTTCTCTTGCATCCTCACGGAAGTGCTTGCAATCCCATCCGGGCCGGATTATAATGGATACAACGATGTGTTAACAGAACTCTGATGAGCTGTAAATATCAGGAGGAGCGTTATGGAACATTTCAACCCGATCCTTGGCAACGATACCACCGGCCAGAAATTCATCACCTGCGGTGAGATCATGCTGCGCCTGACCCCGCCGAACTACGAGAAGATCCGTATGGCATCCGGCTTTGAGGCCAGCTACGGCGGCAGCGAGGCCAACATTGCACTGGCACTGGCTAACCTTGGTGTGGACAGTACCTTCTTCAGCGTGGTGCCCAACAACAGTCTGGGCAAGAGCGCCGTGCGCTGGCTGCGTTCCAACGACGTGCACTGCACCCCTATGATCCTGACCGAGCCGAACGAGACTCCTTCCAACCGTCTGGGTACTTATTATCTGGAGACCGGCTACGGCATCCGCCCGTCCAAGGTCATCTATGACCGCAAGCACAGTGCCATTACTGAGTACGATTTCTCGCAGGTGGATCTGGATGCTTTGCTGGACGGCTACGACTGGCTGCACCTGAGCGGCATCACCCCGGCACTGGCACCCAACTGCCGCGCCCTCATTCTGGATATGCTCAAGGTCGCCAAAAACAAGGGCCTGACCGTCAGCTTCGACGGCAATTTCCGCTCCACCCTGTGGAGCTGGGAAGAAGCCCGCGATTTCTGCACCGAGTGCCTGCCCTATGTGGATGTGCTGCTTGGCATTGAGCCGTACCACCTGTGGAAGGATGAGAGCGACCACTCCAAGGGCGACTGGAAGGACGGCGTTCCTCTGCAGCCCAGCTATGAGCAGCAGGACGAGATTTTCCAGCACTTCATCGAGCGGTATCCCAACCTCAAGTGCATTGCCCGCCATGTGCGTTATGCGCACAGCGGCAGCGAGAACAGCCTGAAGGCCTTCATGTGGTACGATGGCCACACCTTCGAGAGCAAGCTGTTCACCTTTAATATCCTTGACCGCGTGGGCGGCGGCGATGCCTTTGCCAGCGGCCTGATCTACGCCATGCTGCACAACTACAGAGCCATGGATATGATCAACTTTGCGGTGGCAAGCAGTGCCATCAAGCACACCATCCACGGTGATGCCAACATCACCGATGATGTGAGCACTATCCGCAACCTGATGAACATGAACTACGATATCAAGCGGTAAGTTTTATCGCCGTACAGAGAACGTCCGCCGGGTCTCCCCGGCGGGCGTTGCCTTTTCTATCAGATATACCGCCCGGTGATGCTCTCCGGGTTCTGTCTTACCTGTTCCGGCGTACCTGCCGCCACGATGCGTCCGCCGGCATCGCCGCCGCCCGGCCCCATATCCACAAGGTAATCCGCATTGCGGATCACATCCAGATCATGCTCAATGACCACCACGGTGGCACCGTTCCCGATCAGCTTCTGGAACACGCCCAGCAGGGTCTGTACATCCAGCGGATGCAGGCCGATGGTGGGTTCATCGAACACGAACACACTGTCTGCCTGCCCCTTGCCCATCTCGCTGGCAAGCTTCAGCCGCTGGGCTTCGCCGCCGGAAAGGCTGGGTGTCTCCTCGCCAAGGGTCAGGTAGCCAAGGCCCAATTCTTTCAGTACCTGCAGGCGCTGGCGCACAAGCTTGCAGTCCGCACAGGCTTCCAATGCAGTGGACACATCCATGTCCATCAGGTCGGCCATGGAGGCTGGTTCGCCGTTCGCCGTGGGCAGCTTCACTGCCGCCGCTTCCCGACTGTAACGCGAACCGCCGCAGTCCGGGCAGGGCACTTCTACATCCGGCAAAAACTGCACATCCAAACTGATGACGCCGGTGCCGTCACAGGTGGGGCACCGCAGCTTACCGGTGTTGTAGGAGAAATCGCCCGCCTTATAGCCGTGGTCTTTGGCATCCTGCGTTTTGGCAAACAGCTTGCGCAGCTCATCGTGCACATTGGCATAGGTGGCCACGGTGGAGCGCACATTGATGCCGATGGGCGTTGCATCGATCAGCTTCACCTGCGCGATTTCCTCGGCCTCCACGCTTTTCACATGCGCTGGCAGGGCTGTGCCGTTCACCTTTGCCTGCAAGGCCGGGACCAGGCTTTCCAAAATCAGGGTGGTCTTGCCGCTGCCGGACACACCCGTAACCACGGTCAGCCGCCCCTTAGGCAGTTCCAGTTCCAGCGGCTTCACAGTATGGATGGCCGAGGTTGCCAGATGGATGCGGCCCTGTGCAAACAGTTCATTTTCCGGCACATGAGGCCGGGCATTCACCCCCGCCCTGCCTGCAAGAAACGGGCCGATCTGAGAAGCCGCGTTCTGTTCAATTTTCGGAATGCTGCCCTGCGCGATCACATGTCCACCCTTTGCACCGGCTTCCGGCCCCATCTCGATCAGCCAGTCAGCTTCCTTTAAAATTTGGGTATCGTGATCCACCAGCACCACCGAGTTGCCGTCGGCCACAAGGTCGTGCATCACATCGGTCAGGCCTTCAATGTTAGAAGGATGCAGGCCGATGGACGGCTCGTCCAGCACATAGAGCACACCGGTGGTACGGTTGCGCACCGCACGGGCCAGCTGCATCCGCTGGCGCTCACCGGTGGAAAGAGTGGACGCGGAGCGGTCCAGCGTCAGGTAGCCAAGGCCCAGCGAGAGCAGCCGTGCCGCTGCCGTCTGGAAGGATTCGCAGATATTGCGGGCCATGGGCCGCATCTCTTCCGGCAGACTGTCCGGCACACCCGCCACCCAATCGGTAAGCTGCACAAGAGTCATCTGACAAGCCTTGTCCAGCGTGATGCCCCGCAGCTTTGGGGTACGAGCCGCATTACACAGCCGGGTGCCGCCGCAGTCCGGGCAAATGCCTTGCCGCAGGAACTTTTCCACCCGTTTCATGCCCTTTTCATCCTTGACCTTGGAGAGGGCGTTCTCCACGGTATAGGTGGCATTGAAATAGGTAAAATCCAGCTCCCCGGCCTGATTGGAATTTTTGTTATGATAAAAAATGTGCTTTTTCTCTGCCGGGCCATGGAAAACGATATCCTTTTCCCGGTCGGTCAGGTCGCGGAAGGGCACATCGGTGCGCACGCCCATCTCCCGGCAGATATCCACCATCAGCGACCACATCAGGCTCTTCCACGGGGCCACGGCACCTTCGTCGATCGTAAGAGAATCGTCCGGCACAAGGGTGCTCTCGTCCACGGTCATCACCATGCCGGTACCGCTGCAGGTGCGGCAGGCACCCTGACTGTTGAAGGCAAATTCTTCAGCGGAAAGCGCGCGCACGCTGGCACCGCACTGCGGGCAGAGCAGCGGCTTTTCTGCCGCCACGGCAAGGCTGGGTTCCAGCCAGCGGCCGCACTGCGGGCAGGGATAGCTGGAAAGACGGGAGAACATCAGGCGCAGACTGTTCAGCAGTTCCGTGCCGGTACCAAAGGTGCTGCGGATGCCCGGCACAGCGGGCCGCTGATGCAGTGCCAGTGCAGCCGGAACATACAGCACTTCGTCCACCGATGCCTTTGCCGCCTGCGTCATGCGGCGGCGCGTATAGGTGGAAAGTGCGTCCAGATACCGGCGGGAGCCTTCGGCGTAAAGCACGCCCAGCGCAAGACTGGACTTGCCCGAACCGGACACGCCCGCCACACCCACGATTTTGCCCAGCGGCACATCCACATTCACGTTTTTCAGGTTGTGCACCCGCGCGCCGCGGATCCTGATATGGTCGACCATCTTCTCTTCCCCCTGCCGTCACTGCTTCTTTTTTAAATAGTATCCAATGCCAATGGCATCTGCCAGCGCCCAGCCGATGGGCACGCTGAGCCAGATGCCGGTAACGCCCAGCGGCGTGGCCGAAAGCAGATAGGCCAGCATCAGCGGCAGAGCAAACAGCAAAATGCTGCCGGTGATGGGGCCTTTGGTCAAACTACGCTGCATTGTTTCCGATTCTCCTTTTTATAACGCTGTTTCAGCCGGTGCACTGGCTCTGCCGCCGTCCCGCCTTGAAAGAGACTGCTCTCTTCCTGCAAACTTCTGACGGTACTCTCTGGGCGTGCAGTGCTTGATCTCCCGGAAGGTCTTTGTAAAGTAGCTGGTATCCGAAAAGCCGCAGTCGGCACCGATCTCGCCGATCTTCATGCTGGTGGAAAGCAGCAGCTCGGCGGCCTTTTCAATGCGGTACTGCTTGACATACTGGATGGGTGTGATCCCCAGCAGCTGCCGGAAGCTGCGCAGGCAGGCGCTCTCACTCAGGGCCACGCAGTCGGAAATGCGCTCCACGTTCAGTTCCTCAGCATAATGCTCTTCCACAAAACGCAGCATCTGTTTCATGCGCTGGGCCGCGATCTGCTCCTGCTGAGAGACCTTTGTTTTTCCACCCTCGCACTGCATTCCCAGCAGATGCACCGCCGCCGAAAGATGGTACCGCGCCTGATTCTCATAGTCAAAGACCTCTTGGGCCACTGCGTCCCAGACTTCCCGCAAATGGCAGAGCACGGCCTTCTGCCCGTCGTCTGCCTCGTCCAGCAGAAAGAACGCCGGTGCTCCCGGCTGAAGCAGCGGGTGTACGAGCTTTTGCCAGAAGATAGTATCCATGCCGCCGATCAGGCGCGGATGGAATACCCCGGAATGCAGCAGGGCATCCCCGGTCTCAGCCTGCTCCACCGCATGGAACACTCCGGAATTGACAAACACGCCCTGCCCGGTCTGCAAAACCAGCCGGGCTTTGCTCACGTCCACCGCCAGCGGGCCTTTTACGGCAAGGATGTATTCAAACTCTTCATGCCAATGCCATGCTACCGAGTAGCTTTTGAGGTCCTCTTCATAGCAGGCAATAGGAAACAGTGCGCTGCCGTGCTGCACCAGTTCCCTGCCCTCGTCATCCGCCACAACATCCGGCAGGCAGTTGAGCCCGCCCGCTGCTGCACAGCTGGTCTGAAATGCCACGATCAGCCATCTCCTTTCCGTCAAGGTGCACATCCGCATCCGCGCCGGTTTTGTTGTATCAATCGGGCGTTTTTATCCTAATATTCCGCTCCGATGTGTGATATTATTACATCAGCAAAGTATAAGATGCATTGCAAGTATAACACGCTTCCCGGAGGAACTCAAGATTCATGGTACAGCTTCTGCTTCCGATCATTTACATCTCGTTCATCAGTCTGGGCCTGCCGGATTCCCTATTGGGGTCGGCGTGGCCCTCCATGTATCCGGCGCTCGGTGTGCCGGTGTCCTATGCGGGGCTGATCTCCATGATCATCTCCTTTGGCACCATTGTTTCCAGCCTGAACAGCGACCGGCTCACCCGTGCGCTGGGTACCGGAAAAGTGACCGCCCTCAGTGTGGCCATGACAGCTGCCGCGCTGTTCGGCTTTTCGGTCTCCACACAGTTCTGGATGCTCTGCCTGTGGGCCGTGCCCTATGGGCTGGGTGCAGGCAGCGTGGACGCGGCCCTGAACAATTATGTTGCTTTACATTATAAAAGCCGCCATATGAGCTGGCTGCACTGCATGTGGGGCATCGGCACCATGATTAGCCCCATGGTCATGGGCCGGGTGCTGGCAGGCGGCGGGCCGTGGACATCCGGCTACCGGTACATTGCCCTGTTCCAGATCCTGCTGAGCGCAGTGCTCTTTTTCAGTTTGCCGCTATGGCAGAGCCGTACTGCAGGCACCGACACCGAAACTGCTTCGACGCAGGCGTTGAGCCTTGGACAGGTATTCCGTCTGCCGGGTGCCAGAGAGGTGATGCTGTGCTTCTTCTGCTACTGTGCATTGGAGACCACGGCCGGTCTGTGGGCCAGCAGCTACCTCACACTGACGAAAGGCGTTGCCGCCGGCACTGCCGCCAGCTTTGCCAGCCTGTTCTACATCGGTATCACTGCCGGGCGCGCCGCCTGCGGCTTTTTGACCCTGAAATTCAACGATACGCAGATGATCCGCATGGGTCAGTGCATTCTGGCCGCAGGGGTGCTGGCTCTGCTGCTGCCCGGGCCACAGATCCTTGCCCTGAGCGGTCTTGTTCTGGTAGGGCTGGGCTGTGCGCCCATCTATCCCAGCATCATCCACTCCACGCCGGAACACTTCGGCGCGGACAGATCGCAGGCGGTCATCGGCATCCAGATGGCAAGCGCCTATTTGGGCAATCTGGCCATGCCGCCGCTGTTCGGCCTGCTGGCAAACAACATCACTCCGGCACTGTTCCCTTTTTACCTGCTGGCACTGCTGGTGCTCATGGTATTCATGCACGAACAGCTGGTGCGCAAAACAAGCCGCTGCTAATTCTGCCATTCTCCTATTTCATATACAGCAAAAGGCTCCCTGTCCGGTCTCGGGCGGGGAGCCTGCTGTTTTAAAGGAGTTATTTACAGGATGCACCGGCTGATGGCGTTGGCGACCGCAAACAGTTCCTGCTGGCCGATAAAGCCGAACTTTGCCTCGTGTGCGTCCGCAAAGCAGACGGTCAGCTGCGATGCCTGCACCGGGTCGCCAAAGCCTGCCGTCTGGATCCCGAAGTGCAGCACCTTGCGGTACGGCAGCACAAAGATCTGCTGCCGGGTTCCGGTAACGCCCTGCATATCCACCATGATGATGCGGTGGGTGGTAAAGATCACCTGATCGCGCACCGTCTTGTAGACACCCACGATGCTCTCACCGTCCAGCAGCAGCGCGCGGGCATTTTTGCAGATGTCCTTTTCCTGAAGGCGGATGAGGTTTTCCATTGGCTTATCACGGAATTCCATGGTTTTTGTCCCCTTTCCTGCGTGGTTTTCTGCCCTTATTGTAGCATTCCTGCAGGCGGTTTACAAGATGTGCTCTCGCCTTTTGGGCCGGGCTGTGCTATACTGTATGCCAAAGAGATTCTTATAAAAACGAGGTAACTCCCATGGAGATCATCATTCATCAGGCCATTCTGCACGTGCTGGACACCACCATGGATGCGCCTGTACTCAGCGGCAGCGGCATGGAAATGACCGCCGAAAAGACCGCCTATTTCCAGTACCACATCGAAAAGCTGCTTGCCAGCGACGATATCCGCCAGTGCCGCCCGCTGCCGGATTCCGCCTTTAAAAACGAGCTGGAGCACAACCATGATTTTGTGGACCTCTCCTGCCGCATCGCGGGCGTTCTGTTCGACTACATGCACGCGCACACCACCATTCCGGGGGCAGACCTTGCCGTGGTGGATTTTACCCGCGATGGTGAGCCGTGGCTGGGCATCCTGAAGTTGAACTACAAAAACGGCTACACCCACTACACCGAGAATGTGGAGGGTGCCCCGGTGAACTCCATCATCCAGCAGCGGGCCTGCCTGCCCAGCCAGAGCGGCAAGGTGGAGGAAGGTGCCCTTGTCAATCTGACCGACTACTCCATGAAGCTGCTGGAAAAAAAGTTCGACATCGACGGCCACAAGGATTTTTACCTTTCCACGGTAGTGTTCCAGTACACCACCGCCCAGCCGGAAAAGAAAAAGCTGCAGGCCATTCAGGAAGCCGCCGTGCAGGCCGTGCAGGAAAACTACGCAGATCAGCCCCACGTAGAGGCTCAGGTCGCGATGCTGATCGCCAATCAGGCCGCAGACAACGACAATCAGGTATCCATCCAGCAGGTGCGTCAGCAGTTAGAAGAGGAATATCCCCTTGCCGCCGTGCCCTTTGATGATTATGTGGAAAAGAGTGATGTGCTGGAAGCGCTCGAGCAGCCCGTGACCGTGACCCCTGCGCGCATCCGCCGCATGGAGAGCCGCAGCATCCACACCGCCAACGGCATTGAGGTGAAGATCCCCACCGAACTGCTCAACTCGGACAACGAGGTGGAATTTCTGCACAGCGACGACGGCAGCATTTCGCTGCTCATTAAAAATGTGATCCTGTAAGAAACGATTTAAAATTGTCTCCGCGCACGGATTGCGCTCCGACAATATCAGCGGAATCATTATTTTCATATTTGCAAAAGCCGAAAAATCTGCGGATTTTCCGGCTTTTCTTTTTTCACAGGAAGGAGCCGTAACGGGAAACAACAAAAAGCCATCGTTTTTGCATTTCTGCATCAACGATGGCTTCGTATTGGAGCGGCCGACGAGGCTCGAACTCGCTACCTCCACCTTGGCAAGGTGGCGCTC
>OLNV01001869.1_pt1 | contig 12874 bp, 9 predicted proteins | sample 1672891 | NCBI WGS metagenome assembly OLNV01 (sample SAMEA3136734, study PRJEB25190) | human gut metagenome | biome: human gut; feature: human-associated habitat; material: faeces | place: Austria | collected 2013 | reverse complement strand
ACGGTCGATCTTGTTGATGCAGACGATAACGGACAGATCCAGCTCGAGTGCTTTTTTCAGCACGAATTTGGTCTGCGGCATAGCGCCCTCGAATGCGTCTACAACCAGAATAACGCCGTCTACCATTTTCAGAACTCGCTCAACCTCGCCGCCGAAGTCCGCATGGCCTGGGGTGTCGATGATGTTGATTTTCGTTCCTTTGTAGTAAACTGCTGTATTTTTGGAAAGAATGGTGATTCCACGCTCACGCTCGATATCGTTCGAGTCCATGACACGTTCCTGAACCTCCTGATTGGCACGGAAAACGCCGCTCTGTTTCAGAAGCTCGTCTACCAGTGTGGTTTTACCATGATCGACATGGGCGATGATGGCAACGTTTCTTACATCTTCTCTCGTTGTTTTCATTTCTTCATTCCTCTTCCTATGGGTTGACCCTGCCGGGTTCAATTTTTCAAAATTTCAAGCCGGCCGGGAATGTTTATCACAGCACAAAGGCAGGTGCCTTGCCGTTTTGTCTCTGCTGGATGCCTGCCTATCTGAACTATTATAGCACAGAACAGAGAAAAAAAACAGGGAAGATGTGACATTTTTTGTATTGCAATGGTAGAAAATACGAAGCATGTGGTGCGGTTTTTACAGAAACATATACAAAAAATTGGGCAGAATGCTGATTTGAATAGAAATAAAAAAATCTGGAAAAAAGTGGTTCTGAAAAAGAAATGTGGTTCATACATTAGGATTATAGATCAGCAAAGTACCGATCAGAAATCAATATTCAGAAAGAAAAGACAAAGGAAGGGGATTTTCATTATGGCAGACAAGATGATTGAAAACAATCAGGTGGTTATCATGGGAGAGATTGTCTCCCCGTTTACATTCAGCCATCAGGTATTCGGAGAGGGCTTTTACCTCGTCGATGTGATGGTCAAGCGGTTGAGTGAATCGCAGGACATCATTCCGGTGATGGTCTCCGAGCGGCTGGTGGACGTATCACAGGATTACCAGGGTGAGTGGATCTGCATCAGCGGTCAGTTCCGGTCCTACAACCGCCACGAGGAGAAGAAGAACCGTCTGGTACTCTCCGTATTTGCGCGGGAATTAAGCTTCGTGGAGGAAGAGGACGATTCCGTCAAATCCAACCAGATTTACCTCGATGGATACATATGTAAACCGCCGGTCTACCGGAAAACACCTCTGGGAAGAGAGATCGCCGACCTTCTGATCGCGGTCAACCGTCCGTATGGAAAATCAGATTATATCCCGTGCATCTGCTGGGGACGGAATGCGCGGTATGCCTCTGCGTTTGCCGTGGGCGGCCACGTTCTCATCTGGGGACGGATCCAGAGCCGGGAATATATGAAGCGGCTGAGCGAGACGGAAATGGAAAAGCGGACTGCATATGAGGTTTCGGTGAGCAAGCTGGAATATAGTGAGAGTTAAAGCGCGATCCGCTGTTGACAAGAAAATTTAATGATGCTATAGTAAAAGCAGAACTGAAGTGGATAGAGGTCGCATTACTTCAAGAGTACCTTTTCGGATGCCTCAGCAGCAAAAGAAGAAGAGGAAAAGGGAAGAATGCCGAAGGACATCCGGCGCTGAACCGGTATGCTCCTGGGCGCAGGTTGAAAAAATCTGCGACTGTCATCGAGAGATGGAGAGCTATCTGATCATAGATACTGCGTATGTGTGAATTTGGAGGCGATCTTATCTGGGATGAGGCGCCTCTTTTTTAAACGGAAAGTGAAATTTTCCGTGGGAGATAAGCTCCGGCGACTGATTTCTTATGGTTTTATCTGACACAACATACAGGAGGAAAAGAGAATGTCTATTTTTAAAGGTGCAGCTGTTGCAATTATCACACCGATGACCGAAACACAGGAAGTGAATTATGAGAAACTCGGAGAACTGATCGAAGAGCAGATCGCCGGCGGAACCGACGCCATCGTTATCTGTGGAACAACAGGAGAATCTTCTACTCTGACACACGGAGAGCATCTTCAGACAATTAAGTTCACAATTGATAAAGTTAACAAACGTGTGCCTGTTATCGCAGGAACAGGTTCCAATTGTACAGAGACAGCGATCATGATGTCCAAGGAAGCAGCTTCCTATGGCGCAGACGCTCTTCTTATTGTAACACCTTACTATAACAAGGCTACACAGAAGGGTCTTATCGCTCACTACACAGCAATTGCCAATGCAGTTCCGGAAACTCCGCTCATCATGTACAACGTACCGAGCCGTACAGGCTGCAACATCCAGCCGGCTACAGCAGCTTACCTTGCAAAGAATGTAAAGAACATTGTCGGAATCAAGGAAGCAACAGGAGATCTTTCCCAGATCGCCAAGATGATGTCTCTGGCAGACGGACAGCTTGAGCTTTACTCCGGAAATGATGATCAGGTACTTCCGATTCTTTCTCTTGGCGGACTTGGAGTTATTTCCGTACTTTCCAACGTTGCACCGAAGTTTACACATGACATGGTCATGAAATATTTCGACGGCGACACCAAGGGAGCAACAGAGGATCAGCTGAAAGCTCTTCCGCTGATCAATGCGCTGTTCAGCGAAGTAAATCCGATTCCTGTTAAGACAGCTATGAATCTTATGGGAATGAACGTAGGGCCGCTTCGTATGCCGCTCTGCGAGATGGAAGAGGACACAAAGGCAGCTCTTGCAAAAGAGATCGAGAAATTCGGCCTTAAGCTTGCTAAGTGATCTGACTGTAAGCGAAAGGTAAAGGAGAATATACTATGGTAAAAATCATCATGCACGGCTGCAACGGACATATGGGCCAGGTCATCAGCGGCATTGTGGAGAAAGATCCGGATGCTGAGATCGTAGCAGGTATTGATATTGCAGATCAGGGAAAAAACAGCTATCCGGTATTTACCGATATTGACGCATGTCAGGTAGAGGCAGATGCGATCATTGATTTTTCTTCCGCAAAGGCAACAGACAAGCTTCTTGAGTACAGCGCGGCACGCCAGATCCCGGTTGTTCTGTGCAGTACCGGTTTAAGCCAGGAGCAGCTTGCAAAAGTGGAAGAAACATCCCGAAAGGTAGCAGTGCTGAAATCCGCAAACATGTCTCTTGGTATCAACACACTTCTGAAGCTGGTTCAGGACGCAGCCAGGGTTCTTGCAGCTGCAGGCTTTGATATGGAGATCGTAGAGAAACATCACCGCCTGAAATTAGACGCACCAAGTGGTACTGCACTTGCGCTGGCAGACAGCATTAATGAAGCTATGGATAATCAGTATCATTATGTATATGACCGCAGCCAGAAACGTGAAAAACGCGATGATAAGGAGATCGGTATCTCCGCAGTTCGCGGCGGAACTATCGTAGGTGAGCATGAGATAATTTTTGCAGGTCAGGACGAAGTGATCGAGTTCAAGCATACTGCATATTCCAAGGCTATTTTTGGAAAAGGTGCTGTAGAAGCAGCCAAATTTCTTGCAGGCAAACCGGCAGGACGTTATGATATGAGTGACGTGATCGGCTGATCCTGACAGATTGAGCCGCAACAGAATAAAATTACAGGTAATACAGACGGGGTTCGTGTAAGATCGGACCCCGTCTTTTTTTGATGAAATTGCGGTTTTTGAAATTTTTTCCAGAATAGGATAGCGGAAAAAGTGCCATATTAGGAATACAGAATTTTTCAGAAAAAGGAGAAGATCATATGAAAAAATGGAAGGCGATTCTTTTTGGTACTTTGCTTACCCTGTCTCTGTGTACATTTACAGCCTGCGGCACAGAGGTAAATAATGCGGATGAAACAGTGGGTGAAAAAGATAAAAACACGAAGGATAAGGAAAAAGATACAAACGAAAATACTGCCGCAGAAGATGAAACTATGGAAGAAAAAGCAGACAATGACGGTGTGAAGGACAATGGAGAGAGCATTAAGGATTCCGGCACGGATAACAATGAGATGTCCGATGGAAATATTACCGTGACGCCTGCAGGAAATGGAAATAACGGGACAGCAGCACCCGGAGCTGCGGATGCTGACAGAAACGAAAATGACGGAACTGTATCCGGTGAGCTGGGTGACAGTGTAAAGGACCTTGGCGACGGTGTAGGTAATGCAGTGGATGATATCGGAAACGCAGTGGGAAATGCGGTAGAAGGAAGATAACAGATATTTTACCACAGCATTGCATAAAACTGTTTCAGATGCTATTATCAGTGCATGGAAAGAAGATGGAGGACAGGATTATGAAATTCAGACCATGCATTGATATACATAACGGAAAGGTAAAACAGATCGTAGGAGGAAGCCTGAAGGATCAGGGGGATCAGGCGGCAGAAAATTTTGTGTCAGAGCAGGATGCGGCATTCTATGCAGAGCTTTATAAGAAGGCAGGATTAAAGGGCGGTCATGTGATCCTTCTGAACGGAAAGGATTCCCCGAACTATGAAGCAACGAAAGCCCAGGCACTTCAGGCTCTGGGAAAATATCCCGGAGGGCTTCAGATCGGAGGCGGCATCTGCCCGGAGAATGCGGCAGAATATCTGGAGGCTGGCGCCAGCCACGTGATCGTAACCTCCTATGTGTTTAAAAACGGAGTGATCTCCTGGGAAAATCTGGAGAAGATCCGTGATGCTGCAGGGAAAGAACATCTTGTACTTGACCTGAGCTGCCGCAAAAAAGATGGCAAATATTATATTGTCACAGACCGATGGCAGAAATTTACAGAAGAGATCGTGACACTGGAACTGATGGAAAAGCTTGGAAGTTACTGTGATGAATTTCTGGTCCATGCAGTGGATGTGGAAGGAAAGGCCCGAGGTGTGGAAACAGAGCTTGCAAAGCTTCTGGGACAGTATACAGCCCATCCGGTGACCTATGCAGGCGGTGTGGGTTCTATGGCAGATATTGAAGAGCTTCGAAAAGCAGGTCAGGGCAGACTGGATGTGACTGTTGGCAGTGCTTTGGATATTTTTGGCGGAAGTATACCCTTTGAAGCTCTGGCTAAAATGAAATAGTATATACAAATAGTGAAGCAGATGCTTTTGTCCCATCAATCTTCTGGCACTGGTGTGCAGATATACATTTGTAATGAATTAATTAGATGAAATACTCTAATAGTTGCGCATTCACGACAAAAAAAACATTTTGAAGGAATATATCGAATAAATTTGGAAAAAATTTATGAAATTTTTGAAAAGTGATGTTAAAATTCAATTTAATATGTTATAATAGCAACATAAAACAGCAAAGGGGATGGAAGTCATGAAATTTATTATTAGTGGAAAGAATATAGCAGTAACCGAAGGACTTAAAACAGCTGTTGAGGACAAGCTTGGTAAACTTGAAAGGTATTTCACTCCTGAAACTGAGATTTCAGTAACCTTAAGCGTTGAGAAGGATCGCCAGAAGATCGAGGTAACGATCCCTGTGAAAGGTAACATTATCCGTTCCGAGCAGGTAAGCAATGATATGTATGTATCCATCGATCTGGTTGAAGAGGTAATTGAGCGTCAGCTTCGTAAATACAAGAACAAGATCGTTGACAAGCAGCAGGAATCCACAAACTTCCAGAAGGCATACCTTGATAAGGATTATGAAGAGGATGAGGAAGTTAAGATCATCCGTACCAAGAAATTCGGAATCAAACCAATGTATCCGGAAGATGCATGCGTACAGATGGAGCTTCTCGGACATAATTTCTTTGTATTCTTTAATGCTGAGACAGAGCAGGTTAACGTAGTTTATAAACGTAAAGGAAATACTTACGGACTGATCGAACCAGAGTTCTGATAGGGAATTTTATTATCACAACTGAATATTGAATGGAAGGCTCCGGGAATCTGTGTGAGAAATCGGCAGGTTTCCGGAGCCTTTTATGTCACAGCAAAATCAGGCTTCTTTTCTGTTGCAAGCAATAGGGGAGAATTATATAATGAAGACATATGCGAAAGGAGGAAGGAAAAATGAAAAAGAAGCTTCCTGTGGTGATCTTAAGTGTAGCTCTTGGTATGACCATGATACCGGCTACCTGTATGGCAGCGGAATTTAACAGTGGTGACACCATAAAAGAACAGACTGTGGAGGACCTGGAACTGAGTTCCGGAGAAAACAATACAAAGGATTCCCAAAAGTCAGAAATACAATGGACAGGATTTAAATGGGACAGCTATTCCCAGGCAGAGATAACGCTTACGTCAGCCGTTAACGGCGTCTGCTATTATAAATGGGCAGAGCGGGGGGAAGACGGAAATCCCCAGGTGCCTCAGATCGAGACCGGAAATACCGTGAATGATGAGGTTTTGATCAGTGAGGATGAAGAGTTCGGGATCACACTTGCAGACCTGGATACAGACCAGGCAGTTGATCTGTATATCCAGATTGAGGATGAGAATGGGAAATTAAGTGATCTGAAGCGGATGGAGCTGGATCAGGACAGCCGCCCGGCGAAAAAAACAGATTCTGAGAAAAAACATAAAGCATCCAAACCAAAGGCAGAGGACAGTACGGTAGAGGGGCTGGATTCTCCTCTGGAATTCTACCCGGATACATTTTATGATTTTAAGGTTATCGGTGCAGGTACCGATAATGAGGATCCGGAAAACGGAGACATTAAGTGGGTGCCTGTTTACTGGAGCACATCTGCGAATCCGAATTCCAACCGGATCCGAAGCACCTGGAAGATCGGTTCCAAGGAAGGAATCGACCAGGAGGGAACTTTTAATCTGTATGTTTTCTTCCGCAAATATACCTGCAAGGATTCCAAATGGCAGTCTACGGATAAGATACAGTCTGTACAGTACAAGTTTCAGTCAGCCCCACTTTCTGAAAAATAATACTGTGTGGAGTGCGAATATCTCCTTGACATAACAAATATGTAACTCACGGAGAAAAGGAGGAAGGTAAATGAAGAAAAAAGTTCTGGCACTTTTTTTAAGTGCCGCGCTTTGTGTGACGTTGCTTCCGGCAACCGGTATGGCTGCAGAGTTTGGCAGCGGTGATGCAGAAATCACAGAAAATGCTGCGGACAGCCAGGAAGTGTTTTCCGCAGAGGAAACTACAGAGCCTATGGGAGAGACTGAGCAGCCTGCAGAAGACAGTGAGGATATTTCTGAGGAAATGGTGGATAACTCTTCCGATGCAACCATGGAAGATGTGGAAAACGCAGAAAATGCGGAGAACAGCGAGGATGCTTTCGGCGGAGCTGAGGAAGGAGTTTCAGAAGAGATCTCCAGTGAGGATGATCCGGAAGTATTATTGACAGAACTGATACCTGAAGAAGCAGGAGACAGTATGGAAGAAGAAAACGCAGAAGCTATGTCATCGTCAGATCCGGAGCTGACAGTGACACCGACAGCGGGTCCGGAACCGACAGTGACACCGATAACGGATCCGGAACCGACAGTGACACCGACAGCGGATCCTGAACTGACAGTGACACCAACACCGGTGCCAAAAATAAACGTAAAATGGACCGGAGAAAAATGGGTAAGCCGCAATTCTGTAAATGTGACACTTAAAGTTGATGCAAACGGAGCCTGCTACTACAAAGCTGTAGCGAGAAAAAAGGACGGAACATCTGATGTTCCGAAGCTTGATATGGGAAACTCTCATGTGGCGGTTACTACAGACCGAAGCTTTGTGATATATCTTAAGAATCTGGATACAGAGAAAGAATTTGATCTGTATCTTAAGGTATTGGGTTCAGACGGAAGAACCAGCAACCTGAAAAAATTAAAGTTGAATTACAGGGGAACCCGCCCGAAATATGATGTGACGCCGACGCCAGCCTATACACCTTATATACCGGATGTTAAAGATAGTTTTGTAAGAGGTTTGGATTCTCCGCTGAAATTTACTCCGAATAAATATTATAATTTTACCGTGACCGGTGCGGGAACTACAAATTCAAATCCCGGGCCTGGAGATGTGAAGTGGGTGCCGGTTTACTGGAGTACTTCACCAAATCCAACCGATAACAGGAAGAATACTACATGGCGGATCGGATCTGCCAAAGGAATAAACAAAGCCGCAACTTATAACATGTATATCTTTTTCCAGAAGTATGTTTATCAGAAATCTGAATGGAAAAAGACTGATGAAGTACAGTCAGCCGTATACCAGTTCCGTTCCGCGGCCCTTACAACGGTAAAGCTTACCACGCCCGGATTATCCGGCACTTCCAACAGCCCTGCCGGCATCGTCTTCAAATGGAAAAAAGCTGCAAATGCTTCCGGCTATAAGATTTATCGAAGGACCGGAAACAGCAGCAAGTGGGTCAATATCGCTACCGTGAGCGGAAGCAGTACGTTGGTCTATACAGACGGATCAGTAAAAGCAGGAACCACGTATACCTATACAGTCCGCGCATACAAGGGCTTTGCTTTAAGTGCTTATAACAAAAACGGCAGCAGGATCGTCCGCCTGACAGCTCCTGTGCAGTACAAACCGTCCAGCAAGGCTTCCGGGAAGCTGACTGTCCGCTGGAAAAAAGCAGCTGGCGCTTCCGGCTATCAGATCCAGTATGCGGCCTCAAGGTCCATGAGAGGGTCCAGGACAGTGTCCGCCAGTGCACTGACCCGAACACTTTCCGGTTTGAAAAAGGGAAGCACTTATTATGTTCGTATCCGTGCATACAAAAAAGTGAGCGGAAAGACATATTACGGTGCCTGGAGCAGTGTGAAAAATGTAAAAGTAAGAAAATAAGATCTGTAATATCCCGCGGGATCCTCGAAAACAGGATCCTATGCGGGATATTTTCTGTTGTTCCTGACATGATTTGTTAAATAATTGTTCATTGTTTTTATAACAGGAAAGTGGTAGAATATATACCATATGTGATCCAGTATAACGGATATCAACAGAGAACTGGAATGATCCAAAATTGGACAGATCAGAGACAGCAGTCTTATTCGAATAAAATGATTGGAGCAGAAACATGAATGTTTTTTCAAAAGTATTTGGAACCCGCAGCCAGCGTGAGGTAAAACGTATCATGCCGCTGGTTGAAAAAACCGAGAGCTATCAGTCTCAGATGCAGCAGCTTACGGATGAGCAGTTACGAGACAAGACAAGAGAATATAAGAAACGTCTTGCAGAAGGCGAAACACTGGATGATCTTCTTCCGGAGGCATTTGCCACCGTACGTGAGGCAGCCAAGCGTGTACTTGGAATGGAGCATTACCGTGTACAGATCATCGGTGGTATCATCCTTCACCAGGGCCGTATCGCCGAGATGAAAACAGGTGAAGGTAAAACTCTTGTTTCCACACTTCCTGCATATCTGAATGCCCTTGAGGGAAAAGGTGTCCACATCGTAACCGTCAACGACTACCTGGCAAAACGAGATGCTGAGTGGATGGGTAAGGTTCACGAGTTCCTTGGCCTGACTGTAGGCGTGGTACTTAACGACATGAAGCCGGAAGAGCGTCGTGCGGCATACGGATGTGACATCACATACGTAACAAACAACGAACTTGGATTTGATTATCTTCGTGACAACATGGTCATCTATAAAGAACAGCTTGTTCAGAGAGATCTTCACTACTGTATCATCGATGAGATCGACTCTGTCCTGATCGATGAGGCACGTACACCTCTGATCATTTCCGGACAGAGCGGCAAGTCCACCAAGCTTTATGAGGTGTGCGATATCCTTGCACAGCAGCTGGAGCGTGGTGAGGCCAGCCATGAGATGACCAAGATGGCAGCCATCATGGGTGAGGAGGTTATCGAGACCGGTGACTTCGTTGTAAATGAGAAAGATAAGATCGTCAACCTTACCGAGCAGGGTATCAAGAAGGTTGAGAAATTCTTTAATATCGAGAACCTGGCAGATCCGGAAAACCTGGAGATCCAGCACAACATCATCCTTGCACTTCGTGCACATAATCTGATGCACAAGGATCAGGATTATGTTGTAAAAGATGACGAGATCCTGATCGTTGATGAGTTTACCGGTCGTATCATGCCGGGCCGTCGTTACTCCGATGGTCTTCATCAGGCGATCGAGGCGAAAGAGCATGTGAAGGTTAAGAGAGAGAGCAAGACTCTTGCAACCATTACCTTCCAGAACTTTTTCAACAAATATGACAAAAAAGGCGGTATGACAGGTACAGCCCTCACCGAGGAAAAAGAGTTCCGTGATATCTACGGCATGGACGTTGTAGAGATCCCGACCAACCGTGTAGTACAGCGTAAAGACCTTGACGATGCTGTTTACATGACAAAGAAAGAGAAATTCAACGCCGTTGTAGAGGCAGTTAAGGAAGCTCACGCAAAACATCAGCCGGTACTGGTTGGTACGATCACCATCGAGACTTCCGAGCTTCTCAGCAGAATGCTGAAGAGAGAGGGAATCCCCCACAATGTATTGAATGCCAAGTTCCATGAGCTTGAGGCTGAGATCGTAGCTCAGGCAGGACAGGCAGATGCCGTTACCATCGCGACCAACATGGCAGGCCGTGGTACCGATATCAAGCTTGACGATGTGGCAAGATCATTGGTACAGAACGTCATGAGTCCAGACGTATTGACAACCAGCTGCGTGGACGTTCCGGACGTCAGGGAGATCCGGGTGAATCCCGTTTCTACATTTCCCTTGAGGATGACCTGATGCGTCTGTTCGGTTCCGAGAGACTGATGAAGGTGTTCACATCCCTTGGTGTTGAGGAGAATGAGCAGATCGAGCACAAGATGCTTTCCAATGCCATCGAGAAAGCCCAGGAGAAGATCGAGTTCAACAACTTCGGTATCCGTAAAAATCTTCTCGACTATGACCAGGTTAACAATGAGCAGAGAGAGATCATCTATGAGGAGCGCCGCCAGGTACTTGACGGTGAGAATATGCGTGATGCCATCTATAAGATGATCACAGATATCGTAGACAGCATGACAGACATGTGCTTTTCCGATGACATGGATTCTTCTGAGTGGGATCTTAATGAGTTCAACACTGCGATCACTCCGATCATCCCGATCCACCCGCTGACCGCAGAGAAGGTAAAAGGCCATAAGAAAGATGAGATCAAGCATATTGTGAAGGAAGAGGCTGTGAAGCTTTATGAAGCGAAGGAGGCTGAGTTCCCGGAACCGGAACAGCTTCGTGAGCTTGAGCGAGTTGTCCTTCTGAAATGCATCGACAGCAAATGGATGGATCACATCGATGATATGGAAATGCTCCGTCAGGGTATCGGTCTGATGGCATACGGCCAGAGAGATCCGGTTGTTGAGTACAAGATGAACGCATTCGAGATGTTTAACAGCATGATCAGCTCCATTCAGGAAGACACTGTACGTATGCTGTATCATGTTCATGTGGAGCAGAAGATCGAGCGTGAGCAGGTTGCTAAGGTAACCGGCACAAACAAAGATGACAGCGCAGGCCCGAAGAAACCGGTTCAGCGAAAAGAAGATAAAGTATACCCGAATGATCCATGCCCATGCGGAAGCGGCAAGAAATACAAACAGTGCTGCGGACGTAAGGCTGCCAAGATCTGAGAAGGAAGATAAAAATAGTCTCACCCGGATGATGTGGTGGGGCTATTTTTTCTGGGATTTCTGTTACACAGGAACAGAGTACAGCGAATATTAAATAATAGTCATATAGACTTGTCTGATTTTTCATATGCTGCGTTGTCGTCAATCGCCGTAGCCACCGCTACGCTTCATTCTCCCGCCCTGCATATGAGAAAGTCATCCTGCGTCAATAGAGCAGATACTTAATTTTCGCTGTAAGAGAAGGGACATGATAATATGGCAATTATAAAAACTGCAATTCTTCAGACACATGTATATACTGATAAATTTCGCAATATCACCCAGGCAGCAGAACTTCTTGCCAGCCCGGAGCTTCAGGGGATCGATCTGGCAGTCCTGCCCGAAATGTTCTGTTGCCCCTACGAGAACAAATACTTCCCGGAATATGCGGAACCAGAGAGGGGAGATACCTGGGAAAAATGTTCCCGACTGGCGGCAGAACACGGAATTTATCTCGTAGCAGGAAGTATGCCGGAGAGAGATGAAGCCGGCAATATTTATAACACTTCCTATGTTTTTGACAGGAACGGACATCAGATCGGAAAGCATCGAAAGATGCATCTTTTTGACATTGATGTAAAAGGCGGCCAGTATTTTAAAGAATCCGATACTCTGACACCGGGAGACCAGGTGACGGTTTTTGATACAGAATTTGGAAAGATGGGCCTTTGCATCTGTTACGACTTCCGTTTTCCGGAGCTTGCCAGGCTGATGGTGGACGAAGGCGCCCAGGTAATCATCGTGCCGGCTGCTTTTAACATGACAACAGGGCCCCTTCACTGGGAGCTGATGTTCCGCCAGAGAGCCGTGGATAACCAGGTATACACCATCGGAGCTGCCCCCGCCAGAGACCTGAACGCCGGGTATCATTCCTGGGGTCACTCCATTGCCGCAGACCCCTGGGGAAAAGTCCTCATGGAGATGGAAGAGAAGCCGGCTGTGAAGGTTGTGGAACTGGAACTGGACGAGGTAAAAAAAGTCCGTGAGCAGCTGCCGCTTCTGAAGCACAGGAGAGGGGATATTTACGCCCTGACCACGTTTTCGTTGTAATTTCCATGCCCATATGGTATTGTATAAGACAGGCAGGAAATCCTGTATCAATATATAGAAAGAAGGTGAAGCTGTGGTTGAGTTAGATCAGTTCAAGAGTATTCTTGCAACATACACAGAGCCATTAGTGGAAGTGAGGGATTCACTTTGACCTCGCTAACAAAGAGCAGAAGGTCGAAGAATTAGAGCGCGAGATGGAGGCGCCTGATTTCTGGGATAATGCGGAAGCATCCCAGATGAAGATGAAACAGTTAAAGAGTCTCAAGGACGATATTGAGACATACCATAATCTGGAAACACAGATGG
>OLNV01001867.1_pt1 | contig 12885 bp, 9 predicted proteins | sample 1672891 | NCBI WGS metagenome assembly OLNV01 (sample SAMEA3136734, study PRJEB25190) | human gut metagenome | biome: human gut; feature: human-associated habitat; material: faeces | place: Austria | collected 2013 | reverse complement strand
ATCCCCGGTTGAACGGTTATCCTTATAAGATCGCCGAGATGATGGCTCATCTGGACGGTGTGACCTATATTACGCGTCAGAGCGTATATAATCCGGCTCATGTCCGCCAGACCAAGAAAGCGATTCGCAAGGCATTCGAGAATGCAATGGCCGGTAACGGCTTCTCGCTCGTGGAGGTCGTTTCGACCTGCAACAGCGGTTGGAAGATGTCGCCGGTAGCTGCTAACAAGTGGCTCGAAGAGAACATGCTGCCCTTCTATCAGTTGGGTGATATCAAGGACTTAACCAAGAAGTAAGAGGACAAGAATATGAAAGAGACTTTAATTATTGCAGGCTTCGGTGGACAGGGTGTCCTCTCGATGGGTAAGATTCTGGCTTACTCGGGCGTTATGCAGGATTACGAGGTTACCTGGATGCCCTCTTACGGCCCTGAGATGCGTGGCGGTACGGCTAACGTTACGGTGATTCTTTCGGACAAACGTATCTCGTCGCCGATCGCTCACGAATTCGATACGGCTATCGTACTGAACCAACAGTCGATGGATAAGTTTGAGTCGATGGTTCGTCCGGGCGGTACGCTGATCTACGATACCAACGGTATCACGCGTCACCCGAGCCGCACGGATATCAACATCTATACGATCGACGCTACGGCGGAGTCGGCCCGTTTGGGTCAGGCTAAGCTGTTCAATACGATGATTTTGGGCGGTTATCTGAAAGTTTGCCCCGTTGTCAAACTGGAGAACGTGATGATCGGACTGAAGAAGTCCCTTCCGGAGCGTGCCTGGAAGATGCTGCCTGAGAATGAGAAGGCTATCAATCACGGTGCGGAGATTATTCGCAAGGTGCGTTAATCGTCCGATGATTTTTTCTGAGTGTCCGGCTTGCGAAGGCCGGACACTTTTTTTATCGCTTGCGGCACTATGTTTGCGCTGGGTTATAAAACATTAAACAAGCAATACTATGGAAACTGTAAAACAACTGAATAAACAGGAGTTCACGACCAAGGTCGCCGATATCGAAAAATCGAAGGGCGAATGGAAATTCCTGGGTGAGCGTCCCGCCGTGATCGATTTTTTCGCGACCTGGTGCGGTCCTTGCAAGGCATTGGCCCCTGTGCTCGACGAGCTGGCGGCCGATTACCAGTATAAGGCCCGGATCGATTTTTATAAGGTCGATATCGACCGGGAACAGGAACTCGCTGCGGTGTTCGGCGTACGGTCGGTGCCTACCCTGCTGTTCATCCCGCTGAGCGGGATGCCGCAGATGATGACCGGCGGTCGCCCGAAGAGCGACCTGAAGCGAATTATCGACGAGGTTCTGATGGGTAAGTAGTGATAAATCGGGTGATCGCATCTTCGGGGTTTCGACATCCGGATTTTTCGGGTTCGACGACCGATGTACGGCTTGATTTCCTATGCGGACGTGCCCCGTGTAATCATAGGCTGCAAACGGTACGACCGTCGGATTCGAAAATCCGAAAAGAAACTTCGAGAGATATGATTGCCATAAATTAAACAAGCGATGAAAGAGTTCATAAAACACAATCCGGCTACGCTCGATAATGTAGAAACGATGGCCAATGCGATGATCGAATCGATGCGTTTCGTCGATAATACGTTGGATTATCCCGAAGCGGAGAAGGCTCGGCCGAACGACGGCGTGGAACCCGAGTGGTTCTATGACGCCTACTACGGCGCCATTCCCACCTCGGAACTGACGGCTATCATTCAATACACCCAACAGCGGATGCTCTTCGAAAACATTGGCGAAACATTCCTGGGGATCGCTTTCGTCGAAATGAAGCATTTCGACCGTTTGGGCGATTTTATCGGACAACTGGGTGGGCGCGTGAATACTCCGAAGTATTCGAGTTCGGCGGTTACGGTCGAATATGAATCGGCTGCCGAGGCCATTCGGGTCAATATCCAGGCCGAAAAAGATACGATTGCCGCCTATCAGCAGTTGATCGAGCGTATCCGAAAAAACAATCCCGAAAAGCTGACACAGTCGGCCACAGTAGCTATCCAGCTTCTCAATAAGATTGTTTCCGACGAGCGGGTGCATGTCCGTATTCTTTCGGAGCTGGCGCAATCGGTCGCGGCGGAAGAGGGAAAAGAGGCATAATCCGCTTCCCGATCGAGCCGGTGTTTTTGGAGTGTTTTGTATCGCTCGAAATCCGGCCCGAAAGGATTCGCCCGCGAATGACCGGAAAAAGAGATCGAATACTTGGAGATCCTATTGGTCCAAGGTCGATGGAATGTCGGGGATGATGTGAAGAGGCTGTCTGCAAGTTGCAGACAGCCTCTTCGGTTTGGATTCGCCGATAATTTCGAACAGGCGGCTTGTGCCGTGTTTGAAAATTTGCCGGACGTATTTTAGAATCCGATTCCGATGCGGAACAGGATGGCATTCAATCCTTCTCCCATGTGCTGAAAGCGGATGCTGAAATCGCCCCGCACTCCGCCGCTCTGACGGCCGAACGTGACGCCCGGGCCGATGGAGGTGTAAAATTCGGTGCCCTCGTTGAAGTAACCCCCTACCCCTATTGCGGCACCGAGATCCCACGACAGATTGAGGGCCGCTTTGCTTGAAACGGGCAGATAACCCTTCACATTCGCAAATACGGGGAGGACGGTTCCGCTATTGCCCAATTCGTATATGTTCCAACCGTTGGAGAAATAGATGTCTTTGTAGAAATAATTGATTCCCAAGCCGACACCGGCGAATAGATACGGATTTATCCGCACGCCGTGTACCGTTTCGAATACGATGCGGGGAAATAGATCTTGCATTCCTTCGCTTACGGCCGAACCGTATGCGAAGGCAACTTCTCCCTGGTAACGAGGTAATTTGCCGAATTGTTGTTTGTCGGCAGCCGATCGCCGGGAGGAATCGAAATGCGAGATGACCTCTTTCGAGCCGTTTTGATAGGTGATGGTGAAGACATCCTCTGCGGGAATCGTATAGATCGGGCCGTCCGGATTGTCCCATCTTTGGTATTCGATTTCCGTGTCGGTTATTTTCAGCACTTTAGCTTGGATCTCCGTCGCATCTTTTTTCTGGATGATGTCTTGTGCGCAGACAGTTTGTCCGAGGAGTATTGAAGCAATTATGAAAATCAGGCGTTTCATAGGAAATTTTCTTTTCGAGTTGAATAATGAATGGTGTTGTTTGACAGGTATATAAAAAACGCAGGCTAAACTTTTTATTTGCTTTCTGAGGTCTTCGCAATACCTTGTCTGACAAATAAGAGTAAAGCCCACGTTCAACATGGGCTTTATTCTTATTTGTCAGACTTTTTGAAAGTTGCGAAGTTTCAGAAAGCAAGAAATAAAGCTAACGCTTTTTATATGTATTGTCATACCCGTATCCTATCGGACGGCATGACATATTGTACTGAAGAATAGAAGTGCTGTTATTTTTTCATAGGCAAAATGGTTTTATGTTCCGATTACAAATATAGTAAACCGATTGAGCATTATGCGATTTTTACGGCTTATTTTTATTTATCGTTTCGGTTTATTCATTGCTTTGTTGCCGGGCGTTCGACCGGGCTTCGATGCTTCCTGTCTAAAAATCCTCTTCGGATTTCCTCGTTATTCCGATTGCAGATGGCGTTTTATCGACAGACGTAGGAGTTTGCATCTCGGAATCCGAGCAGCAGCTCTTGCGCTGCCATGCGTTTCTTGCCGGATAATTGCAGCGAGAGGACGTCGATCCAACCGTCCGCACATCGGATCCGCAGGTATTTGCGGTTGTCGGTATCGATCGTGCCGCATGGAGCTTCCGGACCACCGGTTTCGAAGTGCGCTTCGAAAATCTTGGCCGAATTCGCCTCCTGTTCCTCTCGCAGCAGCCGGGTCCAGGCTGCCGGATAGGGCGACAGCCCGCGAATGAAGTCGATGATGTGTTTTCCGGATTGAGTCCAGTCGATCAGGCAGTCGTTTTTGAAGATTTTGGGCGCCGGCTGCAGCGATGCGTCTTCGTCGGGCTGTACGACAGGGGTGATCTCCCCGGCAGCGATCCGTTCGACGGTCTGCACGACCAGATCGGCTCCGACGGTCATTAGCCTGTCATAAAGAGTACCCACGTTATCTTCCGGCTGAATCGGCATTTCCACTTGGCCTAAAATCGCTCCCTTGTCGATTTCGTGATTCAATAGGAAAGTGGTGACGCCCGTTTTGGATTCTCCGTTGATGATCGCCCAGTTGATCGGTGCCGCACCCCTGTATTGCGGCAGCAGCGACGCATGCAGATTGAAGGTGCCGAGTCGGGGCATCGCCCAGACGACCTCCGGCAGCATCCGGAAGGCAATTACGATTCCCAGGTCAGGCCGCAACTCCTCCATCGTACTGACGAAGGCCGGATCGCGCAACTTCTCCGGTTGCAGAATCGGCAATCCGAGTTCTCGGGCCGCGATCTTTACGTCGCTTTCATGCAATTTCTGTCCGCGTCCCGCCGGTTTGTCCGGAGTAGTGACCACCCCGACGACGTTGTAGCCGCTGCGCACCAGTGCACGCAGCGACGGCACGGCGAATTCGGGCGTACCCATGAAGACGATTCGCAAATCCTTGGCGTTCATTTTCGTTGAAATATTGCTGTCCGGAAATTCGCTTCCGGCTGTCCGGCGGTTCCATTCGCGGTTCTGCCATCCGTTCCGTTCATGCCTTGCGGACAAGGATTTCGGGCTGCGGCAAAACCGAGAAAATCCCTTCGGACGATTCTTCGGTAATATCTTTGTATTTTAATGCTTGCAGAGGTTGAGTTTGTGGTGCATGCGCTCCTGTTTGGTTTCGAGGTAGCGTTCGTTGTACTTGTTGGGGGCGATGACGATCGGTACGATCTCGTCGATCTTCAGGCCGTAACCCTCCAACCCTACTCTTTTGAGCGGATTGTTGGTCATCAGACGCATGTGTTTGATCCCCATTTCGCGGATGATGCTGGCGCCCACGCCGTAGTCGCGCTCATCGACGCCGAAGCCCAGGCGCACGTTGGCATCCACCGTGTCCAGTCCTTCGTCCTGGAGTTTGTAGGCTGCGATCTTGTTGAAGAGTCCGATGCCTCGTCCTTCCTGGCTGAGATAAACGACGGCGCCCTTGCCCTCTTTTTCGATCATGCGCATCGCTTCGTGGAGCTGTGCGCCGCAGTCGCAGCGGCACGATCCCAAAATGTCGCCCGTGGCGCACGAGGAGTGCACGCGGAGCAGTACCGGCTCGTCTTCGGTCCATTCGCCCTTGGTCAGTACCATGTGTTCCAGCCCGTTGCTCTTCTGACGGAACACGGTGATTTTGAACATGCCGTATTCGGTCGGCATCTCGGCCGTTTCACCGCGTTCTACGATCGATTCGTTACGCAGGCGGTAGGCGATCAGGTCGGCGATCGAAATGATCTTCAGGCCGTATTTCTCCGCCACTTCGAGCAGTTGCGGCAGGCGGGCCATCGAACCGTCTTCGTTCATGATCTCGATCAGTGCTCCGGCGGGTTGCAGTCCGGCCAGTCGAGCCAGGTCCACGGCGGCTTCGGTATGTCCCGGACGGCGCAGAACGCCTTTCTGACGGGCTCGGAGCGGGTTGATGTGCCCCGGACGCCCCAGGTCGGAGGGTTTGGTCTTCGGGTCGGCCAGTGCCCGCAGGGTCGCCGCGCGGTCGTGGATCGAAACGCCCGTAGTGCAGCCTTCGCCCAACAGATCGACCGTCACGGTGAACGGCGTGCCGAGCAGCGAAGTGTTGTTCGGCTCCATCATGTTGAGTTCGAGCTGTGCGCAGCGCTCTTCGGAAAGCGGGGCACACAACACACCGCGACCGTTCTTGAGCATGAAATTGACGATTTCGGGCGTCACCTTCTCGGCTGCTATGATGAAGTCGCCTTCGTTTTCCCGGTCTTCGTCATCGACGACGATGACGATTTTTCCCTGGCGGAAATCCTCGATGGCTTCTTCTATCGTATTCAGTACTTTTTCGTTTTTCATGGTCTATTTTATTTTTTGTTTTTATGTGCGAAACGTGCGAATATCCCGGAGATCTTCTCCTTGATTTTCTTGAATTTTACGACGTACCAATCCACGTCGAGCAGCCCCGAGTCGTTCGTGGCCTTGTATGTGAGGTAGATGGCGACGGGCGCCAGTACGAAGGCCGAGAGCCACGTGCCGTAGAATGCCTCCCAGGTACCCTCTTTGGCCATCTTTTCGCCCGAACTGCTGATAATGTAGTAGATGACGAAGAAGATGACCGAGATTACGATCGGCATACCCAGACCGCCTCTGCGGACGATAGCGCCCAGCGGTGCTCCGATCAGGAAGAAGATGATGATCGTCACCGGAAGCGCCAATTTCTTGTGCCATTCGACCTTGCTGCGGTAGAGCTGGTTGAGCGCATTTTTGGCCTGCGATTCGTCGAACGAGAACATAGACCGGGAGTTGCGTGCGGCTGAAACGGCCTGGCTCCAGATTCGGTCCTTGGAGCGCAGGTCGAGAGTCGCCAGGGAGTCGAGGGCATCCATCGGCCTGAAATCCCGTTTTTCTACGACCACCGAATCGTTTCGGTCGGTTATGACGGTCGTATCCCGCACGAAGATACGCTCCTTGAGCAACGGGTCATAGGATCGGGTCGTCGCCGAATTGACCTGCTGTGTCAGCGTGTCGATTTCGTATTGCAGCTCGGAGATGTTTTTGGTCTGGGCGTTGTTGAACAGATCGGCATCCGTGCGCTGCATTTCGAATCCCGAAATGGAAATATTGGCTTTCTGAAGCTCGAATTTATTGCGTTGCAGGGAACTTTTGTTGTACCACTGGCTCGAATTTCGGGTCTGTTCGTAGCGTTCGCCGTTGAAGAGCGTGATCTCCAGAAAGCGCTTGTCGTCCGAGAGCCGGATATAGCCCGAATCGGCGACGGTCGTGGTCATATTGCCCGATGCGTTGCGGTTGTCGTAAATCAGTACGTCGGTCAGCAGCCCTGTTTCCTGATTCTGGTGTCCGACGCGGATGCTCATGCCGTCGATGCCGTTGAAGAAGAGCCCGTCCTGAAACTCGAGGGTCTGGTTCATCTGGCGAATGTCGTATATCGTACGGAAAAATTTTTTGTTGGCGTATGGCACTAAGTTGTTGGCGATGAAGAAACTGCCGACAGCCAATATACTTACGACCACGAGCAGCGGCCTCATGATCTTAGGCAGCGACATCCCCGCCGACTTCATAGCGAGCAGCTCGTAGTTTTCGCCCAGATTACCCATGGTCATAATGGCCGCCAGCAGCGTGGCGAGCGGCAGAGCCATCGGGATCATGTTGATCGTGGCGTAGCAGAGCAGTTCGATGATCGTACCGGGATCGAGTCCTTTGCCGACCAGCTCGTCGATGTAGCGCCACAGTACATTCATCATCAGCACGAACATAATGATGAAGAACGTCAGCACCATGGGTCCCAGATAGGACTTGAGAACGAGTTTATAGATGGTTTTCATCGGCGCGGCGGCGTTTTTTGACGAGCAAAGTTAGCAGTTTTACTAAAATAAGCGTAACGGTCAGGGTAAATATTATGGCCGCACCGGGCGAAACTTCGAAATTGTAGCTCAGGGCGAGTCCCGCGAGGTTCCCCGCGACGGCGACGGCTGCGGCGGCCGGTGCGAGCGTGCGGAAGGATTTAGTGAACGTATTGACGATCGTTACGGGAATAGTCAGCAGCGAGATCAGCAGCACGATGCCCATGATGCGGATCGAGAGTACGATCGTGACGGCGATGAGTGCCGACATGGTATAGGAGATCAGCCGGGTCGGGATTCCCTGGCTGCGGGCGAAGTCGCGGTCGAAGGCGACGTACATGACCGGACGCAGCCAAAGGAGCGTGCCGACAATTACCACGAGCGTCAGAACGGCGAGCGCCTGGACATCGGTGCGGGTGACCGTTACGATGCTGCCGAACAGGAAATTCGAGAGGTCGCCCGATGTGTAGCCCGGGCGCAGGCTCATGAACAGTACGCCGATAGCCATACCTACCGACCAGATGATGCCGATGGCCGAATCCTCCCGGATACGGCCCCGGTCGTTGGCCCATTCGATCCCCAGTGCCGAGAGGACGGCGAAGACCATCGCGCCCAGAATCGGATTGATTCCGAGGTAGAAAGCGATGCCCAGTCCGCCGAACGAGGAGTGCGTGATGCCGCCGCTGAGGAAGACCAGCCGCCGGCAGACGACGTAAGTACCGATAATACCGCACGTAATGCCCGACAGGATGCACGCCCAAAAAGCGTGATTGAGGTAGCTGTATCGGACAAGGTCGTTGAAAAACTCCATGGTGCGCTAATCATTAGTTTGCAAATTTACGGATTTTTTACAAAAAAATAGAACCGGGAGCCGTTTTATATCGCAGCAACCGTATTTTGTTCCGTCCGATTTGCGGGGCCCGTGCCTTGGTTGCCGCAGAGAGCGGTATCGGTCGGAAGACAGGCTGTGCATACACCGGAATTCGTATGCTTTTTGGTGAAAGACATTAAAAAATCGAATATTCGGTGCGTCATATCATTTTTTTCGTATATTTGAATACGAATGCTTGTTCATAGGTTCTTCGGCATTCGCAAAACCAATCTTTAATCTCTTAAATTTTTACATTTATGCGTACATCTTTATTTCTCGGTTTGACCGGATTGGCATTGCTGGCAGCGTGCGGACTGTCGGGGTGCAGTGATGACGGTGTCGAAAACAAAGACCCACAACTTCCCCCCCCCACAGTTGATGTCAGCGTAGATGAAGTAAATCGTACAACGGCTTCATTTACAATCAATACGAACAATGCCTCCGACTATGTCTATGCCTTATTGCCGGCTGCAGAAACGATCGCTGATGCGGAGGCGCTCTTCGAAAGAGGACCTGTCCATTATTTCGAAGGAGAGAAAACAGTAAAGGTCGATCTGAACGATCTTGCCGGCGACACGGAATACAATCTTTATGTTGCGGTACGCAACATCAATCCTTTAGTTTACAGCGATCTCGCTTCCGAGGTGATCGACACGCATGTTCCCTATACCGAGATGATTACGCTCGAAAGTGTCGGACTTACCTCTTTCTCCTACCATATCATGAAGCCCGAAGGGGTGACCAAGTACAAGCACGTCTGTCTTTCGAAGTCCGACTACGATTACATCGTAAGTTTAATCGGAGGAAGCCTGCATTCGTATGTAAGTGCTTTCGGTGCGGAAGCGACCGAGGATCAAACCTATAATTTCGATACCACTTTCTTCGATATCGTCGATTTTCGTCAGGATATCTATTCCGACATGGAGTTTATCATCATTGCCGGTGAAGTGGACGAGAATGGCCAGGTCGCAGAGTCGGCTGTGAAGTCGCTCCTCTTCAAAACCAAGAAGGCCGGTGTCGCGCCTTACGACTTCGAGGTTTCCGTGGGTAACATCGGTTCGATGACGGCCGATATTGCCATCGAGCCGGAGGAGGGAATCGAGCGTTTCCGCTATTTGGTTGCTTCTCGGGCAGATTTCGATTATACCGCTTTCGAGGGAGAGGCTTCCGTGCGTCGCATGATCATCGGCCACTGGGACGATCTTACGAACGAGAGTACGAAGGCTATCACCGTCAATGCGACGGGACTCAAACCCAATACCGAATATCAGGTGGGTATCGTGGGCTTCGACAAGGAGTTGCGCGAAAAGGTTCTGCTTTACGACTTCACGACGGGAGAGCCTACAGGCCCGAAACCGACTTTGGCCGTCGAAACACAGACTGTCGAAACTCCGTGGAACAAGGCCGCTTTCAAGGTCAATGCGACTTATGCGGTAGCGATGACGGCCGGTGTTTTCCCGAAGGGCTCCATCGACGAAGTGCTCGGCCGCCCCGGTAATGAGAATCTTACGGCCGGCGATGTCATTTACAACAACGGTACGCAGCTTACCGAACAGGAGGTGGCTGCGGCTATGAGCGAAGAGGGACTTGTCATCGAGAGTGGAGAGCTGCTGCCCAATACCGAGTACGAGTTCGGCGTTTATGCGACCAACGCAGAAGGTGTGGGCGTTTCCGAAATAGTGGAGTTCACCACCCTTTTACCGCCGCAGCAAGGCGGGGAGCTGCGTGCGAAGCTGCCCGGCAAATACACTGCGACGACCAAAGACAGCAACGGTGATCCGGTCACTTTCTCCGTTACCATCGCTACGGGTGTGAACGAAGCTACCGAGAAAGCCTATTCCGATCTGAACCGTCTGGTCGTTCTGGGCTTCGCGCCGTGCGGAGTGGATTATGCCAGCCCCGAAGAGCTGCTCGCCAACGGCTGGGCAGCGACCGAAGAGGAGGCCAATGCGAATTACGGGCCGAAGTGGTTCATCGAGTTCACCAGCGACGAAACGATTTCGACGAGTCTGCCTGTGAACAACGAACTGGATTACACGATGTTGAATTTCGATGGTAAGCAATACTATTTCCACGCTTTCGCCAAACGTCCGACTAGCGACCGCTATACGGATGCGGTACGCAGCTTCCCTGTCGAGGTGTCGGATGATCTGACAGTGACGATCAAGAAGTTGGTCGAAGAAACCGATTACGGTACCTTTACCTACTATCCCGGTGTGTTGTCGGGTACGAGTCAGTGGTGGGGCGACATGGTGTTCGCAGCGTCGGAAGAGATCGTGCTGAAGCGCGATGCCGATCAGGGGCCCGAGCCTGCTGCCGTGAAGAGTGTGCGACATCTCTCCATGCCCGAGCGCGTGACCGTAAACCTCGGAACGTCATCCGCAGTGGACAACCGTCGAGCTGTGGCTGAACGATTGATGCGTTAATCCTAAAAAATTGATGTTATGAGGAATTTATTCGGATGGATGCTGGTCGTACTGCTGATGCTGACGGCCGGCGTGTCGTGCAGCGACGATGAAGAGCTTCTTGCGGGCAATGGAATCGCCGATGCAGCCTGGAGTGCCGAAAACCAGGTCGAGATCGAAGGCGGGGTGCTTAATTATACGTTTGCCGCTGCAGGCGATTGGACTGCCCGGAGTTCGGCTGACTGGTGCGAAGTGCAAACCGGTTCGGGTATGGCGGGCGAATCGTTGCTGCGTCTGAAAGTTGCCAAAAATACCCGGGCCGAAGCTCGTTCCGCGACGATTACCGTCAGTGTGTGGGGATATGCTTCGCCGGTTTCGTTCGTGGTGAAGCAGGGCAAAGGATTAATTGAGCAGGGGGACGGAAAATACCGCAGCGTGAACGAATGGGTTGCCGAGTACATGAAGAGCCGTTATCTCTGGAATCGTGCCATCGAGAATGTTTCGCTCGATTACAGTCTTTGTTATGACTTCTTTTTCTTCTCGATTCTCGACGGTGTAGCCGCTCAGGACGAGGTGAACCGCGAAGACGGTCATTGGCAGGGGCAGAAACGTATGTATTACTATTCGCGTTTGGAAAGCGATGCGCCTCTGTCGCGTACTCCCGGCGAGGCGTATGTCGGTTCGGGTATCTATCTGTTGGATGCGACCCGACTCGGGGACGATTATATCGGAATTGTGGTCATGGTCGTCATCCCCGGAACGCCGGCTGCGGAAGCCGGTCTCGTGCGCGGCGACTTCATCACGGCGGTCAATGGCGAGGAGGTGACCGAAAGCAACTATCAGAGTTTGGGCCAGGCCGTGTACGACGGTGCGGTCGATGTTACGGTGAACAGTGTCACGTGGACCGACAACGGGACTACTCCTGTGCTTACCCCGAAAGGGAATGTGCAACTCGGAAGTGCGACCTTCACCAGTCCGGCTATCTATATGGATAAAGTGGTCGAAATCGAAGAGTCGGACAAGAAGGCCGGTTATCTGCTCTATATGGGCTTCGATGTCGATTACGATGAGGAGTTGATAGCCGCTTTCGACCGTTTCCGTGCACAGAATGTCACCGACCTGATCCTCGATCTGCGTTACAACAACGGTGGCGATGTGCTTTCGAGTACTGTGCTCGGTACGCTTATCGCAGGTGAGGCGTACAAGGGACAGCTCTATGCTCATATGACGTTCAACGAGGACCGCACGGAGGCCGGAGAGAGTGGCGACTACAAGATCGGCGTCAAGGAGACGTTCGAAAGCGTGTACGAACCGATCGAAAGAGCCTTGCAACATGCTTTGGGCTTGAAGAAAATCTATGTCCTGGTGAGCGAAACGACTGCTTCGGCGAGCGAAATGGTCATCAACGGTCTGCGCGGCCTTGATATTGAGGTCAATCTTATCGGGATGCCCACTAACGGTAAGAACGTAGGTATGGAAGGTGTGGTCCGCTCGTTTCACAATTACGATTTCCTGCTTTTCCCCGTTTCGTTCTATATTGAAAATGCCAAGGGCTTCCGGGATTACTCGGATGGCTTCACACCCGATGTCCAAATCGATGATTCGGCGATTTATCCGGGTGAATTCGGTACGATGATGGATCAGCTCGGATACCTTGCCCTGCAGTGGATCAAGACCGATAACAAACCGCAGTTGCCGTCCGCCATGCACACGCGCGGCAGTTGCCGGTCGATGAGATCTTTCGGCGATCTGTGGGAAAACCGGCCCGTACAGCCTGTGGGCGGAGCCGTGATGCAACCCGTGAGAGAGGAGTAGATCGCCCTGTTTTGATGTATGTCGCAGGGGTGCCCGTTGCAGGGCGCCCCTGCTCTTTTATCCGGACGTGTGTGTGATTTTTGCCGATAAAATGGTCGGATTCGCATAGTTTTTCGTACTTTCGCTCAAATTTACAGCAGAAATATGCAGCGACGCAGAGTCAATTTTCACACCTTGGGCTGCAAGCTCAACTTTTCGGAGAGCTCTACCCTCGCCCGTGAATTCGAAGCGGGCGGCTTCATCCGGGTCGGGGTTTCGGAAGCGGCGGATATTTCGGTCATCAACAGTTGTTCGGTGACCGAACATGCCGACAAGAAA
>OLNV01001861.1_pt1 | contig 12903 bp, 9 predicted proteins | sample 1672891 | NCBI WGS metagenome assembly OLNV01 (sample SAMEA3136734, study PRJEB25190) | human gut metagenome | biome: human gut; feature: human-associated habitat; material: faeces | place: Austria | collected 2013 | reverse complement strand
GAAGTCGCAAAAGAGACCGGAAAAGAATACATATTCATCAGCAGAAGTGATTCTACTCTTCGTGGACATTATCCACTGGAGACAGAGCTTCTGAAGAAGAACTATGAAGCCAATACAGGAAAGACGATCGACGGTGAGATCCTCTGCCCGTTCTTCAAAGAAGGCGGAAGATATACGATTGATAATGTACATTATGTAAAATACGGTGAAGAGTTGATTCCTGCGAATGAGACAGAGTTTGCCAAAGATAAGACATTTGGCTACAGTGCAGCGACAATGCCGGAGTATGTAGAAGAGAAGACAAAAGGGGCATACAAAGCTTCCGATGTTACCTGCATTTCACTGGAAGATATCCACGATATGAACATCGACAAGATCGAAGAAGCGCTGATGGAAGTGAAAGACTTCAATAAGATCATTGTAAATGCTGTGGATTATGCAGATGTAAAAGTATTCTGTGTGGCATTGTACAGAGCAATGGCAAAGGGAAAAGTATTCATGTTCCGTACGGCGGCAGCTATCGTAAAGGTTATGGGCGGAGTAACCGATCAGCCGCTTCTTAGCAAAAGAGACAGAAAACGGAGGAATCATCGTTGTAGGTTCTCATACAGATAAGACTACAAAACAGGTGGAAGAACTGAAGAAACTGACAGACATTGAATTCATCGAACTGGATGCAACACTTGTAAAAGATGACGAAGCATTTGAAAAAGAAGTAAAGAGATGTCTGAATCTGGAAGAGACTTGCATTAAAGCCGGAAAGACAGTCTGCTGTTATACAACAAGAGCACTGATTACTGCTGATACAGGTGATAAAGAGGATGAGTTAAGATTATCTGTAAAGATCTCCGATGCAGTACAGTCACTGGTTGGACGTTTAAGTGTAACACCAAGCTTTGTAATCGCAAAAGGCGGAATTACATCCAGTGATGTAGGAACAAAAGCTCTGGCAGTAAAGAAAGCGAATGTTCTTGGTCAGATCAAGCCTGGAATCCCGGTATGGCAGACAGGAGAAGAAAGTAAATTCCCTCTGACACCATACGTTATCTTCCCTGGAAACGTAGGTGAGGTCACAACATTAAGAGAAGCTGTGGAAGTGCTGACAGCAAAATAAATAACAAAACATGTCAAAAACAGACAAGACAAAATAGACAAAACGCAACCGATCATTATCCTGCCGCTTCTGATCGCGACAGCAATGAGATTCATTCAGGGATCAGGAACTGTAGCAATGACGACAGCAGCAAGTATCACAGCACCGATCATCGCAGCATCAGGCGTAAGCCCGATCCTTGGAGCAGTGGCATGCTGCGTAGGATCTTTATTCTTCGGATACTTCAACGACAGTTATTTCTGGGTAGTAAACAGAACCTTAGGTGTCAGCGAGGCGAAAGATCAGTTAACGATCTGGTCTGTAACATCAACGGTAGCATGGGCTGTCGGTGTGGTTGAAGTGTTGATACTTAATATATTTATGTAATCTGAGACGAATCGTATAATAAGAAAAGCCTGAGACGGCTGGAAGAACGGATATGCTTCATTGGGAGGTTAATGAATGCGTGTCGGCTCTTACAGCCGTTTCTTTTGTATGTTTTGGCAAGTGACAGCTTTGGCAGAGTGCCCTGCACCTGCAATATCTTGTAAATGAAATAACGACATGTTATCATAAACACAGGAAAAAGAAAGAAGGAACAGGTGTATTATGAATGAATCAAGCCGTCAGGAACGGATAATAAGAACGTCTTTGATAGGAATCTTAGTTAATTTACTGATCGCGGCAGTGAAAATTGTGATCGGAACGCTGGCATCGTCAATAGCAATCGTGTCGGAAGGAATCAATAATGCAACGGATGCAGGATCTTCGTTTCTGACATATGTAGGAACAAAGCTTTCCGGGAAACATCCGGATGAAAAGCACCCATTTGGATATGGAAGGATTGAGTATCTGACCGGCATGGTGGTCGGTATTCTGATTTTGTATGCGGGGATCAGTATGTTGAAAGAGTCGATAGATGGAATTTTACATCCATCGGATATGAAGGTCAGTATGCTGATGGTTCTGATCGTGGCGGGAACAGCTGTGACGAAGTTCTGCCTTGGAATGTATACAATAAAGATAGGAAAATCAGTGGAATCGGAAGTACTTCTGGCAGTGGGAGAAGACGGAAGGAATGATTCGTTTTTCTCGGGACTTACGATTTTGTCATCTGTAATATTTTTATTTACAGGATTTTCACTGGATGCATATGCGGGTATTGTATTTTCCTTTGTAGTTATAAAGAGTGGGGTAGATGCGCTTAAGAATACGGCATCGGATCTGATCGGCCGTTCAGGAAAAGAAGAACTTGCAAGACAGTTATATAAAGAAATCCGTGCAACAGACGGGGTGATCAGTGCGATAGATATGATGTTGCACGATTATGGACCGGACCGCTATTCGGGCTCGGTGAATATCGAAATTGATCATAAAAGAAGCATTGGAGAGGTATATGAAGAGATTCACAGACTGCAGCTTCGGATCATGGAAGAATATCATGTGACGATGGTATTCGGAATCTATGCAGTCGATGAGGATACTTCAAGTGTTGTTGACATCCGTCGATACATTGGAAAATTTGTACGTGTAAATGAGCACGTGAAGAGCTTTCATGCGTTATATCTGAGCAAAGAGACCGGTACACTCTACTGTGATCTCATCGTGGACTATGCACTCAGAGACTGGGAAGAGTTGAGGGAATCTTTTGTAGAATACATGAAGAAGCAGTATTCGGAATATGAGATATCACTGACAATAGAGACAGAATTTGTATGATTTTTATTCCGTGTGTATCAAATGCCTTACGAATGAAACCTGCTAAGAAAAGTCAATAATTATTTTTATCTTTTTTATTTTCTGTCACAAAATATATTTGCGTACCACAAATAGACTGTCTGAATGGCAGTCTAAAAAATTATTTATTTTATATAAGATTATATATTTTTATATAGTTCGGTTACTCGAGCATAATAAATGCGTAAAAACTTATTTAATCCGGCTATCTTTGCTGATTTTTTACTTTTACCTTCTGATTCCTTTTTTACAACATATCGGTAAACCGGATCTTCTGGTCTGGAACGCATTTTTAAACTTCTCATTGTTTCGTATCCTACTTTGCGCAATGATGCTGAACCACGTTTCGAGATTTTCCTATTACAACCTACAAATTGACCAGATTCATACGGTGGTGGATCAATTCCTGCGAATGCAACCAATGCCTTCCCGTTGCGAAATCTGCGAACATCTCCTATTTCTGCAATTAACTTTGGGGCTAATGTATTTCCCACTCCACCCATTTCTCTTACAACCGAATATTCTGGCAAAGTCTTGGCTATTTCCTGCATCCGTGATAAAATTAGACCAAGGGTTGCATCAACTTCCTTGAGTACCCGAACTGCTTCAGTCACCAGTATTTTGACCGATGAGGTTTCTGAAGGTAATGTGGGAATACTTTCCTGAGCCAGGGTGTATATAACTTTGGCTTTTTCCTGGCTTGGGACGTATTTCTTTTCTTTTGCCCAAAGTATATACTCTTCAGTAAATTCCTGTTCAGACATAGATGTTATTACATCATAATGCCAAAAACGTTCCACAAAATCACTTCTTTTATCTTTCCGATTTGTTTCATTCCAACTTGCAAGAAGATTCTTTATTCCAGGCATGGTCAAATCTAAAAGATGGGTCAATTCAGCGAGAGATAAAAGATGAAGCTTCATATAATGCCGATATTGCTGTCCAAGCAACTTCAACTCTTCATAAATCTCTCCAGAAGTTTGAAATTCTTTCATTTTAAACCAATGATCAATTCCATAATTAGCAATGATACGGGAATCAATCTTGTCGGTTTTGGCTTTTCGCAGACTTTCGTTACGATAACTTTTCATAAGATACGGATTAATTACAGAAACAAAAAATCCTTTTTCCTGTAAATATGTAAGAACTGGAAGATGATAAATTCCGGTTGCTTCCATAACGATTTTGACTTCATCATTTAGTCTGAAAAGCATGGAAGATAATTCGCTTAAATCCTTTTGGGTATGGGTAATATTGAAAGGCTTACTAACAATCTCTCCATATGGTTTCAAAATACATACTGTACTTTTCCCTTTTGATACATCAATTCCTACGCTGATCATAATATACTCCTTTTCTTTTTATAGAATTGCAGTTGTTTATCCCATCTACACTTATTATGATTCAGTTTAGTTCGTTACGCGAAAGCTCCTGCGAGTTTCAACCTGCTTAAATGAATGTTTATAATAAGGGGATGGCTGACGGTTTCATTCACGGATGTGAAAATCCTAATGGCAATATGTCATACCAACTACTTCCCTTATTATAATAAAATAAGTGTAGATGTTAGAGTTAATTACTCTCTAACAACTACACTTTTATGGTACTAAATGGCAATTGCGTAACGGTTGTGGCCTCCACCGGGTTACACTTCCGGGCATTTTATTTATTAACATTCGCTGCCAGTCACGACTTGAAGGAAACAATAGATAAGGATTATTGTGAATGTGGAATGCCGTTAGAAACAATTAGAGAGTCAGAAGCACCGTTAAAGGAACGAAGCGAACGTGTTTGAGGCGAACGCCGAGTTTGAGCGTAGTTCCTTTGCTTTTAGGTGATTCTGACTCTCTTAGTGTTTCTTATGGTATGGAACCTGAACAAGAAGCCTTATCTATTGTTTCCTTCAAGGACTGAGAGGCCGCTTCCCCGTTAATAAATTAAATCCCAATTAAATTAACATCCCTCTCTCTTCCGCAATCTTAAGCAGTTCCCCTGCTTTCTGATTCATCTTTCCGGTTTTGACTCCGGCATTGATCACTTTTTTGCATTGTTCCATCATTTCTAATGCTTTTCGGTAGGTCTCGCAGGATATTGGCTCGTATGGTTCTTCACTGATGATCTCGGATGCGAGCAGTCTTGCGAGCTGATAGTCGCACTCGCCCGGATATAGGATTCCGGCAGCAAATGGGATTCCGGCTTTCTGAAGTTTCCGGTAAACCGGAATTCCGGTTCCACAGGATGAGAGGACAAAAACTTCCGGTTTTCCCACTACCTTTGGAAGTTCTACACTTCCAAAGCATGGATCATAATAACCATTATCAATCCCATACAGCTCCCTTATTTTTTCTTCCGTAAATATTTCTTCCGGATTTCCAAAGCCTGCAATCCTGTCTCCTTTTACGCAAACTACTTTATCTGAAATTTTCTGTGCCAGATCGATCTCATGCAGGGACATGATCACTGTTATTTCTTTTTCTTTTGCCATCTTTCTTAAGATTTCCAGCAGTTCCAATTTATGCCGGATATCCAGATAGGATGTCGGCTCATCTAAGATCATGACTTCCGGTTCCTGACAGATGGCTCTTGCCAGTAATATACGCTGCCTCTGTCCATCACTGATTTCCAAAAAATTCCGGATTCCTAATTCCTGAGCATGCACAGCCATCAATGCTTCATCCACCTTGTTTTCGTCTTCCCCGGAAAGGACTCCCAATCTTCCGGTATACGGGTAGCGCCCTGTCGCCACTACATCGTGACAGGTCATCAGTTCCGGTTTCATCTGTTCCGTCAGCATTACTGCCACCTTCCTGGCCATACTCTTATAAGAAAGCTTTCGTATCTCATCTGAATCCAGATAGACTTCGCCTCCGATCAGTTTCAACTGTCTGGTAACGCTCTTTAAGATGGTGGATTTTCCCGCACCATTTGGTCCGATCAGGGTAACGATCTCCCCCTTTTTTATATCCAGATTGATATCACGGATCAACACCTTTCCCTGATATCCTACAGAAAGGTCTTTCGTCTTTATATAATCTTTCATTTCCTACCTGCCTTTCTGTCCGCGTACCATCATAAATATGACTATCGGTGCACCGAATATCGATGTCACCGTACTGATATTCAGTTCCATCGGTGCAAATGCCATCCTTGCAATCAGATCACAGATCATACAAAACACTGCACCTGCGATAAATGTTCCCGGTATCACAACCAACGGTTTCGATGTCTGCAGCGCATGCTTTATCAAATATGGAACAGCAATTCCCACGAATGAGATCGGACCTGCGAAAGCTGTCACACTGGCGGAAAGCACACTGGACAAAAGGATCAATGCTACCCTGAAAAATCTGATATTTACTCCCATGCTCTGTGCGTATGCTTCCCCCAGCTGATATGCCCCGATTGGTTTTGACAGAAAAAATGTAAGTACCACCGTCACACCGATTACAGTAGCGGCAACCTCTACATTACTCCAGCTCATTCCCGAAAAACTTCCCTGTGACCATCCATGCAGATTGACAATATCGGAATCTTCCGCAAAGGTTACAACAAAATCAGTAATTGCCGAGCAGATATATCCAATCATGATCCCACCCACAAGAAGGGTTGCCATATGTGTCATTTTCCTGGACAACAACAGGATAAATCCAGTGGAAATAAGTGCACCCGCAAATGCAGCAATGATCAACGTATAAGAAGATACAAAAGCATATCTCTCCAGGAAAAATATCATTACCAGCGCCACCATCATCTTCGCCCCGGAAGAAATTCCCAGAACAAACGGACCTGCAATCGGATTTGAGAAAAATGTCTGAAGCAGGAACCCGGATAATGACAATGCGCCTCCCAGGATTGCCGCCATCAGTACTCTCGGAAGTCGTATCTTCCATATAATGTTTGCCTCTGTTCCTTCTCCGCCTCTTCGAACCAGTATCTTGCATATTTCTGCTATTGAAATATGGACATTTCCCGTATTAATATTTAAAACTGTTACAACACAGAACGCCGCTGCCAGAACCCCGAATACCAGGATGTATCTGGAACGCCGCCTGAAATTCTCTTTCTCCATCATTTCTCCTTTTAAAAAAATCAGGTGAACACATCCAAACGCCCACCTGATTATTATACTGTATTATTTTACCCGATACAAGAATGTCATACCACTCTCATCTCCATCTGTCAGCATCAGATTGATATCCGTAATCAGATTTCCCACAATGTCCGTTGCCTGATACAGTGATTTTCCGGTGCACCACACATTTCCGCTCTTCACTGCCTTAAAATCTGCGAACAATTCACTCTTTGCTGTCAGATCTGCAATGCTATTGATCGGACTGTCGATCGATGCATTATAGATCAGATAATCTGCATTCTTTGCTTTTGCATAAAACTCTTCCATCGACAGTTCCACAGAAGCACTCTTGCTTTTTGTGTTCTTAAGATCCTGAAAAATGTATTTTCCTCCGGCAATATCGATCATCTTCGGAATATAATCACTACTGCTTCTTACGACCACTGTTCCATCTGTATTCACAAAGAAATAAGCAACTGTTTTTCCTGTATTCTTAAAATCTTTCAGACTGCCGATCACTTCTGTCTGTGTATCAAAAAATGTATCTGCTGCATCTTCTTTGTTCAGCATTGCTGCATATGCTTTGATCCACTCCGTCCTTCCAAGCGGATGACTTTCATAACTGGAACGGTCAATAAACACCGGAATATCCAGATCTTCGATCATCTCCTGAACCTTTGGTGTATGCAGGATCATCGTGGATTCAATTGCAAGATCACAGTCCTCATCTATCAGCATTTCATAATCCGGTTCGCTGTATTTTCCTGCAAACAGGATCTTGCCGTCTTCCATTGCTTTCTTCGCATGATCAATATACCAGTCCGAAGCCTGTGCTCCCGACATCCGGATACTGTCCAGCCCATCCATCGCATCAAACAATGCCATTGCCGATGTTGCTGCGAGATAAATGTGCTCCAATGGCTGTTTTAATACCACAATTTCTTTATCCAGATCTGCCGGTTTCTTCTTACCTTCCGGTACGATCAGATACTGCCTGTCTTCGTGTACGTCCAGTAATTTATATCCTTCTTTATAATAATAGACATCAAAACCCGTAGCATATTTCAGCTTCATTGTTTTCTTATACTCAAGACCGTCTATCTTCGGAGCATGTTTTTCTGTCGCCCCTGCTTCTTCCGTCTGCTGTATTCCGTCACCTTTCGATACACCCGATTTGCCTAAGGTGCTGCACCCGGTCAGTGCTCCTGTTACCAGAAGCACTGTACCTGCAAGTACACACAACAGCCGATATGTTCTCTTTTTCATCCTTTTCTCCACTTTTTCAGATCACAAGAGCATTGTCCACACTCTGCTATCTTACGCAATCTCTATTCTGCACTTTGGCCGTCACATCCCAAAATCACCTGGTAGACCTTTTCCCATTCTTTCTGTGCATCTTTTCCTTTTTCATCTTTTGCACGGTCAACGATCACCGGAATCTGAAGAAGCGTCATCTTCTCTGTCATCTTTCGATAAGCTGTCATCTTTTTCTTTGCCGCTTTTTTGCTGCTTCTTTTTTCCGGCAGCACGCTGGATGAAAGGAGTGCAAGATTACATTTGTTTTTTACAAGTTTCTTATAATTTAATTTGCCGGACGTTCCCGCATAAATGACTTCTTTCTCAGCCATCTTTTCTTTGATAGTTTCATTCTTGCATTTATTTTTCTTCACACCGACTGTTGTCACTTTATCAAGCTGTCCCAGTTCTTCCATCAGTGAAATCGTCTTATTCGATCCTGCATAAACATGATCTGCCGGCTGTCTTACCACAATGACTTCCTTATCCAGCCCCGCCGGAATCTCTGCATTTTCCGGAACGATCAGATATTTGATCACTTTGTTCAGGTACAGTGCTGCCTGCTCCTGCTCTGCCGGATTCAGTCCGCTTATTTCTGATGCTTCTTTCCATTTCTTACCGGCTGCTTTTCTTCCGGTCTTTTTATTCATATCGATCTCTAACAATGTGATTCCCTGATCATAATGATATATCTTGAAATATTTCGCATACTCGGCTTTTGTTTCAGACTGATACTCCAGGCCGATGATCTCCGGTGCTACCTCGTCCATTTTTTTGTTTGCTGTTGCCGTCTTGCTGCTGTCACTTCCGTTTACACCGATTACCGTTACTTCTTTTCCGTTGGCTCTCGCTGATGCATTGGCTTTTGCTGCTTCGGCAATGTATACAAAAATCGTATATTTAATCTCATGTGCCGTAGACATCGCCGTTGTCATACCCACAACCGAGTTATTCTTATTCAGTTCTACCGGAATTACAAAGGATGTAGAACTTCCTGTTTTCGCACTCGGATAATATACATTTCCATTCGCTTTTACATACTGGTAATGCGGACTGCTGAATGTGATCGTTGCATATGCCTGACCGCCTGTAACCGTTACCTTGCTGCAAGTGATGCTTACCTTTCCGGTTCCGCCTGACCATGAGAAGCTGTCCGGTGTGTATACACCGTCTTTTAATCCTGTGGTACTGTTGACTCTGGCTGTTGACTTATTCAGATCAGACTCGTATTTTGATTCCTGATCCGGTTTTCCATTGTTTGTCGTATTATTTCCTGTAGTTCCACTGTTTCCATTATTGTTTTCTGCATTTCCCTGGTTATTTCCGTTGGAACCATTTCCCGGATTGTTATTATTTCCGCCCGGTTTCAATGAGCCGTTGCTTCCGTTATTACCATTCGAAGCATTTCCATTATTGCTGTCCGCAATCTTAGTCATGCCTTCTGAATGAAATGTCAGTGTTCTGGTGTCCCACTTATTACTCTTTGTCGTATGAACGGCAATTGTCATTACCTCATCCAGTTTCTCTACCGGAATCTGAAATGTATACTGCTCTGCAAGAAGCGAATCCGGAAGGATCCAGTTCTTTTCATCATCCGATGCGTTATTTACATCGCCCAGATAGATTCTGTTATAACCCTGACCGCTTAATGTAACTGCCGCCGTCATCTGTCCATTCTTTACAGTCATAACACAATCCGTAACACGGAACATCTTTCCGCCGGCTTCAGCATTCACCTGATAGGTTCCGTCTGCTATGATACGTTTTGCAGAGGCAGATGAAAATATAAGTGTACGGTCATACCATTTATCTTTTTTAATGGAATGTGCCGCAACTGCAATTCCTTTATCCAGACTTTCTACCGGAACTTTGTATATATATTTTCCTGCCTCATCAGCCACATATGAAATGTAGTCTTTTGCTGCAGCTTCTGCCGCATCGGCTGCTGATCCCATATAAAGATAATCATATCCGGTTCCGCTTAATGTGATTACAGCATACATCTTACCTTTTTCAGATGTCAGGATACAATTCGTAACTTTGAACATCTTATTTCCAGTATCCACATCTACCTGATAATTTCCATCTGTCAGGGTTTTATTTTCTGTTTCCGATGCTGTTACCGTTACCTTGCATGTGGCTTTAAGCTCTGTTCCTTCCGCATTATTAATAGACACAGTCACCTCAGCAGTCCCTGCTTTCACTGCGGTCAGCTCAGCCTGTGTTCCGGATTTTGCAACGGTTACAATCTTTGGATCAGAAGAAGTCCATGTCATATCCGGTGCTGTCTCAGATGCTGATAATGCCGGTGTGAACTGAGGTGTCAGTTCCTGAACTTCTCCCTCTTTCATGCTGAGTTCAGATCCCTCTTTGAAACTTAATTCCGTAATAACGGTCTGATCCGGTATGGATGGTGTCGACGGGACCGTATCTTCCGGGATTGCAATATTGATCGTATATGCAATATTTTTTCCACTCATGGAACTGGTATGTGCCATAAAAGTCATTGAACTATTTAAATTAACAGGAATCTCAAATGTAACTCCGGCCTCGCCTTCTCTCGGTTTTGCATGATATATGTTCTGGGTTCCATTCACTTTCACCCATACTTTATCATACTTAGAACTGCTAAAATTTATCCAGGCTGTTGCTTTTCCATTCTTTACGATTACTTTTTGACACTCAATCTTCACCTTGCTTGAACCACCCGAAGTCAGTTTTGCCGAAAAATGATCCGCATCAACACTATATTCTCCGTCTTTCAAAGCACCTGCCATACCGCTGATATCAGTAATGTTCTCAAATATTTCATCTTCGCCGATTGGTTCCGTCTGTGGGGCGGTTCCGTCTTCCTGCGTATTCTGTACCTTTTCAACAGCTACCTGATTTTTCCCGGCTTCTTTTGTGACTTCCTGACTTGTATCTGTCGTCACACTGCTTTCTGTCTGTCCGGCAGCGGCTTCTGTCTCAGTCTGTCCGGCAGCGGCTTCCGACTCTGTCTGTCCGGCAGTGGCTTCCGGCTCTGTCTGTCCAGCTTCATCATTATCCTGTTTATTCTCACTCAATGTATCTTCTACAGCTGCATTCTGATCTTCCGCATACACTCCCGATACCGGTGCAACTGCCATAGACACAGCCATAAATAAGGCCAAAAATTGCTTGGAATTATGTTTCATCTTATACTCTCTCCCTACTACTTTTCTGTCAACCAAAATACCCTTCCACGAAATCATCCGTAAAAGGGTACAAAATGGCCTTGTTAATTTATTATAATTTTCTTCCATTTTTGTACAACCAATTACTCGTGGTCCGGATTTACTTCCATGTACACTACAGGCAGGTCTCCTGACTCACAGATCCATACATCAGAATCTTGTCTTCCCGTTATCCAGTGACTTTTTTCTTTTCTGATATTCCCTGCTCACAGTGACGAGTTCGTACAGGACTTGCACCTGTTTCCCTTTTCACCGGCTCTGATCAATCTTATCCAACCGGCACCTGCAGTTTTCATTCTATTCTTTTCACCTTGACTACGATACCACAAGTATCTGTAAAATGCAATTATTAACCCAGATTCTGCTTCTGTACCATATCTTCCGTACGATATTTTTCAAATGTAGAAAGTACCTCTTTCTCATCAGAACCATCTACTACAAAGATCAGCCTCTGATTCAATGTAACTGTCATCATTCCCATAACTGATTTTCCATCAATGATAAGTTTATGTGCTGTATCTTCAATCAAGGTATCAGCCTCTACTTTCTGACACATTTTTGAAAATTCTACAAGCTGTTCCGGTGTTTCAAATTTTACATTCATTTTTATCATAATTAAGTCTCTCCTCTCAGGTGTATCCATCATTTTCATTACAAACACATCTGTTTATAAGAAAAATATAAATCAGTATACTACGTTTTTTTCTACTATGTAATATATTTTTTTATTTCTTAACATTGTCTTTTCACCTAGAATATATTATACTTATCTGGCATCATCTGGATAAAAGATAGCAAATTATTTTTATATATCAATTTTATATATTATTTTGGAGGATATTATGAGTACATACGATTATTACCGTATTTTTTACCATGTTGCACAACATCACAGTTTTACAAAAGCGGCAGAGGTATTACACAATAACCAGCCGAACATTACCCGTTGTATGAATAATCTTGAGACAGAACTTGGCTGTCACCTTTTTGTCCGTTCGAACCGCGGAGTCTCACTAACGCCTGAAGGCCAGAAGCTTTTTAACCACGTTGCGATTGCTTTCGAACAGCTTGAACTCGGAGAAGCCGAGCTCAAGCGTGACCAGAGTCTTACAAGCGGACTCATCTCCATCGGAGTCAGTGAAAATGCACTTCGTATTATGCTTCTGTCCAAATTAGAAGCATTTCACAATCATTATCCACATGTAAGGCTTAAGATATCCAACCATTCCACTCCGCAGGCGATTGCTTCCCTGGAAAGCGGACTGGTGGATTTTGCAATTGTAACAACTCCACTTTCTGTTCAAAAACAGTTTCAGAAAATCTCCCTGGGTTCTTTCCGGGAAATTCTGATCGCCGGCCCGAAATACAAAGAACCGGCTTCCCGCATCTGCTCACTGGAAGAACTTACGGACTACCCTTTCGTCTCGCTGGAAAATAACACCAGCACCAGAGATCTTCACATTCAATACTTTTCTTCTCACGGGCTTCCG
>OLNV01001857.1_pt1 | contig 12933 bp, 11 predicted proteins | sample 1672891 | NCBI WGS metagenome assembly OLNV01 (sample SAMEA3136734, study PRJEB25190) | human gut metagenome | biome: human gut; feature: human-associated habitat; material: faeces | place: Austria | collected 2013 | reverse complement strand
TTTTTAGGGAGAGCGTTGATGAAAGTATGACGATGAACAAGCCACATTGGCGAGGTTGTAAGTTTGACATATAGCAATCACCGTCACTCGCAAGTTACCGTTATATCAATTTGTATTAGTGAATATGACGGGGAGAGAGTAATCGTAAAAACAAAAGTGGATAGAAGAAAACAACTGTTTTTAGGGAGAGCGTTGATGAAAGTATGACGATGAACAAGCCACATTGGCGAGGACGGAAGTTTGACATATAGCAATTTTTCTATTTCAACGGGTAAAACCTTGAAACACTTGCCCGACACAAACAAACACGGCTCAATGTTTTGGCAACCCGAAAAAATAAAAATACGGAACAGATTTCTGTTCCGTAAAAATTATTTAAAGAATATCCAACCTTCAACCTTGTCGCCGTCAACCATAAAAGCTTTTTCTGCAATTTCCGCAAGCGGCGAATCACTGTAACTGTCCGAATAAAAATTATCAATTTTTCCGTCAGGAAAAGCCTCATAAAATCGTTTTACCTTTTCCTTGCCGTGACAGTTTACACCCGAATATTTTCCGCTGTGCATATCTACCTTTGACGCCATAAGGTTTTTTATTTTGAGCCTTTTGCAAACGGGTTTCAGCAAAAATTCGGGTGACGCCGAAATAATTACATCATCATCTTTCTTTTGCTCAAGGTAAAACGGTTTTATATTTCCTATGTATTCCTTCCAGAAATCATTTACATCCTTTTCAGTATCGCAATAGGTAAGAAATCTGTACATTTTTTCTTTAAAATCAGTTTTTGTACCTTTTTTGAATACATAGAATTTTAAAAATGCTCCCAAAAGCGATGGGGCAAGAGTGAGTATTTTTTTATGCCTTTTAAGGCAGAATAAATAGAAGTCGGCTGTTGAGTCCCCGTAGTAAATCGTTTTGTCAAAATCGTAAACATTCATAATATGCAAATTCCTTTTTAGTTTTGCAAATAATTTTTGATATTCAATTCTTAACAGAAGAGAACATCTGCACTATGATTATAATATGAGAAGAAAATTTTTGCAACATTTCCCGTTAACAAGCTCATTTTGGCTGATTATCCAAAGAATATACCGTTATTCTGTTGCTTTTAACTCTGTTTTGTTGTACAATATACCATGTATTATTGTATAAAGGAGAAAATCCGTGTTTGGTTATTTGCAGATTCAAAAGAGCGAACTGCTTGTTCGTGAATCCGAGGCTTATAAGGCTGTGTATTGCGGTCTTTGCAGGCAAATGGGTAAGGATTACTCCGTGTTTACAAGATTTACGCTAAGCTATGACTGCACATTTTATGCAATGCTTTTAATGTCGCTTAACCGTTCATGCAAAGGCTTTAAAGACGGCAGATGCACCTGTAATCCTCTTAAAAAATGCAAGTTTGCAACAGATTCGGGTGACGCATACAGAAAGGCTGCCGCATTTTCAATGATATCGGTTTATTATAAAATCATTGATGATATTCAGGACAGCGGATTTTTTAAAAAGCTGTTGTGCAGAATCATAAAGCCTTTCTTTTCACATCAGAGAAAAAAGGCGGCAGATAAGTATCCCGATATGGACAAAGCGGTTTCTGATATGATGAAAATGCAGTATGATGCTGAACATTCGGAAAAGCCGTCTGTAGATATGTCGGCTCATCCAACGGCATTAATGCTCGCTGCTGTATTGTCGGCTGAGGCTCATGATGAAATTCAAAAAAGAGTTCTCTATGAATTTGGCTATCATATCGGCAGGTGGATTTATCTTGTCGATGCCGCAGATGATATAGAAAAAGATATCAAATCAAACGGATTTAATCCGTTTGTAAACAAGAAAACAGGTGAGGTAAAATCATCGGATTTTATAAAAGCGGTGCTTAATCAATCGCTTGCAAGGGCATATGATGCCTACAATCTTTTGAACTTTACCGATTTTAAGGGAATTTTAGATAATATGATGCTTTTGGGATTTCCTGCATCACAAAACAGAGTAACAAGCAAACTTGATACGGAGGTCAATAATGAATAATCCTTATGAGGTTCTCGGTGTGTCTGAAACAGCTACCGATGAAGAAGTAAAAGCAGCGTACAGAAACCTTGCTAAAAAATATCATCCCGATAACTACACCGACAGTCCTCTTGCGGATGTTGCGGAGCAGAAAATGAAGGAGATTAATGAGGCATACGATATGATTAATCAGATGCGTCAGAAGGGTAAGGGTACAGGCTCAACAGGCAGTTCGTCATATAACGCAAATTCTTCAAGCTCACAGTTCTACAATGTAAGAATTTACATTCAGAGAGGACTTCTTGATCAGGCCGATCAGATTCTTGAAAACACAGCACAGTCAATGAGAACCGCCGAATGGCATTATCTCAAGGGCATGATTGCATACCGCAGAGGTTGGTCTGAACAGGCTTTTTCATATTTCACAACTGCGTGCAATATGGACCCCAACAACACGGAATACCGAGCCGCTCTTAACAATATGCAGAGCCAGAGAGCATACAACTACGGCGGTTATACTCAAACAAATCCTAACGCAACAGGTTCATCTTTCTGCGATGTTTGTGCAGGAATGATGTGTGCAAACTGCTTGTGTGATTGTTGCAGAATGGGATGTTAATATGAAGAAAAACGGTATCAAAAAGGGGACAATGCGTATTGCGGTTTGCGGAATTATTGCGGCGCTCTCACTCGTTTTTATGATGATGACATCTCTCGTTCCAATCGGAACATACGCTTTGCCCTGTCTTGCAGGAATTCTCATTTCCTGCATAGTTGTTGAATACGGTTATGGATGGGCAATCGGTGCGTTTTGTGTAACTGCCGTGCTTTCAACGCTCCTTGCCGGCGATAAAGAGGCTGTTATATATTTCATTGCACTTTTCGGCTATTATCCCATTTTAAAGGGCGCTTTTGAATTTAAAATCAAAAACAGGGCAGTTCAATACATACTCAAGTTTGCGGTATTTAATGTTGCCGCCATCGGTTCGTTCTTTGTCGCAACATGGCTGTTGTCAATTCCGACAGATGAATTTACCGTTTTCGGTTTTTATGTTCCGTGGGCATTTTTGATTGCCGGAAATATTTTCTTTTTGCTCTATGATTATGCAATTACCGTCTTTGTTATGCAGTATGTTCGCAGATTAAGAGGAAAAATATTCGGTAATTTTCACAAGTAATTATAATTCAAAGAAGTTTTGAGAAGGTGGACCTAAATGAAAAAGCAAAAATTGTTTGTCCGCATAGTCTGCATAGTCCTTGTGGTTCTTATGGCAGTATCGGTAGGTGCTGTTGCAATAACTGCATTTTCGGCTAATGCGGCTCAATCAACCGAGGAGGTTTCCGCAAGCGTATCAGCAGGCGCATCAGGCTATATAAATGCGTCGTATGTAAATCTGAGAAGCGGTGCAGGCACGAATTATTCGGTTATAACCTGTATGGCAAAGAACACAAAATTTACTTTTGTTAACGGAAAGCTCTATAACTCAAAGTGGTACAAAATCAAGCTTAAATCAAATTCAAAGACAGGCTATGTTACAAAGGAATATGTTGCCGTAAGTTCTTCGGCAACGGCATCAAGCGTAACAGGCTATGTTTCTGATGATTATGTAAATCTCAGAAGCGGAGCAGGCACAAATTATTCTGTTGTTGGTTGCCTGAGAAAGAACACTAAGCTTACTTTTGTAAGCACTTCACTCTACAACTCCGCCTGGTATAAGGTTAAGGTTACTTCAACTGCTAAAACAGGTTACATAAAAAAAGACTATGTAAAAATTAACAGTTCAACCCAACCTGCAACGAAGGCAACACAACCTACAACAAAGGCAACCAAACCTGTAACTCAGCCGACTGCATCAGCGTCAACCGTAAGCGGTTATATAACAGACGATTATGTAAATCTCAGAAGCGGTGCCGGTACAAGCTATTCTGTCGTTGATTGTATGAGAGTAAATACAAAGGTTACTTTTGTAAGCACAAAGCTTTATAACAATGATTGGTATAATATTAAGCTTAAATCAAATTCAAAAACAGGCTATGTAAAAAAAGACTATGTTAAGATGAACAGTCAGACACAGCCTACAACGACTCAGCCTACAACCGCAAAACCGTCAACAGGTTCATCTGTTAAACTTTCCGTATCAAGCAAATCAATTTTCACAGGCAACAGATTTGCAATTACTGCAACAGCGTCCGGAAGTGTTTCTTGGTCAAGCTCAAATACAGGCGTTGCAACCGTTGACTCTCGTGGTATTGTAACAGCCAAGAAAGCAGGCTCTGCAACAATTACTGCGAAAAGCGGTTCGCATTCTGCAACCTGCAAAATTACCGTAAAATCCGGCTCATCGGTAAATATATCCAACAGCAATGTGAATCTTCCGTGGCAGAAGTCAATGCTTTTGAAATCAAGAACAAGCGGTGTCACATGGTCAAGTTCAAATACGAAAATCGCAACAGTTAAGAACGGTGTTGTTGATACGGTAGGCAAGGGCTATGTAACAATCACTGCCTCAACATCATACGGTGCGGCAACCTGTCTTATACATGTTATGCCGAGAGAAAGTGTGCGTTTTTGCTATGCGTCACCAAACTCCGCTCCGCTTAATTCAAATGTAAGCTTTAAGGCTATTACCGACACAGGCAGGGTAGGCGTGTATTTTGTAGTTACAAACGGCTCAACCTCTTATAAGGTCACCGCAAAAAATAAGGTTAAAGACGGTAACTCCTATATATGGACAGGTACACAAAAGCTTTCAAAATCAGGCAAATGGTCTGTTAAGGCATATTCTAAATTTAAAACCGAATCAAAGTATTACACCACGGCAGGCGGCGGTGAGGGCGAGGTGTTTGTAACCTCAACAACCAATAAAACCACCACAGCTTGTGCCGAACGCAGAGCGAGTGACGAGGTAATCAAGCTTATTGCAAACTATGAGGGATTTCTCTCAAAAGTCACAGCAGACAGCATTACAACCGATCCTACACTCGGTTACGGCAAGGTTGTAATTTCAGGCGAACAGTTCTACAACAACATAACTTCAAATCAGGCATATGCTTATCTTTGCCAGACCGTGAACAAGGGCGGATATACCACCACAACAAATTCCTACCTTGTAAATAACGGTATAAAGTTCAATCAGCGACAGTTTGACGCACTTGTGTGCTTTGCATACAATGTAGGCAGCGGTGTGTTCTACAATGACTCCGAACTCCAGTCTGTTCTCTTGAACACAGGTTCAAGCGGTACTATCAAAGCAGGCGCTTCGGGTACGGTTACAGGTTCAGATGTAAACCTCAGAAGAGGTGCAGGAACTAACTACTCCGTTGTTACCCGTATGAACTACGGAACAAAACTTAAATTTGTTGACGGAAAGCGTTATAACACAAACTGGTATAAAGTTAAGCTTTCAAACGGCACAACAGGATATATCCACAAGGATTATGTTTCTGCTTCGGGCGGTTCAAGAGATTTGAATAATGTCAATAAGCAGAACCTTATTGATGCACTTTTGCAGTACCACCATGCGGCAGGTTCTTGCTATTGGGGACTTTTGTACAGAAGAGTTGACGAGGCGGAAATCTTCCTCTACGGCGATTATGACCGTGACGGTCAGCACAATTATCACAACTTCCATTTCTCATGTTACTCAAACCCGAGTTTCGGTATCTGATATTAATTTTTGCAAAGAAGGTCTTAAAATGAAAAAAATAGGTTTCATAGGCGCAGGCAATATGGCAACAGCCATTATAAAAGGTCTTATGGCACAAAACGACGGCAAGGCTGATTTTATCAATGTTTTTGATGTAAGCGAAGAAAAGTGTGCCGCTATGAAAAATATGGGTGCAAATGTAATGACATCTGCCGATGAAATTGCAAAGAACAGCTCAATTGTTGTTCTTGCAGTCAAGCCGCAGAATTATCCCGAAGTTCTTGAGTCCCTCAAAAACAGCATTACAACAGCCAAAACCGTAGTATCAATTGCCGCAGGCATATCTATTGCATATGTAAGAAAAGGTCTTGAGTGTGACTGCCCTGTTGTAAGGGTTATGCCTAATACGCCTCTCTTGCTCAAAAAAGGCGCAACAGCTCTTTGTCCGTCTGAGAATATCAGCGATGATGACAAAACTATCGTTTACAATATGTTTGCAGGCAGCGGTGTTTGCGAATATATTGACGAAAGCCATATGAATGAAATAATTGCGGTAAACGGCAGCAGCCCTGCTTATATTTATCTTTTTGCAAAGGCTATGGCTGATTACGCAAAGAATTGCGGAATCGACTATGACAAGGCCATGAACCTTGTCTGTGCAACTCTTGAGGGTTCGGCAGCAATGCTCCGTGACAGCGGTGAGCCTGTTGAAACACTCATAGACAGGGTTTGCTCAAAGGGAGGCACAACAATTGCCGCTATGGATAAGCTTAAAGAACACGGCTTCTATGAGGCTGTTCTTGACGGCATGGACGCTTGTACAAAGAGGGCAGAGGAGCTTGGCAAATAATTTTGCCTTAACATAAAATGAATACATTCCTCATATATTTTAACGGACAACCAATGAGAGGAATGTATTTTATGAAAAGCATTGTATTTTCTTTTAAAAAGCGTTATCTTTTTCGCAGATCAAAGGGAATTTCACCGTCTGATGTCAGATTTTTTATAAGGCGATATTCCGTGGTGCTTATCTTTGTTTCGGCTTTTCTTACCGGACTTGTTTTCGGTTCAATTTATGCATCAAAAGCCGATAAGCAAATGCTTGATTCCCTTGATTTTCTGTTTACTACAAATCTTGATGCAAGGCTCGGTCAGAATGCCGTCAGCACATTTTGCGCCTGCTTTGCATCTGATTTTATATTTCTCACGGTTGTATTCCTCTTGGGACTTGCACCGTGGGGAATACCGTTTTTGCCGTTTGTTTCAGCATTTAAAGGCTTTGGAACAGGACTTACTGCGGCATATCTTATTATTACATATTCACTTAAAGGAGCAGGTTTTTATCTGCTCGTTGTGTTGCCGGGAACATTTTTGTTCTGTCTGGCACTCGTAAAGCTGTCGGCATATGCTTTTGAAATTTCAAAACAGATGTTTTTCAGCTTAATCGGTCATTCTCATCAAACAAATTCTTTGAAAAATGAGGTGATTGATTTTTGTTCCCGATCTGTTTCGGCACTCATAATGACCTTTTGTTCAACCTTGCTGGACACGGCTTTGTGGTGCTTGTTTTCGGGAGCGTTCAATTTCTAATTTTGGAGGGCGCTATGGCATCGGAAAAGAACGCTGTAGCATTGACAGGGTTTTTCTCGTCATTGTTTCACAATTTACCACGACTTTTGCTAACGAATGTGCTTTTTGCATTGCCGTTTGCCGTAATATTCGGAATTTTCTTTTTGATTAATACCATTACGGGTCTTAATTCAATGTTTATATATTTTCTTACGATAATTCCGCTTTTTCCGTTTTATGCCGGCGTAACTCAGGTTACTTCCCATATGGTAAGGGGAGAGGAAAATGTTGATGTTTTCTCAAATTTCATAGGCGGAATAAAGGAAAATCTGCTCAGATTCCTCATACACGGCGTTGTGATGTATGCCGCTGTTTTTATCAGCTACTACTCAATTGTGCTTTATCTCGGACTCGGTTCAAAGAACGGAATGTTTTATGTTCCGCTTGTTATTTGTATTTTAATTGCAATTTTCTTTCTGTTTATGTTCTTCTATGTTCCGCCTATGACGGTTACTTTTGATATCAAGATGAAGGATATTTACAAAAACAGCGCACTTATGACAGTCGGTGAGCTTAAACACAATCTGTTTGCAGTTTTCGGAATTTTTATTTTATTCCTCGTTTGTGCAACAGTGCTTATGTGCAGTTTTACTCCGGTACTGCTCATCATTTTCACAATTGTTCTTGCATTGTTCATTGTTCCGTCAATTTTATCTTTTATAATCAATTCTGCAGTTTATAAGAATATGTATTCAATGATTGTTGACAAGGATTCAAAGAGCAAAACAATTGATAAGAAAATGGAGAACAGACGCAAAGGTCAGTTCCGTGATGATGAAGAGCCTGTCGTAGAAGATTATTCGGATCTTGAAATTGATGAATCGGCTGACGGTGATGAATTTATTTTCTATAACGGAAAAATGATGAAAAGAAGTTATCTTTTAAAGCTTAAAAAAGAGGCTGAAGAAAGGAAGAACGCAAAATGAGCGGTAAACACGCAGTTAAAAGTTCAAAAAAATCATTGATAATAATTATTTGTGTTGTTGTACTTGTTGCAGTAATTGCAGGTGCGGTTATCCTGTTTATGAATCTTTCGGGTAAAAATAATAATTCGGCAACAACAGTACCGACTGTGGCTGCTTCAACAACCGCCGATAATACAAACTCAACACAGAATGTTTCCGACTCTGTATCCGAAACCACACAGCCTGCAACCAAATCGGGTGAAGCTTCACAAGAGCCGACAGAACAGGGATACACAGCCGAAACATCTTCAAATGACAGTGAAATTGTTGTTCCGACAATCAGCGGAGAGAAGCAAAAGCCAAAATTCAGTGCAACTCTTATTCCGTACTATGCAAAAGATGAAAATTCTTCTGAAGAATATTCTTTGAGAGATCTTTTCGGCTCTGCTTATTCAGGCGGCGGATTTACTTTTAATGAGGACGGAACATTCATTGACGGAATCACAAGTGCCTCGGCAAATTCAGGTGCGTACATAGTTGAGGGCGACTCCGTTGTAATAACATATTCCAACGATAAAAATGTTATTGCTGCCGTAACCGAATGGAACGGTGATGTTCCTGCTGAAATTACCGTAAACTACGGCGGAATTATTGTATCCTTTAAGTAAAATATCGGTGATTAAATGAGTAAAAAATCTGTTAAAAAGCCTGACTATGCAAAATTTGAGGCTAACAGGGCTGTAAAAAAGAAGAATAAGAAAAAGAAAACAACAGCAATCGTTTCATCGGTTATTGCTGCCTGCGTATTTATTATTGCGGCAATCGTTGCCGTTAATGTGCTTTCACCGTCAGTAACCGCCGAGCTTACCTCGTCTGCATGGATTCCCGAAGGTGCTAAGAATGCGAGCGGTGATGAGGTTGAAATGAGTGAGGTTTACAACACAAATTACAGCGCTTATCAGGGCTCTATGTCATTTTCCGATGACGGCACTTTTACTTTATGGCTTTCGCCGGGAAGTCCGGATGACGGAACTCACAGCGGAAAATATACCGTGTCAGCTTCGGACAAAATCAATTTGTCATTTGATGACGGAACAAATACTTCCGCCGCACTCACTCAAAAGAACGGTAAAATTTCGGCTGTTGTGCTTAAATATAACGACTATGAAATCACATTTGTAAAACAGTGAATACTTAAAACAAAAAGATATACGGTAAAATTTTCTGCCGTATATCTTTTTTATTTTTCTATATTCCGTCAAACAGACTTAGCTGTTCGGCTTTGCTTTCAAATTTATGCAAATACGAAAACACATTTTCAACTCCGAACATAATTCCGTGATTTCTGCAAACTTCTGAAATTCTGTTCATCAGAACATTATTGTTACTGCTCGTAAGCTGATATGAATTTCCGTATGTATAAATGTATCGTTCTTTCATATTCGGAAAGTGTTTGTCAAGCCGGCTGTAAAAATATTCTCTGTCACCGTCACGCAGAGTAAGACCTATGCCAAAGCATATTATTCCACGAACCTTTGCGTCAATGCAATACTTTAAAAGTCCGTCGATATTTTCTTTTGTATCATTTATAAACGGTAAAAACGGAGAAAACCACACAACACTCGGAATACCGTTTTCGTGAAATGCCTTGAGCGTTTCAAATCTTTCTTTAGTAACGGAAACATTCGGTTCAATTATTCTGCAAAGGCTTTCGTCTGCCGTTGTAAGCGTCATCTGTAACACAGCCTTGCTTTTATCGTTTATTTTCGTAAACAGGTCAATATCTCTCATAACAGATGCCGACTTTGTGTGTACGGTTACACCGAATCCGTAGCGGTTGATTATTTCAAGACATCTTCGTGTCAGTTTCAGTTCTTTTTCAAGGGGAATGTACGGATCGCTCATCGCACCCGTACCAATCATACATTTTCTGCGTTTCCTTTTTAAAGCGTTTTCAAGCAATTCCGGGGCATTTTCTTTCACCTCAATATCTTCAAATCGGTGATTCATCTGATAGCATTTACTGCGTGCGTCACAATAAATGCATCCGTGTTGACATCCTCTGTAAATGTTCATGCCGTTTGCGGCAGATAAAATTCCCTTTGCTTTGACCTTATGCATATAATCCTCCGCTTATTGTTTGGCATCGACAAACCACCTGTTTTCCTCCAAAAACAGATATCGTTCTTTGCCGAGGATATGGCAGGTGTAGCGTATTCCCGCACCGCCTGCTTTGAGAGACGCCGCATACCGCACATCGGAAATTTTGTCAATGCGGTATCTCCTTCCGTCATCCCACACAATATATTCGGGGATAAGATCTCCGTCACAATCAAATGTGGCAGTAACTTTAACATACTTTTTCATAGCTTGTTACCTCCCTTAAAATCAGAGAAACATCTTTAATTTTTCGCCTAAGATGCATCGTTATCATAAATATCCGACAGGATGAATTGTATGATCCTCCTTTGGGTTAAAATCCGAAAGCTCCTTGTCATCGAGCAAAACGGCAGGGCGAACAGCATAATTGCCGAATCGCTTTTTTAATCTGTCAAGTGTTTTGTCAAGCTGTTCGTTCTGAATAAGTCGCTTTTCATCACGCAAAAGGCTCATCTGGTGCGGCTGATCATCGTGAATAAAATCCGTAACGCTTACCCCGATACTTCTCAGCGGTTTTTCCATTTTATAGCTTTTCTTGAAAAGCTCAATAGCCGCATTTGTTATATCCTTTGTAAGATTTGTGTGGATTTCCGTTGTGTGCTGTCGGTTGAATGACATCAGCTCGTTGTCACGAATCGTAATGCAAACCGTTTTTGCCATAAATCCCTGTTCACGCATTCTTCTGCAAACGCTGTCACACAAAACGAATATAACCTGTTTTACATCGTTAAAGGTTACCATATCTTTCGGAGTTGTGGTTGAGTTACCGATTGACTTTACCTCGCTGTTTTCGTTCATATGGGCAACAGGGGAAGAGTCGTATCCGTTTGCAAAGCCGTAAATTAGGTCGCCCCATTTTCCAAGATATGACCGCAACAGTGTAACATCGGCAGTTGCGATATCTCCAATCGTATAAATGCCGATAGATTCAAGCTTTCTGCCCGTTGCTCTGCCAACATACAAAAGGTCTTTTGCAGGACAGTTCCACACAATATCTCTGTAATTTTCCCGTGTGATTTCCGTTATAGCGTCAGGCTTTTTATAGTCACTTCCGAATTTGGCAAAAATTTTATTAAAGCTGACTCCGATGCTTACGGTTATTCCGAGTTCCTGCTTTATACGGCGATTAATTTCGAGTGCAATCTCTTTGCCGTTCATATTCTTATTGTCGGTAACATCAAGCCATGCCTCGTCAAGTCCGAACGGCTCGATTTTGTCGGTGTATTCGCTGTAAATTCTCCTTGCCATTTTTGAAAATCGCTTGTACAAATCAAAGTGGGGAGGAACGGTTATGAGGTCGGGACATTTCTGCTTTGCCTGCCAGATTGCCTCGCCTGTTTTTATATTATACTTCTTCGCAATCTCATTTTTAGCAAGAATAATTCCGTGCCGATTTTCCGCATCACCGCTCACGGCAACAGGTTTGTTCCTGATTTCGGGATGATGCAAACACTCAACGCTCGCATAAAATCCGTTGCAGTCGCTGTGAAGAATAGCCCTGTCCTTTTTATATTTGCTTTTGTCAACGGCACAATTAATATTCACAACGCATCACCTCGAACATTTGTTTTTATTTAATTATAGAACACTTGTTCTATAAAGTCAAGCGTAATTTTGTCGCTTGCGGCAAAAGAATCGGTGTATAATTTTGTTTGACTAAATAAAATTTTTAATGTTCAAAAATTTATTCTTGTAATTATTGACAAATATTGTTGAAAGTGATATTATTAGAATCAAATAAGATATAGCTGTCTTAAATAATGCAATAAATTTACAACGAATTTATTGTATGGTCGTGAGTTTACTTTTTCGCTTTTTTGAAAGGAGATTATTATGAGTATTAAAAAAATAAGTGCTTTATTACTTGCTGTATTATTAATTGCAAGCACCGCCGTTTTTTCTGTTTCAGCGGTGTCACGCAGTTATTCGTATATTTATAATTATGCGTTAAAAGTAAAAATGGATATTTCATCTACCGGTGAAAAAAAGCCGTATGCATATTACTATTATGACCATAGTTATAAGTTGGCGGAAGAAATTTTATCTTTATCGGAAGAAACGGAAAGTATAGAATTACAAAATAAATATGATGAATTAAAGGATTTTTATGAGAATCCGTGGATAAGCCCAAGTGGTGCCGGCTATACTTGCTATTATGCTGTTAATGAGAAAAACGATAATAACTGGTACTCTGACGAAATTTGGAATACATTTGTTGAAAAAAGAGAAAAGCTTTTTAATGCCCTTAGTGTTAACAATCCGAATTTTGAACTTAAAGAGTATGGCGAGGGAATTTTAGATAAAGATTATACTATTAAACAACAGAAATACATAAGTGAATGTTTCTATGAATTATTGGAAGTTTTTAATACAATGACCTGTCAGAATATTGTTCTCGGTGATGTTAACGGTGACGGAGTTGTTAGTGTAGTAGATGCTACGCTTGTTCAAAAATATATAGTAGGTGTGGTTGATTTTAACTGTGCACAGAAGTTGAGAGCAAGAGTGAATTGGAATGCCTTTCCCATAACTGTCAAAGAGAGCACTACCATACAAAAATATATTGTCGGTTATACAGATGTATA
>OLNV01001850.1_pt1 | contig 12995 bp, 7 predicted proteins | sample 1672891 | NCBI WGS metagenome assembly OLNV01 (sample SAMEA3136734, study PRJEB25190) | human gut metagenome | biome: human gut; feature: human-associated habitat; material: faeces | place: Austria | collected 2013 | reverse complement strand
TTGATATACGGATCCAGCTTCTGCGCTGCTACCTTAAATCCCCGTGCCTTCAAAAGACGTCCCAGAGACGCTGCTGTAATACCCTTCCCCAATCCTGATACAACACCGCCTGTCACAAAAATAAATTTTGCCATCTGCTTTTCCTCCTCTTCCTTTCTTTAAAATATTAATCCACTTTTTCCGTCATATATGATTCTGTCAGATTTTGCCTTCGCAAAAGATTTCAGCCTGCACGGATTCCGCAACCCTCAAAACGCAGAATCCATGCAGACCATCGTTCTTTTTAGTCGTTCTCATGCTCCTGAAGCACATAACCCGGAATCTGGATTTCTTCCGGTTTTTCCATCTGGCTCAGCTCTTTTCTAGCGGCTGCACCATGTGCAATGTGCGCGATATCTACCAGTTCAACGTTGTCCTCGTTGTACTGGCTTTCCAGTGTCAGCGCCAGGACAGCCGCGGTATCAAGCGATGTCAGGCACGGAATACCAAGCTCGACTGCCTTTCTTCTCAGGCGGACACTGTCGCGTCCCGGCTGGCGTCCCGTCTTGGAAGTGGAAATTACATAGCTGATCTTTCCTTCTTCCAGCAGGGAAATGGTCGTCTCCTCGCCCTCTTTGGCTTCCTTCGGCTTCTTGACTAACGTTGAAGAAATGCCGACGCTGTTTAACCGGCTTGCAGTACCGGAGGTCGCGTAGATGTGGAATCCCATCGCCACGTACTCTTTGACCAGCTCGCGCAGGTCGCTCTTATCGGTATCGCGGACACTGATTAAGACGCCGCCCTCGCGCTTCATCGTATATCCGGCTGCTACCAGGCCTTTGAACAGCGCTTCCTCCATCGTCCGGGCGATAACGACACCCTTTCCCGCAGCCAGACCATCGTATTTCAGGACGGCGGGCAGAGGGCGCGAACGAACGTACTCCGAAGCCTTCCGGTAATCGTCGAACGCCCGGTAACCGGCCGTCGGAATACCGTACCGCCCCATCAGATCTTTTGCAAACTCCTTGCTCGACTCGATGCGGGCCGCCGCCTTCGTCGGGCCGAAAATACGAAGTCCCTCCTCACGGAAGCGATCGACGATACCGGCCACGAGCGCCGCTTCGGGTCCTACCACCGTGAGGTCGATCTCTTTTTCACGAGCAAGGGAAAGCAATCCCTCGACATCGGTATCCTTGACCGGCACACACTCGGCCTGACGAGCGATACCCGCATTGCCGGGAGCGCAATATATCTTCGAAACCTGCGGCGAACGCGACAACGCATCGACGACGGCATGTTCGCGGCCACCGCCGCCTACGACTAAAACTTTCATAACCTATCGTTTATTCCCGACCGCACTTTCCGCAAAGAGCGGCTCGGAAATCGTCCATAAAAAATAATCCGACCGACGGACACGAAATCCGCAGTTTAATGTTTGAAATGACGCATCCCGGTAAACAACATCGGAATACCCGATTCATTGGCCTTCCGGATCGAATCCTCGTCCCGGACGCTGCCTCCCGGCTGCACGATCGCCTCGACGCCGCTCGCAGCCGCCAGGCTCACGCAGTCGTCGAAGGGGAAAAAGCCGTCCGAAGCCAGTACCAGCCCTTCGGTCACACCCTGGGCATGGGCCTGCTTGAGCGCGAGTTCCGCCGAGCCGATGCGATTCATCTGCCCCGCTCCGACACCCAGCGTACGACCGTCCTTCACCACTACGATAGCGTTCGACTTCACATGCTTGACAATACGCCAGCCGAAATCGAGATCGGCGAGCTGCCTTTCCGTCGGCCGCTTCTCCGTCACGCACATATCCGCCGTCACGGGACGTGTTTCGAGGTCGAGGTCCTGCACCAGCAATCCTCCCGTCACACTCACCAACTGGCGCTGCTTCGCATCGCTCTTCTCCATCGGAACTTCGAGCAGACGCAGATTCTTCTTCGTCGAGAGCACTTCGAGGGCTTCGGGCGTAAACGAAGGGGCCATGATGATCTCCAGAAAAATCGGCTTCATCAATTCGGCCGCCTCACGGGTCACAGGTCGGTTCAGGGCGACGATACCGCCGAAAATCGACACTTTGTCGGCCTCGTAAGCCTTCGTCCAGGCATCCGCCGCATCCCGCCCCACCGCAGCACCGCAGGGATTCATATGTTTGAGTCCCACGCAGAACGGCTCATCGAACTCCCGCACGATCGCAAGGGCTGCGTTGGCATCCTGTATGTTATTGTAGGACATCTCCTTGCCATTGAGCTGCCGGGCATAGGCCAGCGAATAGGGCACCCGTTCGCCGCTGCGGTAGAACTTGGCCTGCTGGTGCGGATTCTCGCCGTAGCGGAGCGGCTGAACCAGATCGAACTCCAGGAACAACTTCTCGTCGAGCCCCGCTTTTTCACGCATGTACGTAGCGATCATCGCATCGTACTCGGCGGTATGGGTATATGCCTTGGCCGAGAGCTGCAACCGCAATCGGGGAGTCGTATTGCCGTATCCCCTAATCTCCGCAAGGATCGTGTCATAATCCGCCGGGTCGCACACTACGGTCACGTCCTTGTAGTTCTTGGCCGCACTGCGCAACATCGAAGGTCCGCCGATGTCGATATTCTCGATCGCCTCGTCCATCGTCACCCCTTCGCGGGCGATCGTCTGACGGAAGGGATAGAGATTCACGCACACCATGTCGATGAACTCGATGCCGTTCTCCCGCAACGCTTTCAGGTGGTTCGGATCGTCGCGGCGAGCCAGCAGGCCGCCGTGCACCTTGGGATGGAGCGTCTTGACACGTCCGTCGCAGATCTCCGGGAACCCCGTCACATCGCTGATGTTGATCACCTCCACGCCGCTTTCAGCCAACAGTTTCATCGTACCGCCGGTGGCGATCACCTGCCAGCCGAGCTCTCGAAGTCCGCGCGCGAACTCCACCACGCCGGTCTTATCGCTCACACTGATTAATGCTCTCATATTGCTAATTTATATAGGCAATCATATCTTTCAATATACCATTTCCGACGATCGCAACATCGAATCCGAGAGTCGCTTATTCGCGGTCCAATGACCGCATTTACCACTCCGCCTTCCCCTAATCCTTTCTCGAAAGGGAAAGGGTCGCTGCATTTCCAAAGAGGTACACTAAAGGATATGATCGCGTTAATATATACGTAGTTTTATCGTTTTCGACTCGCGGTCGCCGTTATTCACGGTGTCCGACGATGTGTTTCCAGGTCCGAATCCGCACTAAACCGCGACGTTCCCGCGATCCTATTGCTCCGCAACCAGCTTTGCCACCGTTTCCACATACAGCGGATGTTCGACGGCATGCACCCGGGCTTCCAGCTCTTCCGGATCGCTCCCCAGATACTCGAAAGCCCGCTGGGCGATGATCCGGCCCCCGTCGAGCTCTCCGTTCACATAGTGGATCGTCACGCCGAAGACCTTGACGCCGTAAGCAAAGGCATCGGCAATGGCATGCGCCCCCTTGAACGCAGGCAACAGCGAGGGATGAATATTGACAATCCGGTCGCGGTACGCCTCCAGCACCACATCGGAAAGGATGCGCATATACCCCGCCAGACAGATCAGCTCGACCCTTTCGGCCCGAAGCCTGCGGACGATCTCCCGTTCGTAGTCGGCTTTCGAAGGGTACTCTTTGGGGTTGAACGTAAAAGTCGGAATACCGTAACGGGCAGCCCGCTCGTTCACGAAAGCCCCCGGCTTGTCGCAGACCATGAGGGCGATGCGGGCCGCAATGCGCCCATCGGCACAAGCCGCAGCCAATGCTTCGAAGTTGGAGCCGTTTCCGCTGGCGAATACTGCGATCGTCTTCATCGCCCTATCGGATTTCCACGCCCGGACGATCCGTCGCCCGGCCGATCACCGAAGCTTTCTCGCCCTGTTTCTCCAAAATGGCGATCACTTCGGAAGCTTCATCCTGCGAAACCGCGATCACCATACCGATACCCATGTTGAAGATATTGAACATCTCGCGGTGAGCGATCTTGCCGTATTTCTCCAACAGGCGGAACACGGGCAGGATCTCCCACGTCCCCTCGTGAATCTCGATACCCTGGCCCTCGCTCAGGATGCGGGGAATGTTCTCGTCGAAACCGCCGCCCGTGATATGACTGATGCCGTGCACGTTACAGGCTCGGATCACTTCGAGCACCTGTTTCACGTAAATTTTGGTCGGCGTCAGGAGCACCTCGCCCAACACACGGCCGTCCAATTCGGGATAAGCCTTGCGAAGATCCAGTCCTGCATCGGCAACCACCTTGCGCACCAGGCTGAAACCGTTCGAATGGACACCGCTCGACGCGATACCCACCAACACGTCGCCCACACGCACCTTCGTACCGTCGATCAGGCGCGACTTCTCGACCACGCCGCACGTGAAGCCCGCAATATCGTACTCGCCGCCGGCATACATGCCCGGCATCTCGGCCGTTTCGCCGCCGATGAGTGCACAGCCGGCCTGACGGCAGCCTTCGGCCACACCCGCCACGATCGCTTCGATCTTCGCAGGCTCGTTGTGCCCCACGGCTACATAATCCAGGAAGAAGAGCGGCTCGGCCCCCTGCGCCAGCACGTCGTTCACGCACATAGCCACGGCGTCGATGCCGATCGTGTCGTGCTTATCCATCTCGAAAGCCAGCTTGAGTTTGGTTCCCACGCCGTCGGTACCGCTCACGAGCACCGGTTCCTTGACATTCAGCGCCGAGAGATCGAACATTCCGCCGAAGGCGCCGATGTTACCCATCACGCCCAACCGCGAGGTCGAAGCCACGTGTTTCTTGATGCGGCGCACCACTTCGTATCCGGCCTCGAGGTTCACACCGGCCTTTTCATAACTTTCCGCCATAACAATAGTTGGTTTTAGCTGTTTCCTGAATATTTCCACCCGATGTTTTCGAAATACGCATGCAGGACAGGTTCTTCCCTGACACAGCAGATCGAAAACGGAGCGGTTTGTTTAACATTTTTCTTTTTTGTTCGCCTCCTCGATCGTCCCGTAAAGCGACGTCGGATAATTGCCCGTGAAGCAGGCCATGCACAACTCGCAGCGATTGCCCGCCTTCAGCAAGGCATCGGGCGAGAGGTAAGCCAGCGAATCGGCTCCGATATACTCGCACGCCTCCGGAACCGACATACGGGCGCACAGCAGCTCCTCGTACGTCGAAGTATCGACACCGTAAAAACAGGGATTCTTGAACGGAGGGCTGGCGATGCGGACATGAACTTCCGTGGCCCCCGCCTCACGCAACAGACGCACAATGCGCCGGGAGGTGGTACCGCGCACGATCGAATCGTCGATCAGCACCACGCGCTGCCCCGAAACGATACCGCTCACCGACGAAAGTTTCATCCGCACGCCCTTCTCACGCATCGACTGCGACGGCTGGATGAAGGTACGGCCGATGTATTTGTTCTTGATAAGTCCCATCTCGTAGGGAAGACCGCTCGCTTCGGCGTATCCCATGGCAGCGCTCAAACTCGAATCGGGCACACCGACCACGATGTCCGCGTCTGCCGGCGCCTCCTTGTAGAGCAAGCGTCCCGACTCCTTGCGGAAGGCGTGCACGTTACGGCCCTCGATGTCGCTGTCCGGGCGGGCGAAATAGATGTATTCCATCGCACACATCATGTGGCGCTTGAACATCGAATAGTCGCTGCTGCGGATGCCGTGCCGGTCGATCGTAACGATCTCGCCGGGCTCTACGTCACGCACGAATTCGGCACCCACCACCTCGAAAGCACAGGTTTCGCTGCTGACGACATAGCCGTCTCCCAACTTGCCGATCGAAAGGGGCCGCAGACCGTGTTTGTCACGGCAGGCATAGATGCGGTTGGCCGTCATCACCAGAAACGCGAACGCTCCTTCGAGCATATTGAGCGCCTCGATGATCGAATAGATACGGGGCCGGTTGTGGTTGCGTACCTCCTTTTTGATCAGGTGGGCGAACACTTCGCTGTCCGAAGTGGACTGGAAAAGACTGCCCTTGTTCTCCAGGTAGTTGCGCAGCAGATCCGCATTGACGATATTTCCGTTGTGGGCCAATGCGAAATCACCCGTATTATGATGGAACAGAAAAGGCTGTATATTCTCCGTCCCGCCGCCACCGGCCGTCGAATAACGGACATGACCGATGGCCATATCGCCCGCAAGGTTTGCCAGCTTGGCTTCGTTGAACACCTCCGTAACAAATCCTTCGCCCCGAACACGCCGCATCGCCCCTTCCTTCGAAACGCTTACGATACCGCACCCTTCCTGCCCGCGATGTTGCAGGGAATGAAGGCCGTAGTAGGTCAGGTTAGCTGCGTCGGGCACTCCCACGACGCCGAAAACGCCGCACTCCTCGTGCAGCTCCCGGTCGCAGATCGGCTGCATTATGCTCTCTTTGTGCATCGGAACTTATTTGATTACTTTTTCCAGACGGGCCAGGATCTCCTCGTAAGCCTCGCGCACCTTACCCAAGTCACGACGGAAGCGATCCTTGTCGAGCTTCTCGTTGGTAGCCATATCCCACAGCCGGCAGGTATCGGGCGACACCTCGTCCGCCAGAACGATCTCGCCGTCCGACGTGCGGCCGAACTCGATCTTGAAGTCGATCAGGTTGATATTCATCTTGGCGAAAAGCTCCTTGAGCACCTCGTTGATCCGGGCGGTCATGGCATAAATCTGTTTCAACTCGTCATAGGTTACGACACCCAGCGCCACCGCATGATGATCGTTGATCAGCGGATCGCCCAGCTCGTCGTTCTTGTAACAGATGTCGAAAATCACGTTCGAAGGCTTCGTTCCCTCCTCGATACCCAGACGCTGGGCCATCGAGCCGGCGATGACGTTGCGGACGATCACCTCCAGCGGAATGATCCGCACACGGCGGCACAACTGGTCGCGGTCGTTCAGGGTCTTCACGTAGTGAGTCTTGATCCCCTGCTTGTTGAGATATTCGAAGATCAGGGTCGAGATCCGGTTGTTCAGCACGCCCTTGTTCTCGATCGTGGCCTTTTTGATGTTGTTGAACGCCGTCGCCGCATCCTTGTAGTGAATCAGGATCATATCCGGATCGTCCGTCAGGAAAACCTGTTTGGCCTTACCCTCGTAAAGCATTTCGCCTTGTTGCATAGTGGTTGGTATTTTATAATTGTTATTTTGTTTTCCGGAAATAGTTCACCGCATTCGTGAAGATGTCCTGCACCTTCTCTCCGGCGATGTTCTTAAAGAGGTTCTCCCCGTAACGCTCCGTATGGCCCATCTTACCGAGTATCTGCCCGTCGCGGCTCACGATACCCTCGATCGCATAATACGATCCGTTGGGATTGTACGGGGCTTCGGCCGTCACGCGGCCTTCGGCATCGACATACTGGAACGCCACCTGCCCGTTCTCGAACAGCTCGCGGGCCAGAGGCTCGTTCACGACGAACTTGCCCTCGCCGTGGCTCACGGCGATCGAATGGATATCGCCCACCGAGAAACTCGACAGCCACGGGGAGTTGGTCGTCGCCACGCGGGTCGAAACAATCTGCGACACATGACGGTTGATGTCGTTGCGGAAGAGCGTCGGCGACTCTTTGGTCACCAGGCCCAGCCGTCCGTAGGGCAGCAGGCCCGACTTGACCAGCGCCTGGAAGCCGTTGCAGATGCCCAGAATCAGGCCGCCCCGGTCGAGCAGACGATGTATATCCTTGTTGTTCAGCACATTGGCAATGAATTTACCGCTGCCGTCCGGCTCGTCGCCCGCCGAGAAGCCGCCGCAGAGCACGAAGATATGGCACGCAGCGATCGCCTCCTTCATCCGGCGGATCGAGTCGAAAATAGCCTCCGCCGTCAGGTTGCAGAACACCTCGCTGCGCACTTCGGCACCCGCCCGGCGGAAGGCCTTCGCGGTGTCGTAGTCGCAGTTGCTGCCCGGGAATACGGGGATGAAAACCACCGGACGCTCGACCGCCTCGCCCGGATAGGTGAAGCTGCGGAGAGCCGGCATCGCCTCCATGACCGGCGCATGGTTGATTCCCTTATCGGGATAAACCGTCGCAAAGCGTTCGGTATTGGCCCGGTAAAGCTCTTCGAGCGGCATTTTTTCGCCGTTGATCGTGAGCGATTCCTCCGCCTCGGTATGTCCCAGCAACTCGGCGGCCGGGAAATCGAGCGGCTCGGTGCTCTCCACCACGATCGAACCGTAAGAGTTGTCGAACAACGTCGCTTCATCCACCTCGACATCGGCACCGATGCCGTTGCCGAAAGACATCTTGGCCAGCGCTTCCGCCACACCGCCGAAGCCGACGGCATAGCCCGAAACGATCTTGCCGGACTCGATAGCCGAACTTACGAAATCGAAATTCCGCTTCAACGCCCCGGTATCGGGCATATGGTTTTCGAGCGGGGTATGACGCACTAGGTAAATCGAATGGCCCGCCTTCTTGAAATCGGTCGAGATGACGCGTCCGGCATCGACAGTCGTAATACCGAAGGCCATCAGCATAGGCGGGACGTTGATCTGCTCGAAGGTACCGCTCATCGAGTCCTTGCCGCCGATCGAGGGCAGTCCCAGCTCGACCTGCATCTTCAGGGCACCGAGCAGCGCCCCGAGCGGCTTGCCCCACGTACGGGGCGACTTGGTCATGCGCTCGAAATACTCCTGATAGGAATAGCGCATCTTATCGTAGCGGGCACCCGCCGCCACGACTTTGGCCGCAGCGTCCACGACGGCATAGGCCGCACCGTGGTAGGGACTCCACGACGCCAGGAAAGGGTTGTAGCCGAAGGCCATAATGCTGGCCGTATCGGTATATCCGTCCGTCGGCAACTTCTGCACCGACACTTGTGTTTCCGAACGTTGCGTACGACCGCCGAAAGGCAGCAGCACGGTCGAAGCGCCGATCGTAGAATCGAACATCTCGATCAGCCCCTTCTGCGAGAGGACATTGTCGTCCGCCAGGTTCGCAAGCATCTTTTCGCGCAGCGTACCGCCCTTCACCTCGCGGCGGAAAGGATCGCGTTCCTCGACCGCACCGATCGCGGCCTGGGCATAGTGCTTGGCCCCTGCGCTGTCGATGAACTCGCGCGAAAGATCGACCACTAATTTGCCCTTGTTGTACATCCGCATACGGCGCGAGTCCGTCACGTCCGCCACATGGGTCACTTCGATATTCTCCTCGGCGCAGTAGCGCTTGAACTCCTCTTCGGCACTCGCTTCGATCACAACGGCCATACGCTCCTGCGACTCGCTGATCGCCAGCTCCGTCGCATTCAGACCGCTGTACTTGGTCGGCACGCGATCGAGGTAAATATCCAGGCCGTCGGTCAGCTCGCCGATGGCTACGCTCACACCGCCCGCACCGAAGTCGTTCGACTTCTTGATCAGGCGCGTCACTTCCGGACGGCGGAACAACCGCTCCAGCTTGCGCTCTTCGGGGGCGTTGCCCTTCTGCACCTCACTGCCGCACATTTCGAGCGACTTGTCGGTATGCTCTTTCGACGAACCCGTCGCACCGCCGACACCGTCGCGGCCCGTGCGGCCGCCGAGCAGCAGGACCACATCGCCCGGCACGGGGGACTCCCGGCGCACGTTTTCGGCTTTCACGGCACCGACCACGGCACCGACCTCCAGGCGTTTGGCCACATAGTCGGGATGATACACCTCGCGGACGTGGGTCGTGGCCAGTCCGATCTGATTGCCGTAGCTCGAATAACCGGCAGCGGCCTTGAGGCTGATGACGCGCTGGGGCAATTTGCCGGGCAGCGTTTCGCTTACGGGTTGATAGATATTTCCCGCACCCGTCACACGCATCGCCTGATAGACGTAGCTGCGACCCGACAACGGATCGCGGATGGCACCGCCCAGGCAGGTCGAAGCTCCGCCGAAAGGTTCGATCTCGGTCGGGTGGTTATGGGTTTCGTTCTTGAATTGCAGGAGCCATTTCTCGGTCCGGTCATCGACGTCCACATCGACGAAAACGCTGCATGCGTTGTTCTCCTCGCTCACCTCCAGGTCGTCGAGCAGTCCCTTGCTGCGCAGGTAACGGGCACCGATCGTCGCCAGGTCCATCAGGCAGATGCTCTTGCCCTCGCGCCCCAGTTCGCGGCGGATTTTCAGGTAAAGCGCCAGCGTGCCTTCGATCTCGTCTTTCACGAACGACTCCTCGACCGTAATGTTCTCCAGCTCGGTCGTGAAGGTCGTATGACGGCAATGGTCGCTCCAGTACGTATCGAGAATCCGCAGCTCGGTTTCGAACGGATCGCGGCCCTCGTTCCGGAAATATTTGACCACTTCACGCAGGTCGTCAGCATTCATCGCCAGACCGTTCTTCTTGCAGTAGGCATCGAGTTCCGCATCTTCCATCTCCCGGAACCCGTCCAATACCGGCACCGGTTTCACGGGGGCGCTTTCCAAATCGTCCAGGACCCGCAAATCCTTCTCGCGCGACTCCACGGCATTGATATAATAGCGACGAATACGCTCCATCGTCTCCTTGGGAAGTTTCGAAGGGAAGATCAGCAGCTTCGAACTCTTGATCTTCACCTCGGCCGAAGGATCGATCAACCGCACGCAGTCCACGGCCGAAGCCGCTCGCTGGTCGAACTGTCCGGGCAGGCACTCCACAGCCAGAAAGCTGTTGCCGCCCAGATCGCACGAATCCGTCACGGCATCGGTAACCACCTCGCCGAAGACCCTGTAACGGCTCTTCTCCAGCAATTCGTCCGAAAAACCGAACAGGTCGTACACGTTCAGCAGCCGCAGGCCGTCGAGCGAAAGATTCAGGTTGGCATTCAGGTCGCGGAGCAGGCTCTCGGCCTCGACCCGGAATTCGGGGTATTTCTCAACGAAAATACGGTAACTCTTCATTATCTTATTTTTGACTTTATTTCACAAATCTGTCGGCCCACTTGGCGGCATACTCCTCGCCGGTCACACCGACGAAAGTCACGTGTCCCATCTTGCGCTTGGGCTTGGAAACGGTCTTGCCGTAAATATGGACATACACACCGGGGCGATTCTCCCGGGCAAGCGCCTCGGCCCGCTCCAGATCCTGTCCCAGGATGTTTTTCATCACGGTAGGGGCCTTCAGCTGCGGCTCTTCGAGGGGCATATCGAGCAGGTAACGGCACAGCTCCCGGAACTGATTGGTCGTCGAACCCTCGATGGTCCAGTGTCCGCTGTTGTGCGGGCGCGGCGCCATTTCGTTGAAATAGACCTCGTCTCCCTTCACGAAATATTCGATAGCCAGAATCCCCCGGTAACCGCAGTCGCGCATGAAACGCTTGCTCTGGGACACCATCCGCTCCCGCACCTGGTCCGGCATCTCCGCCGGCACGATGCACAGATCCAGAATACCGTCCTTGTGGATATTCCGCCCTACCGGGAAGCAGATCACGCGCTCTCCGTCCGACACCAGCACCACGCTGGCCTCGAAATCGAACGGGACGAACTCCTCCAGAATGCAGGGCACCGCGAGCAGTTCGCGGGCTTTCGCAAGGTCGGCCTCGCCGCGAAGCACCGCCTGACCGTGTCCGTCGTAGCCCAGCGTACGGGTCTTGAGCACGCACGGATAACCGATTCGCGCAATGGCCCGATGCAGCGACTCCTCGTCATCGACAGCCATGAAAGCGGGCGTCTTCAATCCATGATCGCAGGCATTGCTCTTCTCCCGCAGGCGATCCTGCGAGTCGAACAGAGGCCTGAACCCTTGTTTGATATTGTATTTTTGCTCGAGAGCCACCAGCAGATCGCCCGGCACGTTCTCGAACTCGTAGGTCACCACGTCGCTGCGGCGGCAAAGCTCCTCCAGCGCCGCCGGATCGTCGAACCGGCCCACGATCCGCTCGTCGCTGATCTTAAACGCCGGAGCATCCTCCGCCGGATCGAGGCAGATCGTCCGCGCACCCAGCAGATGCGCCTGCTCGATGATCATCAGCCCCAACTGGCCGCCACCGATAATTCCGATCGTCTTCACCGCACTCATCGGTCTAAAGTTCCGCTTTAAGTACATCCTCAGTCTGTTTCGCACGGAACATCTCCAGACGGGCTGCCAGCGCCTCGTCCTTCAACGCCAGGATCGACACGGCGATCAGGGCCGCATTCTTCGCCCCGTTGATCGCTACGGTCGCAACCGGCACGCCGCCGGGCATCTGCACGATCGAAAGCAGGGAATCCAGCCCGTTCAAGGCTCGAGATTTGACCGGCACACCGATCACCGGGAGCGCGGTCATACTGGCCACCATGCCGGGCAGGTGCGCAGCGCCTCCGGCTCCGGCGATGATTACCTCCAGTCCGCGCGACTTGGCCGTTTTGGCATACTCCACCAGCAGGTCGGGGGTGCGGTGGGCGCTCACCACCCGCTTCTCGAACTCCACACCGAATTGCGCGAGCGTCGCCGCAGCGTCGGACATAACGTCCCAGTCGCTGGTCGAACCCATGATTACTCCAACTTTCATAGTAAGAAACGTACTAAATCAACCAAAAAAGAGCCGCTACGACAGAATTCGTCATAGCGGCAAGATTATATTGCTGCGGGAAGCCGATTCGTGCCCTCCTGCATAGTTCCGTCGATAAAATCCGATGCAGGAACGACACTGCACGCTCCGGCCGCACATCGAGCCGACAGCATCTGCTGTCGCTTTCGCCGGGTATGGTGCATCTGAATCCTTTCCATCGTTTCGGAAGCCGTAGCCGCCGACGGACCTGCGGCCCATCGCCTTTTACTCGCACAAAAGTACGAATAATTTCAACGACAACCTAACAATCCCGACAGTTTTATTTCGACATTGTATCGACAAAATCCGCTACCGGATTTTCGCCTCGCAATAAGCGCAGCGGCAGGTGTCTCCCGCTTTGACAAAAAGCGGATCGACATCCTCCGTAGCCGAAATACACCGGGAGTTGGGGCATTTCATACTCCGGTCTATGAACATCCCCTCGGCCAGGTCGGGGACTGCGGCGAGCTTCTCGCCTTCGGCCCATTTCAGCAACGTATAGATCATAGCCATGCGCACGAACTTACCGTTCTCGACCTGCCGGAAA
>OLNV01001838.1_pt1 | contig 13024 bp, 6 predicted proteins | sample 1672891 | NCBI WGS metagenome assembly OLNV01 (sample SAMEA3136734, study PRJEB25190) | human gut metagenome | biome: human gut; feature: human-associated habitat; material: faeces | place: Austria | collected 2013 | reverse complement strand
ATAATGAGAAATGGTGCTGGGAATAGATCCCAACACCAACTTTGTCTACAGTCTGCGATATCTGTACCGGATGGTACAGATATCGTCTGCTTTTTATGATTATTCTAAAATGTTCTTATAATAATCCGCCGATTGACAGGAACAGTGGTGCAAATACCAGTGATACAACTGTCATCAGTTTGATCAGGATGTTGATAGATGGTCCTGATGTATCTTTGAACGGATCACCTACGGTGTCTCCAACTACAGCAGCTTTATGAGCCTCGCTTCCTTTTCCACCGTGGTTTCCATCTTCAATGTATTTCTTAGCATTATCCCATGCTCCACCTGCATTAGACATGAAGATTGCCATCATAACACCTGTTACAAGTGCTCCTGCAAGAAGTCCGCCAAGCGCAGAAGGTCCAAGAAGGATTCCGACTACCAGCGGTGCAAGTACTGCCATGACACCAGGAACCAGCATTTCTTTTAATGCTGCTGTTGTTGAGATTGCAACGCATGACTTGTAATCTGGTTTTTCTGTACCCTTCATGATTCCAGGCATTGTCTTGAACTGACGTCTTACTTCTTCGATCATCTGGTATGCTGCTCTTGATACAGATGACATTGTCATAGCTGAGAATAAGAATGGAAGCATTCCACCGATCAGCATTCCGATAATTACACGTGAGTCAAGGATATCAATTGTCTTCAAATGTACTGCCTCTGCATAAGATACGAACAGGGCAAGTGCTGTCAGGGCTGCGGATCCGATAGCGAAACCTTTACCCATAGCTGCTGTTGTATTACCAACGGCATCCAGTTTATCAGTGATCTGACGGACATGTGGATCCAGCTCAGACATCTCTGCAATACCACCGGCATTGTCAGCGATGGGTCCATACGCGTCAACGGCAACTGTGATTCCTGTTGTGGAAAGCATACCAACTGCTGCAAGAGCGATTCCGTATAATCCATCCACACCGTATGCTACAAAAATACCAACACAGATCAGAAGGATCGGGATTGCTGTAGATTTCATACCTACTGCGATACCACTGATGATAGTTGTAGCTGCACCTGTCTCAGACTGCTCGCCGATTCCCTGAACCGGTTTATAATCTGCAGATGTGTAATACTCTGTAATGTTTCCGATGATGACACCGACAACAAGACCTGCGATCACAGCAATGGCTGCCTTCATGTCTCCGAAGAGAGTCTTGCTGAGGATCAGGGACACGATGATAACAAGTGCTGCAGATACATAGCTTCCTCTTGTGAGGGCTTTCTGCGGATTGGAATTATCATCACCTTTTACAAAGAATGTTGCAATGATGGATGCGATCAGTCCACAGCCTGCAATAGCCAGCGGATAGAGAACACCGGAAACTGCTCCGGCTACCGCACCAAGTGTAAGGGCAGATACCAGAGATCCTACATAGGACTCAAAAAGGTCTGCACCCATACCGGCAACATCACCTACGTTATCACCTACGTTATCCGCGATAACAGCCGGATTACGAGGGTCATCCTCCGGGATTCCTGCCTCAACCTTACCTACAAGGTCAGCTCCTACGTCAGCTGCCTTTGTATAGATTCCACCACCAACACGTGCAAACAGTGCGATGGAAGAAGCACCAAGGCTGAATCCAGAAAGTACGTCAACGTTCTTTGTGATGATATACACAACGCTGACACCCAGTGCACCAAGACCTGCAACACACATACCCATAACAGCACCGCCGGAGAATGCAATGGAAAGAGCCTTGTTCATTCCTCCCTCTTTTGCTGCATTTGCTGTTCTTACATTAGCCTTTGTTGCAACGGTCATACCGCAGTATCCTGCGATTGTTGAAAACAGAGCACCTACTACGAAGCAGATTGCTGTTACCCAGCTTCCAACTCCGATTCCGATCAGTACAAAAAGTACGGCTACAAAAATAACCAGGATCTTGTACTCTGCTGTTAAGAAGGCGCGGGCACCTTCTGCGATCGCACCTGCGATCTCCTTCATTCTGTCTGTTCCTGCATCCTGCTTGCTGACCTTCGCTGCAAGGTATGCTGCGAACAGAAGTGCCAGTACTGCTGCCACCGGCACCAAATACATGTAGTTTTCCACTCTTTTTACCTCCGTTCATGTATTGTTAATACTTTATCACATTATTTTGCATATTTCAAATAGAATTTTCACTTAGTTTTTTGTTAATATTGTGATATAATAAAAATTTATATAAATGGGATAAAAATTTTTTATATTATTGCTCGCATTTTTTCAGTTTCAGACAGCTTATATAATAGGAAGTTTTTTATATCTCTATTTGGACAAAATTTCCATTTTTCTTTCCAGAAGATTGTTTTCCAATAATTGTTTTTCTGCATTTTCGAATCCAATTCGTTCTATAGTCTCGGCAAAACGTTCTCCCTTTAATCCCTGGTCCTTAAAAAGCAGGATTGCCTTCTCAATAACATCCAGTGCCTCTTCCTCTGACGTAAAGATCCGGTTCAGGGCCTTTCCATGAGAAATTTTCTTTCCCCAGCGTCCACCGATATAGATCTTGAATCCGTAGGTACCGTCCGGGATGGAATGGAATGGACATTTTCCCACACACCTTCCGCAGTGTCTGCAAAGCTCCTCATCAATGTGCAGTTTCCCGTCAACGACTTTCGCCACTTTGTTTGGACATGCAGCTTCAATGGCACATTTTTTACAGCCCTTGCAGGCCTCGCTGTCAAAGTGCGGGATCCTCTGTCCGATGATCCCCACATCATTCAGATTTGGTTTCACACAGTTATTCGGGCATCCGCCTACTGCGATCTTAAATTTATGCGGCAGTGCAACCTGACGGTAGCCTTTATAGAATCTCCGGAAAATCTCTTCTGAAATTGCATAGGAATCCAGAAGTCCATACTGACAGGTGGTTCCCTTGCAGGATACTACCGGTCGGACCTTTGCTCCTGTTCCTCCTGTCTCCAGACCTTCCTTCGCAATAAATTCCTGAAACTCTTCGATCTTTTCGTAGGGGATTCCCTGGATCTCCACGGAAAGCCTGGTCGTGTAGGTAAGATTTCCGTTGCCGAATTTCTCTGCTGCTTCCGCCATACATCTGTGCTGTGCCGCTGTCACCTTTCCGTTTACAGTGATCACCCGTGCAGAAAATTCATCGGTTCCCCGGTTATTTAAAAAACCCTGCCCCTTCAGTCTTTTCTCTTCCTCTTTGCTTACAGTTAATGCTGACATATTTCCTCCTCCTGGTCTCACCGGCATTCCGATACTTTCCCACGGTATCGTTGCCCTGTATTTTGCAATGTTGAAATCGTTTTCACGTACTTCCTACTATACCACTTGAAGATGTATTTGAGAAATGATATTATTTTATAAAAATGATAGGTTTTACCTATATACCAATTTACAATAAAAGGAGATTCCATATGACCATCCGCCATCTCACTGTTTTTGCGGCCGTTGCGGAACAGGGCTCCATGAGTGCTGCTGCCAAACATCTTTATCTTTCCCAGCCAACAGTCAGTCAGGCCGTCCGTGAGCTGGAAGCTCATTATAACGGCCTTCTCTTTGAACGTCTTGGAAAAAAGCTTTATCTCACAGAACGGGGAAAGCTTCTTCTTCCCCATGCCCGTGAAATGATCCGCCAGTTTCAGCAGCTGGAAGAGCTGATGCAGAACCAGGGACAGTCTTCCACCCTGAAGCTTGGCTCCACCCTCACTGTGGGAACCTGCCTGACCCCATCCATTATCCTGGATCTGCAGAAAAAAATCCCGGACCTTGACGTTTACTCCTTTGTCACCAACACGCAAAATATCGAACAGAAGCTTCTGCGTTCTGAGCTGGACGCTGCTGTGGTAGAAGGTGAGATCCATTCCCCGGACCTTGTCGTTCTTCCCATCATCGACGACTGTCTGGTCCTTGCCGCCGGAAAAAAGCATCCGTTTTACCGCAGAGGACGCATCCATGTCCAGGAGCTGAACAACCAGAAATTTGCAGTCCGGGAATATGGAAGCGGTACCAGACAGCTTTTTGAAGATTACACCCTTCGCCATGATCTGAAGATCCGAACTGCCTGGGAAGCCAACAGTCCGCGGGCACTGCTGAACGCAGTGCTGTATAACCAGATGCTCTCTGTTATGTCCATCCGTCTTATGCATCATGAGATCCGTCACCGTTCAGTCCGGGTCTTCTGCAACGAAGCAGGGGAATGGAACCGGAAATTCAAGCTGGTCTATCACAAGAATAAGTTTCTTACCCCTGCTATCTTTGAGCTGGAAAAGATCCTTCACACCTATCAGCAGCTGGAACTACCCTCTGTCATGGGTGTTCTGGAACAGGAATAAGCAGGGGACTTACCTGATCCAGTAAAAAAACGGCCGCACATATCGCTCTTACGATATGTACAGCCGTTTTTCGTTTTTTTCTCACCCGACAGGGTCGGATCTTTTTTTGAACCGGATATTTAGTTTGATTCGTTGAACACGTTTTTATCCAGTGCACCGTTCTGGTGTGCAACGATGGTTGTGCAGACTGCATCACCGGTAATGTTAACTGCTGTTCTGGTCATATCCAGGATACGGTCAATACCCATGATCAGACCAATTGCCTCAACCGGAAGTCCTACAGAATTAAATACCATGGTCAGGGTAACAAGACCAACACTTGGTACACCGGCAGTTCCTACGGAAGCAAGGGTTGCAGTTCCGATAACTGTCACATAATCCATCGGACTTAAGTGGATACCAAAAGCCTGTGCCGCAAATACTACGGCAACACCCTGCATGATAGAGGTACCGTCCATGTTGATAGTAGCTCCAAGAGGAATGGTAAATGAAGAATTTACATTTAATGCCTCATCAAGATCTCTTACTAGTCTAGATATCAACTACGAGGGAAATGACAAATCAAATTCAATAAGTTTATCGTCTGGTAATAAGATACCAAACTATTCTAATGCTGAAATAGAATCCAAAGTAAAAGGATATATGAGGGATGAGATTTATAGATTTGGTATAGTATTGTATAATAAGCAAGGTTTGGCATCACCGGTACATTGGATAGGTGATATAAGAATGCCATCTAATAAAGATTCTGGTTATAAGTTTTTTACTTCCAATGAAGCTAGTGATTATGGGTCTAATTTATCAGTTGTTACTAAACCACTTGGTATTGAATTTGAAGTAAAGAATTTACCTTCAGATGTGGTAAGATATGAAATAGTTAGATGTGAAAGAACACTGTCTGATAGAACCATATTAGCGCAAGGTGTAGTAAGTTGCATTACGAATTATGATAGAGATTCTAACATCTTAACACCTTTCCCATATCTAGCTTATTCAAATAAGCATGGCTATTATGCAAAGACCCACAATAATGGAGATTTCCAATATACCTTTAATTTGTCAAATACACAATCTAACAATTATTTCATGTTTGTATCTCCAGAGATAGCAATTAACAGAGAAAATGCAGATGCATTAATTGATAAGTTTCAAACAGTTGAAAAGGTAGGGATTATGACATCTCCTATTACTGCGGACGGTGATTGGGGAATTACAGAAGCTGGAGCTACAAAAGTATTAGCAAATGCTAGATCTATAAAGTACGATGGTACTACGATAAAACCAACTAAAACATTAGGTAATCAACCTAGTAATGGCTATGTATCTGGAGGATGTGTTGTGATAAATAATGATGATTTTTATGCAGCATTGTTAGCTAAATACTATGGACTATATGTTGAAAGTGGTGTACAATCAGCTGCAATAGAAAGTGCAAAATATGCTGGTCCTAGTAGTCCTTGGTTAACAAACGGTGATCAGCCTTGGTATAATGCTGAAGCAGTGACTATTGGTGACAAAGTTTATTATAACTGGGTGTGGGATAATATTAGAACTGCAGGAGATGGTGAAGTAGATAAGACTGATGCAAATAATGTTAGAAAATATGGTCCACATGGGATTTGTGCTATATTCAAAAGTGATAATATGATCTCTAACATATCTTTAGCATCAGGATCTTCAAGTGCTAGATATTTAAATGCAGTAGTATTATGCAACATGAAACAAAGTGTAAATGCTTATGGTGGCAATTCCTACTCTGCTGTACAGAATTCTGTGTATATTACTACAGGAGCTAGTGCTGAATCTAGTGTTTCCACAGTGTTGTGTTATGGTGGCGATACTTATCTAAACATATTTGATTATAATAACTGTATGTTTAGTTATAATACAGATGATTATTATAATAATAAATCAAATAGATTATTTTTAGGTGCGTTCATACCATGTGAATCAAGTATTAATTTAGCATTAACCCATGCTGATTCATCTATAAATAGAACTTATCAAGCTGGTGATGGATATGCTAATCATTTTGTAGAAGATGATATAATTACTGTTGGTGATTTATATACTCAGAATACTCCATCATATGCATACAATGATGCCTATTCTGCTCAACCTAATGCAAAGAAGTTTGTATCTGAATCTATTTATAACATAGATAATCTATTAACAGATACTCGTATCATATCTTCAGAACTGAAAACAAATAATGAAGTTACTGATTCGTGGACAAAATTTAAAGTAGCTAATTATCTTGATGTAGATACTAGATTTGGTCCAATTAATGATATGAAACTGTTTAAAAATAATTTAGTATTCTGGCAAACAGACGCTTTTGGCACAGTTGCAGTGAATGAACGTTCTATTATAACTGATAATAATCCAGGTGCTCTTACTCTAGGTGTTGGTGGTATACTAGATAGATATGACTATTTTACTACAATGAATGGTGAAAGTCCAAACCAGTTAAGAGCAAATACTCAATCAGATAGCACTGTGTACTGGTATGATAGTAAACGTAATGAGATATGTGGTTTTAATGGTCAATTACAAACAGTATCTAAATTAAAAGGAGTTCAATCTTATTTGAATAAGAATAAAGACTTGTTTAAAAAAGATCCTATTGCAGTATATGATAAGAAATACAATGAAGTTCTGTTTACTCTAGGAGATAAAACACTAGCGTTTAATGAACAATTAGGAGTATTTACTTCATTCTATAACTATAATCCAGACTATTACGCAGAGTTTAGTGATAAACTATATTTATTTAAATCATTGAAACTGTTTAAATATAATGGTGGTGAACAAGCTGATTTAGATTCTGACAAAGCAAAGGTATCTGAAATAGAATTTGTAGTTAACAAAGATTATCCACAAACCAAAACATTTGATAATGTTGAATATAGTGGTGATTTTACTACAGATACTAATTTTGATTTGATCTTATTTACTACAAAAAGACAGACTAGTGAAACATTAACTAGTGAAGATATTGATTACAGGGAGGATACTTATAAATTTGCAATCCCTCGTAATTCTTTGAAGCTTAATGAAGTAGAACAACTGGCTAACAAATCATACAAAGATAGGATGAAAGGAAAATATCTTATCTGTAATTATAAGTATGATTGCAATGGTGGTAATAAATTTAAAGTGCCATACATTAGTACAGCTTATAGATACTCAATGATATAATATGAAAAAGAAAAATAACAAAAATACTATACCAGCATATGCGTTTGGCATGGATCAGTTGTCAAACTACCTTGGTGGAGCTAATGTATTTGGCTCTGCCATTTCTGGTTTATCAGAAGAAGGTTCAACAGGTGATGTTGCAGGTAGTACTATTGGCAGTGCAGCTTCGTTAGCCGGTGCTGGTCTCACTGTAGGTGGTCCTATTGGCGCCGCTGTTGGTGGTGGATTAGGATTAGTGAGTGGACTTATTGGTTCAATTAAACGCAAGAAACAAATGCAAGCGTTAAGACGCAGAAAAGAAACTCTCAATAAAACTAAAATAGGTATGAATGCCGCAGCTGAAACTGAAGGAGAATATTGGGATGATAATGATCTTGCATATACATTTGAGAATGGTGGAATACTCCCAGACTTAGCTTACTTGGACAACAATGAAGTGGTTAGAGATGATTATGGAAATATTGTTCAAGTTCCAAATACTAAACCAGGCACAGATAATCATTTAGTCGATGCGTCTACTTTGGAATCTGTGTTATCTGACAAAATTAAAAGACCTGGTACAAAGAACACATTTGCTAAGGAAGGACAAATATTATCTAAGATGACGAAACCTAGCAAAGGCAAAGACAAGTTTGCTGAAAATACAAACAGATTAAATAAAATAAATGCTAATAAAGCTTACAATAAATTATTAGCAGAACAAGAAGCAGTTAAAGCTGCTAAAGGAGTTAAACCCAAAGTAAAAGGAATACCTGCATATGCAGATGGTAAGGGTAAAACTGTAGACGATGTTAGAAGTAAGATGAATGCAGATACATACGCTGCATATTCTGATTTCTTTGATGAACTCGGTACAGGATTAAATAAATTTGGTGAAGCATTGGGGTATTTTCCAAAACGCATATTTGGTCCTCTTATAAATAACAAGAACATAACTAAAGCTGTAGAATCTGCAAGAAATACAAAGCCTTCTGCCACTTCTATGGATTATACTGGTGACACCAACATTAGTAAAGTATTTAATAGAAGTACATCTATGAATCCTTTATCAATTGGTTCTCCTACTACTGGTGCTTGGTTTTCATATCCAACACAAACAGTAGATGCAATCACATATGCAAACGACGAGCCAATCTATGTTGACATACCTCTTCGACCGATTGAATCTGAACCAACTGTAACAAGCACGTACACAAATGCATCGAATAAACAAGTTACAAAAACTCCTAGTACTACTGGTTCCGTAACCACCAAACAGACAACCAAACCCAACATTACTAAAACTACTACTCAAAGATTATCTGAACCAACAATACCACTAGTAAATACTAGTATGACAATAGATTGGGATGATGTTGTTACTCCAGTAAATATACCAGCATCTGCAGATGAAGCTACTAAAAAACGTGCACTCAGTAAGCCAAAAAATGGATATTCACCAGATTGGTTATCATTGGCTCCTACAGTGTATAATGCTTTGCAGTCATTAAGAGGACCAGAAGAAGAACCATTAGTATTAAACCCATATGCTGGTGCAGTTAGAAATACAATGGCTAGACGTAGAATGAACATTGAACCAGCTAGATTAGCTAACAGTAGATCAAGGGCCATTTCAAATTATAACTTAGCAAATATTAATGCTAATACTGGTGCTAATTTAGCAGCAAGAACTCAAGCCGCTGTTGATGAGTATGCTTCTAATGCAAACATGTACGCTACTAAACAAAATGCTGACAATGCTTACTTAGGAGAATACGCAAATACTCTTAATAATTTAGGACAACAATTTGTACAAAGTGAAAATATGTACAATGATCTTAATGCTAGAAATAGAGCTGCTGCTAGAAACTTTGGAGCAACTGCAACTAGTCAACTTGGTAAATGGTCTCAAGTAAATAGACAAATGCAAAATCAATACAATAGGGATCAAATGACACTACCATTCTTAGCTGATTTCTTAAGTCAAGGATTTACTAAAGAACAAGTGGATAATTTATTAACAAGAACTAGAAATAGAGTTTAATATGGTAAATAGATATGATAATCCTGCACAAGCAGAGTTCATAAATACATACGTTCCAATTCCATTTGAACAATTGTATACACTTGGGAAGCAGGCAAAAGAAAATGTAGATCAAGCATTAAAAGATTATTCAACAGCTTTGGATAAATGGGCTGAATTTCAATCTCCATCCGCTGCTGACACAAAAGCATACTATGATGAAACTTATGGTAGAGCTTTGCCTGTGGCTGAAGAACTGTCTAAAAACTTAGACATGATAAAAACTGCAGAAGGTAGATCTAAGATATATTCAGCAATAAACAATGTAGACAGAGCTAAATTAAGTATGCTTCGTCAAAGTGCTGAAGGTTTAAGAGAGAGACAAAAAGTAAATCAACGTCTAATGCTAGAAGGTAAATATAATCCCTTGTGGCACGATGTTGATTTTACTGGTTATAACACACTTACTTCAGGTATTTATAATGATGTATCTCCACTAGGTTATCAATCAATAAAAGATCTTACAGATAAATATGTAAATAATCTTAAAGATAGCTATTTGGGTAGATCCAATGGTTTTATTCATACTGGTGTAACTGGGGATCAAATTAAAAAAATATTGGATGAAAATAAAAGTGGTATACTATCTACTCCTGAGGCTCAAATGCATATGCAAGTGTACTTAAAACAGAACCCTGGAGCAACCGCTGAAGATGCTGCAAATGCTTTTATGGAAAGAGCATATATAGATAATCAAGAATACATTAGAAATAATATTACAGTAGATCCATATGAAATGCAAGCTTTGAAAGAACGACAAGCTTTAAGAGTTGCAGCTACACGAAAAGGAAAAAATGGTGAACAACCAACTGATTATCCAGATGCTTATACTAAATTGTATAATGACGCAGTAGTTCAAGAAAAGCGTCAAATGCAAAATAATCCAAATCTAACTAGAACAAGATCATTTATAGAAGGTCAAGCATCTATGATACAGACTTTGACAGACGCTGCTAATGCTCTAGAATTAGGTGCTATTACTCCAGAAGAATACAACACTATGTATAAGGCATACCAAGAATCTGCATCAAAGAACTACAGTAATGAAGCTATGGCAAATGCTTATGCAGAGGATGTTAGGGATATGTTTGCTAAACAATCTGATATATTCCCAGCTGTTGGAGTAAAACAAGAAAAGTTACCATTGTACTATGATACTGCGTCCAGGGTGTTGAACGAGCTTACTTATCCTACTTCAGGATTAGTTATGAACCGTTACAATAAAATAAAATCTTCTAAAGAAGTAGAAATCAATAGTAATGATGCTATAACTAATGGGTTTACTATTCCAGATACTAATGGATTAATATTGTCCACAGACTTTGTAAACAAAGTGATGAAGGTACCTTCTATAAAATACACTGTCCAAGATAATTCAAGACTTAATAGAAACTTTGCAGAAGATTTAAAATCTGGAGTATTCCAGGACGTTATAAAAGTGCCTAGAAATAAAATAATGGTAGGTGAATACAATGGTCAACCACAATTATTTCAAAGGGTTAGTGTTAAGATACCTATTCAGTCTATAAGAAATGCTAACTATGATGTTGACAGTTTTAAAGAAATGGTTAATAAAACTATGGGTTTAACATCTGAAGTTGGTTTAAGTGTTAAGCCAATAAAAGGTGAAAGTGTGGAAGATGCGTGGGGTCACTCTGATACCAGAGGTGGTGCAGCTCTTACTGGAGAATACTTTACATTTGATGCAATGGAACCAATTGATCCACATGGTATGACAAGAATGACTTTTGATCAAGAAGTCAATAAAGAACATGGTGGGTCTAAACTACAAAATGATTTATATGATAGTTCATATAACGAATCATATTCTTCTGATATCGAACTTTATCAAACTATGCTTAATCTGTTACAATAATATATGGAAACATCTATATTAGACAAATACAATGCTGGTTTAATTCCTTCTAAAACCAATGCCACTACTGCCGCTATACGGCAAGTAAATGCACAGCATTCCCCTTTAACAAAAATTAAAACAGGGTACGATCGTGAATTGGAACAAACTCCAATTGATGATTATGAAGAAATGTATCTATTGGACAAAGAAAATCCAGAGGAAACTCTTAAAGATAAGAGCTACTTAAAAGATGCATGGACCACTTTTATGAATAGTAGAGATCAAATCAATCTAATGTCGGAAAGAGCTAAATTAGCTAAGGATATAAATCCCGTATTAGATGATATTGATTATGAATTGAATTTTCTTAGTGATAAGCAAAAGCTTAAAAATCTTGAAAATACTATTCCTACTTTGGATGAGAATTCTGAAGAATACAAAAATGCAATATCTGAATACTTTCAACTCCAAAGAACATTAGCAGATAGACAAGAGCAATACGATAGCATCTTGTCTAAATATGGTGAAAAAGAAGGTGATAACATTGATGCGAGAATTGAATATCTAAGTAATTCTAGAAAATCGTGGGAAGAAGAAAGATCTAAAGTAAATGAAGAAATAAATAATATATATTCTAACTTACGAGAAAGATCTGAAAATTATACACCGTCTTCTGAATTTAGAATAAAGGAACAAAGAGCTCAAGATAAACCTTGGTATTCTCCAGATTACTTTTTATATGCTGGTCCAGGTTTAACAGGTTCTTCTATGGCAACTGTTGATGGTTATATTGCAGATGCTTTAGCTACCGGAGCTTTGTGGTTAGGTAGACACTATGCTACTACTGGAGCATTAAATGCTGTTCCTGGTATTGGTGCTGCATCTAACTTAATTGGATGGGGTGGTGCAATTGCAGCTACGGCAATTAGTGTCGCTGGAAATATCTATAGTAGACACAGAGAGTCTTTGGCTCAGGTATATGGCGCATATAGATCTAGAATTGAAGATGATTTAAAAAAACAAGGGATTGATATCAAGCAATATGCTGAAATTGGTAGAAATCAATTAAAACAACAAGATCCTAATATAGATGTTTCTAAAATATCTGATGATGAGATAATTGATAGAGTAATATCTGGAGAAATTAATATTAATGATAAGGCATTAGCAAATGCCAAAAGATCCTTAAAAGATGGATTAGAAAGAGTTTATGATAACAACATGGCATTATCTGCTATGGATGTTGCTCAATCTGCCTTAGTATTTGCACCTCTTGGTAAAGCTATGGGCAAAATAATAACAGCTCCAATTAAAACTGCTTTAAATCCATTATTAAAAACAGGTACAAAATTAACTGAAGCTGCAGCAAGCAAATACAATAAGCTTGTAGATGCTTATGCTGGGTTTAATGCCAGACTTGCATACAATTCCCCAGTAAAAAATGCTAGTCTGCAAGCTGCCAAAGCACTTGGTAGATTGGGTTTTTCTGCTACTGGAGAAGCGTTTGAAGAAGCCAATCAAGATGTATTTGATTATGATTATATTTCTGGTAAGTATGATGGAAAGTCTAGCAGTAT
>OLNV01001834.1_pt1 | contig 13054 bp, 9 predicted proteins | sample 1672891 | NCBI WGS metagenome assembly OLNV01 (sample SAMEA3136734, study PRJEB25190) | human gut metagenome | biome: human gut; feature: human-associated habitat; material: faeces | place: Austria | collected 2013 | reverse complement strand
GGATTTATCAAAGCAGAGGTTGTGAATTATCAGGATCTTCTGGATTGTGGTTCCTATGCAGGTGCCAGAGAGAAGGGCCTTGTACGTATGGAAGGAAAAGAGTACGTTGTACAGGACGGAGATGTGATCTTATTCAGATTTAACGTGTGATCACCAACGTCTGTGAAATACCGGCTGTAAGCTGAAAAATTATAACAGGTGATTTTATGGATATGTCAATTCGGTTTCCCGGATTAAATCTGGTTTTGGATCATGTGCCGAGATCCTTTGAGATCTTTGGCTTTGAGATCACGATCTATGGCGTCCTGATCGCGATAGGAATGCTTCTGGGAATCTTTTTTGTGGTACTGGAAGCCAGAAGAAATCATGAAGATCCGGATGCATATCTGGATCTGGCCATCATAACGCTGCTTTCCGGTGTGGCAGGGGCAAGGCTGCTTTATGCGGCTTTTTCCTGGAGCCTTTATAAAAATGATCCGGGACAGCTTCTGAATATACGGTCCGGAGGACTTATGTTTTATGGCGGACTTCTGGGCGGTGTGCTGGGTGGTGCGGTCTACTGCAGGATCCGAAAGAAATCCTTCTGGCAGATGGCAGATCTTGCCTGCATGGGACTTCTGATCGGGCAGATAATAGGAAAGTGGGGAAGCTTTTTTAACAGAGAATCTTTCGGGGAATATGCAGACAACATTTTTTCCATGCAGCTGCCGCTGACTGCGGTACGGGCAGGAGAGGTCACCACGGCTATGCGTGAAAAGCTTCAAACCGTGGACGGTGGTACCTGGATTTTGGTACAGCCCTTGTTTTTCTATGAAAGTCTCTGGTGTCTGCTTGTGCTTTTGATGCTTATGATGCTGCTTCGCAAAAAAGTATTTCAGGGAGAGATCTTTCTGAGATATCTGGCAGGCTATGGTCTGGGAAGAGCAGTGCTCCAGTGGTTCCGCACAGATAAAATACTGTTTCTGGGAACCGGCGTGGATGTTTCACTGGTGATCTCGGTAATACTTTTTGTTCTTTGCACCGTGGTAGTTGCAGTGAAACGCGTGATGTCCAGAAAGCGGGCAAAAGTACGGATGAGAAGGATCGAGAAAGATCAGCAGGCAGAGAAAGAAGCGGAACAGCAACGGGAAAATGTAGCAGAGAATCTGGAAACAGAGACTGTACAGGGAGAAAAAAATGGATCAGAACGAGATACAGAAGAAAGAGGAAGCTCTTCGGAAAGCGTCACTTTTGCAGCAGCTGCAGGAGGAACGGAAGAAGCTGGACAGCCAGATCAGGAGCAGGAGCGATCTTCTGAAGAATCTGGAGGCCAGCCAAAGAGTTGATCGTATTCTGGAATTATATTACGGAAACTGAGATCAAACAGATATAGGATACAGATGCTTTTGTCTGATGGATCAGAATATAGGATAGGATACCGGCATTTGGCTGATAAGAGCAGCAGAAAACTGCCCTGCAGGAAAACGTCTTCTACGACGTTTCCGGCAGGGCAGTTTTTGTGCTGTGCAGTAGGAATATATCAGTACATCTTTCGGAAATCCAGAGGAGTTGTGCCTGTGACTTTACGGAACATGGCGATAAAGTGGCTGGCATCGGAAAATCCGGAAGCGCCGGCAACATCCTGGATCTTCATATCCGGTCTGGAAAGCAGAAGCTCACGTGCGCGGCTGATGCGGTACATGGTAACGTACTCGTAAACTGAGCAGCCCATAAAACGGCGGAACAGACGGGAAAGATACTGCGGAGAGACAAAAACGCTCCGGCTCAGCTGCGCTGCAGTGATATCCTGCTGATAACCGGTTTCGATTTCTTTTATTACCGGGATCACATATCTCTGGTAGAGAGGATTATCCTGTATCTTCGGAGAAGCTGCACAGTCTGTAAAATTCATAAGAAAATTATAGCAGTCGGAAGAAAGAGATTTCATATCCGGTGTGGGCTGATGATATTTACGCAAGGTAGAAGAAATCATTTTCCGGATACTGGCCCCCTGTTCCTTTTCGATAAGGATCACTTCCTGGTTGTCTGTCATGGAAGGAATGCTGCCTGCCAGTGTTCCTGTGAAGGTGGCAAACATCGTGGTCCAGGAGGTAGACTCCCTGTGATAGGAATGAGGGACACCGGGGGCGATGAGGATGCCCTCGTTGGCTCCGAGAGTATAAAATCTTCCACGGACTTCAATGCGTCCGGTACCCTTTTCAGTCTGGAGGTAATGATAATACGGATATCCGTCCGGACGGAAGATATTAACCTGATTCCAGTGGTTCCCAAGAGATTCAAACATGAAGGGAGCACTGACCGGAGTGTTTCTGAAATAGATCGACATGATATTCACCTGTTTCTAAATGTTATATATTTTGGCGAAACATATTATACCATAATCCGGTGGATTATACTATAATGATCATAGCATAAAAAACGAAGGATCCGGCAGAAAAAACAGAATCTGCCGGGCAGGAGGAAAAAATGAAAAAATTTGATCATTCTCTGTTAAAAGATCCACGGTATTTCAGCGACGGAAGAATGGATGCCCACTCAGATCATACATATTATCGCTGTGAGGAAGAGAGAGAAGATGGGAAAACTTCTTTCCGTCACAGTCTGAATGGTCTCTGGAAGTTCCATTATGCACGGAATTATGCATCTGCTATCCCAGGCTTTGAGGAAGAAGCATATTCCTGTAAGGACTGGGAGGACATTTATGTGCCGGCACATATCCAGATGGAAGGATATGATGCACCGCAGTATGCCAATGTCCAGTATCCGTGGGAAGGCCATGAAGAACTTCATCCGGGACAGATCCCGGAACGTTTTAACCCGGTGGCAAGCTATGTGAGATATTTCCATGTGCCGGAGAGCATGAAAGGAAAAAGAGTATTTGTTTCATTCCAGGGAGCAGAGAGCGGCCTGGCTCTGTGGCTCAATGGAAAATTTGTGGGATACAGTGAAGATTCTTTTACTCCGTCAGAATTCGAGCTTACGGAATATCTGAAGGACGGCGAGAACAAGCTGGCGGCACAGGTGTTTAAATGGACAGCCAGCAGCTGGTGCGAGGATCAGGATTTTTACCGTTTTTCCGGAATTTACAGAGATGTTTATCTGTTTACGGTACCGGATGTCCATGTATATGATCTCAGGATCCGTGCCATTCCGGATGAAACTCTCAAAAAAGCCGAGCTTGAGATCGTGACCAGTACCTGGGGAAAAGGAAAAATGAAGCTTACACTTTCCGGAAAGGGAGAGATCCTTTTGCAGGAGGAAAGATCTCTGAACGGAGAGGATACCTGTACCTGGGAGATTCAGGATCCCCTTCTCTGGAGTGCAGAAGAGCCGAATCTCTATGATCTGGAGCTGGAGATCAGTGATGAAAGCGGAAAGCTCCAGGAGATCATCCCGGAGAAAGTCGGTTTCCGCCGTTTTGAAATGAAGGATGGTATCATGACCCTTAACGGAAAACGTATCGTATTCAAGGGTGTGAACCGCCATGAGTTCAGCTCTGTCACAGGAAGACATGTGTCCCGGGAGGAACTGCTCAAAGACATCGTGACCATGAAACAGAACAACATCAATGCAATCCGTACCTGTCATTATCCGGATGCATCTCCGATCTACCGTCTCTGTGATGAATATGGTATTTACATGATCGCAGAAAACAATCTGGAATCTCACGGAACCTGGGATATAGCAGAATTTACCGGAGATCACACGGATATCGTTCCGCACAACAAACCGGAATGGCTGGGCATGATGCTGGACCGTGTAAATTCCATGTATCAGCGTGACAAGAACCACCCGGCGATCCTGATCTGGTCCTGTGGAAATGAATCCTTTGGTGGAAAAGATATCTTTGAGATGTCTGAGTTCTACCACAAGAATGATCCTACAAGACTGGTACATTATGAGGGGGTTTTCCATGACCGCAGCTACAATGCCACCAGTGACATGGAAAGCCAGATGTATCCTTCCGTAGAAGCGATCCGGGAGTTCCTTGCAAAGGATGACAGCAAGCCGTTTATTTGCTGTGAGTATACCCATGCAATGGGAAATTCCTGCGGTGCAATGCATAAATATACAGATCTTACAGATACAGAACCGAAATATCAGGGTGGCTTTATCTGGGATTACATTGATCAGTCTATTTACAAAAAAGACCGTTACGGTAAAGAATTCCAGGCATACGGCGGAGACTTCGGTGAACGTCCTACAGATTATAATTTCAGTGGAAACGGTATCGCATACGGCGGAGACAGAGATGCTTCACCAAAGATGCAGGAGGTAAAATTCAACTACCAGAATATCACTGCGCAGGTAAGTGAGGATTCTGTTAAGATCATCAACAAAAATCTTTTTGTAAATACGGACACATTCCGATGTGAAGTGACTCTTGCAAAGAACGGTCATGTTCTCCGCACAGAGACACTGGATACAGCGGTGGAGCCTTTAAGCCAACAGACCTACAGACTTCCATTTGGAAAACAGCAGCGCCCGGGCGAATATACGGTAACCGTAGCTTTCCTTCTCAGAGAAAAAACACTTTGGGCAGAGGCAGGACATGAGGTTGCTTTCGGCCAGTATGTTTATCAGGTGGAAGGAACACCGGAAGCTCCTGCGTGTGGCGTGGAGCTTGTGAGAAGCCTTCATAACATCGGTGTCCGTGGGGAAAATTTCGAAGTGCTGTTTTCCGTTCTCAATGGTGGTCTGGTTTCGTATAAATATGCAGGAAGAGAAATGATCGAAGCGATTCCGAAGCCCAACTTCTGGAGAGCACCTACAGATAATGATTGCGGAAGTCTGATGCAGATGCGCTATGCACAGTGGAAGATCGCCAGCATGTACGCAAGTCATAAGGATTACCGAAAAGGCATGTATGGTCCGGCCAATGCTCCGGAGACAACGGTTCACGAAAACAGCGTGGAGGTTGCTTTTACCTACATCCTGCCAACTACGCCTGCCAGTGAATGCCGCCTTGCCTATGAGGTAACCGGAGATGGAAGAGTAAAGACAACGCTGACCTATGATCCTGTAAAAGAGCTGGGCGATATGCCGGAGTTCGGAGTACTCTTTAAATTCAATGCGGATTATGATCATGTTCAGTGGTACGGCCTGGGACCGGCAGAGACTTATGCAGACCGGAAGCATGGCGCAAAGCTCGGCATTTATGAGAATCTCGTGACAGACAATATGGCACGCTATCTTGTGCCGCAGGAATGCGGAAACAAGGAGGAAGTACGCTGGGCAAAGATCACAGACAGAAAGGGCAGAGGAATGCTCTTTGAGATGGATAAAGAAAACGGCCCGATGATGTTCTCGGCACTTCCATATACTCCTCATGAAATGGAAAATGCCATGCATCCCTATGAGCTTCCGGCAATCCATTATACCGTTGTCCGTGCCGCAAAGGCGCAGATGGGTGTTGGAGGAGATGACAGCTGGGGTGCCCGCACCCATCCGGAATACCTTCTGGATACCAATGGAAAGATGAAATTTTCCTTTGCGTTCAAAGGCCTTTAAAATGTCATAAAATAACAGAACATAAAGTCAGAAAAAAGCTTCCGGCGACTGTCCGGAAGCTTTTTCATTTCATAATAATGCACAGAAAATAAACAGGTTGAAAAAAAACCTGTGGATATTTCATGAAATGAAAAAAAACTTGGATATGCACTTGTTTTTTCATGGTAAATAGTTTAGAATGATTACATAAGTGGTAGAAAGTGGTGAATAGTGGTAGCGAATGGGGATGAGTGGCAGAATACACCATTTGCACCCTGGAAGCACGAAGGGGAGAATCGTGTTTCACGAGAGTAGGTGGGTTTCATGTTCATGGGCGAGTATAATCATACGATCGACGCGAAGGGGCGTCTGATCATCCCTTCCAGGTTCAGGGAACTCTTAGGGGAAGAGTTCGTACTGACAAGAGGGTTGGATGGTTGCCTTTCTATTTATCCGATGGATGAATGGGTTGCTTTTGAAGAGAAACTCCGAGCATTACCACTTACAAATAAAGACGCAAGAACCTTTTCACGTTTCTTTGTAGCCGGAGCTACAACATGTCAGCTGGATAAGCAGGGAAGAATCCTGGTGCCGCAGACGCTGCGCCAGTTCGCTGGTCTGGATAAGGATGTGGTGCTTACGGGTAATCTGAACCGGATCGAGGTTTGGAGCAAAGAGAAGTGGAGCGAGAACTGCAATTATGATGATATGGACAGCATTGCGGAAAGCATGCAGAACATAGGAATCGTCATTTGAGCATAACGCAGGTAGAAATCCCACAGGAGACGGATATGGAATTTAAGCATAAATCTGTATTACTCAATGAGACCATTGACGGCTTAAGGGTAAAGCCGGATGGAATCTATGTGGATGGCACTTTAGGAGGAGCGGGACACGCCACAGAGGTGTGTAAGAAACTTTCTGCCAAGGGGAGATTTATTGGCATAGATCAAGACCAGGATGCGATAATTGCTGCGAGTGAACGGCTGTCAGCCTTTAATCAGGTGACAATCATTCGCAGCAATTATTGTTACATGGCAGATGAGTTAAGATCCCGTGGCATTGAGAAGGTGGACGGGATCCTGCTGGATTTGGGAGTGTCATCTTATCAGCTGGATAATGAAGAGAGAGGTTTTTCCTATCGGTACGATTCTCCTCTGGACATGCGAATGGACAGAAGACAGAGCCGTACAGCCGGTGATATAGTCAACGGTTATGAGGAACGGGAGCTGTATCGGATTATCCGCGATTACGGCGAAGATAAATTTGCCAAAAATATAGCGAAACACATTGTGGCTGCCAGAGAGCAGGCACCGATCCGGACAACCGGAGAACTGACAGAGATCATACGGGGTGCGATCCCCATGAAAATACAGGCTACAGGAGGACATCCGGCCAAGAGGACTTTCCAGGCAATACGTATTGAGCTCAACCGGGAGCTTGACGTGCTCCGGGATTCCCTGGACGGCATGATCGATCTCCTGGATGACGGAGGAAGGATCTGTATCATTACATTCCATTCTCTGGAAGACAGGATCGTTAAGACCATTTTCCGAAAAAATGAAAATCCCTGTACCTGCCCGCCGGATTTTCCGGTCTGCGTATGCGGAAAGAAATCCAAGGGTAAGGTGATCACAAGGAAACCGATCTTACCGGGAAAAGAGGAAATGGAAGAGAATCCGAGATCCAAAAGTGCGAAGCTTCGTATTTTTGAACGGAAAATGTAGTTGAGAGATGGAAGGTAGGCAAATGGCGAAGACAGGAAGAGGGACTACAGCCAGAAGAAATCGGAATACCGTCAGGAACAGCAGAGAAATGTATGTTCAGGGAAATGCGGTAAAACGGCTGCAGGAAGTTCCTCAGAGGACTGATCTGCCCGAGATACAGGAAAGGCGACGGCTGGCTCAGAAAAGAAAACAGAAATCCGCAGTACCTGTGACACCGGCAAAACAGGTGGTAAGCAGACAGGCACAGCGGAACCGGGAAAAGGCAATGGCCATGAACAAGGGGTTCGTTCTGTTTCTTACGGCAGTTTCCATCGCGGTACTTTTTACCTGTATCAATTATCTTCAGGTAAAATCCGAAATCACGGCGAGTATGAAAAATGTTGCAAATCTGGAATCTGAGCTTGCACAGCTGAAAGAAGATAACGATGCATATTACAGTCAGGTCACTTCTGCAGTGGATATCAGCGAGATCAAGAAAAAAGCTATCGGCGAGCTTGGAATGAAATATCCTTCGGAGGATCAGATACAGACCTATACCACGGAAGGAAACAGTTATGTGAGACAGTATCAGGATGTGGACACGCACAAGTAACAGAAGTACAGTTTTTAAGCAGGTGATCGATTGAGTACAAGAAGGCGCAGGCCGGTAAAAAAAATAAATTACAGTATGAAGAAAAAGCTGGCAGTACTATTTTCCTTAGTGTTGCTGGCTTTAGTCGGTTTGGTGGCAAGAATTACCTATATCAATGCCACCAGCGGAAGCAAATATCGAAAGCAGGTGCTGAGTCAGGCTCAGCAGAAATATGAAAATCAGACACTTCCGGCAAAAAGAGGCGATATCTATGACCGGAACGGGAATATCCTGGCAACCAGCAACAAGGTCTATAATGTGGTTCTTGACTGTCTGGAGGTCAATAAGGATCAGGATTCCGTGGAGCCTACCATAAAGGCTCTTGTGGAAGTCCTGGGATTGGATGAAGATGAGATGCGGAAGCTTCTCACCGACAGCAGTACAAAAAAAAGTCAGTATCAGATCGTAAAGAAACAGATTTCCATGGACGACAAAAAAGCCTTCGAAAAATACGAAGATCCGGGAGACGACAGTGAACTGACTGCCACGCAGCTGAAAGAACGTTCCAGGATCACAGGTGTATGGTTTGAAGAAGATTATCTCAGATCTTATCCGTTTAATGAGACTGCCTGTGATACCGTTGGATTTACACTTTCCAGAGATGTGGCGGATGCCGGACTGGAAGGATATTACAATGCGACACTTACCGGCGTGGATGGAAGACAGTACGGATACATCAACAACAATTCCGACGTAGAACAGACGATCATCGAACCGACGGATGGCAAAAGCATTGAGACCTCGCTGGATCTGGGACTTCAGCAGATCGTGGAAAAATACGTAAATACCTTTGAAGAAAAGATGGGAGCCAAAAATGTAGGCGTGATCATCGAGGATCCGAAAACAGGAGAGATCCTGGCAATGGACGGCGGTGACCGTTATGACCTGAATAACCCGAGAGATCTTTCAAATGTGTATTCCCAGAGTGAGATCGCTGCCATGAACGATGAGGAAACCGTGGAAGCGCTAAACGGGATGTGGAGTAATTTCTGTGTGACAGATGCCTACGAGCCTGGATCGGTTGTAAAGCCTATCGTTATGGGCTCCGCACTTGAAATGGGAGCGATTTCCGAGAGCGATAATTTTGTCTGTGACGGCGGACAGTCTTTTGGAGCGGAAGGTGCGACTACTTTTATCAAATGTGCGGTATGGCCGGATGCTCACGGGACAGAAGCTCTTTCCGATGTCATTGCCAATTCCTGTAACGATGGTATGATGCAGATCGCAGCAAAGATGGGAAAAGATAATTTTCTTAAGACACAGAGCGTTTTCAATTTCGGAACAAGAACCGGTATCGATCTTCCCAATGAGGGAAGCGGTGTGATCCATACCAGCGATACCATGGGAGAAACGGAGCTTGCATGCTCTGCTTTCGGACAGGGCTATACACTGACCATGATACAGGAGATCAATGCAATGTGTTCTGTGATCAATGGAGGATACTACTATCAGCCTCATCTGGTGACGAAGATCAAGGACAGCAGCGGCGGAATCGTAAAAACGATCTCTCCGACACTGATGAAGCAGACGATTTCCGAGAAGATATCTGCAGATATTCGCTCTTACATGGCTGCCAGCGTAGACCATGGTACCAGCCGTACCTCCAAGGTGCAGGGCTACAGCTCCGGTGGTAAAACCGGTACTGCCGAGAAGCTTCCGCGAGGCAATGGCAAGTATCTGGTATCTTTTATCGGATTTGCACCGGTAGATGATCCGGCGCTTGTGATCTATGTAGTTGTGGATGAGCCGAAGGTAGATGATCAGGCAAGCAGTACGTACGCACAGTACATTGCACAGGGAATCCTTTCCGAAGCACTTCCGTATCTGAATGTACAGCCGGATGAGGCAGAGGATGGAGAAGTTCCGACTACAGAGCTGTGGGAACTTTTTAAGGGAATCAGCGATTCTGCAACAGGAACCGGCGCGGACGGGCAGAAGGAGGCAATTTCCGATGAGAATGTACCAAGTCCGCCGGAAGATGAGTCGGAGGACAGTGATACCGAAGATAATAACGATATGCAGAGCGAAGGTCTTACCAACGAGGAGGCCGGTCTGGAATAGATAAAAAGAATACCCTCTCAGGGGAATGTCATATATTACAGTGACGACCTCTGAGAGGGATTTTTTTATGATCCGGACCATGGTTTATCACAGGAAAAAAATATGGGTGGTTTTTCTGATCTGCATAATGCTTCTTCTGGGACTTGTGGGAAGACTCTGGTATCTTATGAACGTTCGGGCAGAATATTATTCAAAAAAGGCGGAGGATCTTCATGAGAGGGAACGTGACATAAAAGCAGCCAGGGGAAAGATCCTGGACATCAGGGGAAATATTCTGGCAGATAACCGGACAGTCTGCACAGTATCGGTGATACACAGCCAGATCAAAGATCCTGAAAAAGTGATCCGTGTACTGTCCGGAGCATTGTCTGTAAAAGAAGAGGAAATCCGAAAAAAAGTTGAAAAAATTTCTTCTATTGAAAGAATACAGACAAACGTGGAAAAAAGCATTGGAGACAGGATCCGGGAATATGACCTTGAGGGAGTGAAGGTAGATGAGGATTATCGGAGATATTATCCTTATGGATCTCTCGCTTCAAAAGTACTGGGATTTACCGGAGGTGATAATCAGGGGATCATTGGTCTTGAAGTGAAATACGATGAGATCCTGAAAGGAGAGCCCGGAAAGATCCTCACAGTTACGGATGCACGTGGTGTGGAGATCGACGGAACCGGAGAACGGAGGAAGGAACCGGTGTCAGGAAATACTCTGCGTACCAGTCTGGATGTTAATATCCAGGAATATGTGCAGCAGGCAGCAGGTAAAGTCATGGAAGAAAAACAGGCGGAGAGAGTTTCCATACTGCTTATGAACCCTCAGAACGGAGAAATCTATGCCTGTGTCAATGTGCCTGAATTTGATCTGAACGATCCGTTTACTCTGAATACAGAAGAAACAGCAGCAGAGGGAGAAAAGAAGCAGGATCTTCTGAACCGGATGTGGAGAAACCCCTGCCTGAATGATACCTATGAACCTGGCTCGACTTTTAAGATCATCACTATGGCAGCAGGGCTGGAGGAAGGAGTGGTGTCAACAGAGGATCGTTTTTTCTGTCCGGGCTATAAGGTGGTGGAGGACCGGCGGATCCACTGTGCAAAGAGAACAGGACATGGTGCGCAGAGTTTTGTAGAAGGTGCCCAGAACTCCTGTAACCCGGTATTTATTGAGGTGGGCCTGCGGCTTGGAGCAGACCGTTATTACAAATATTTTAAACAGTTCGGACTTTTGAAAAAAACAGGAATAGATCTTCCGGGAGAGGCCGGAACGATCATGCATAACCCCAAAAATATGGGAGAGGTGGAGCTTGCCACGGTATCCTTTGGCCAGTCGTTTCAGATCACACCGATCCAGCTTGCAACAACCGTCAGTGGGATCATCAATGGCGGAAACCGGATCACACCTCATTTTGGGATCAGCGTGGAAAGTGCGGACGGAACAAAGGTGCGGACACTGGAATATCCGGTGGAAAGCGGGATCGTGTCCGGTGAGACTTCCCGGACAGTACGTACGATCCTGGAAACTGTAGTTTCAGAAGGCTCCGGAAAAAATGCCGGGATCCAGGGGTTTTCCATTGGGGGAAAAACAGCTACCTCTCAGACACTGCCCAGAGGCTCCGGCAGATATATTTCTTCATTCCTGGGGTTTGCCCCGGCAGAGGATCCGAAGGTCCTGGCTCTTTGTATCATCTATGCACCCCAGGGTATGTATTATGGTGGGATCATTGCCGCACCGGTGGTACGCAGTATTTTTGAAAATGTACTTCCCTATCTTGGAATCGAGAGGACAGTTACGGAAACTCCATCCGGGGAAAACCGGGCAGATGGGGTTGATTAATGAGGATAAAAGCCTTATACTGTTGAAGAAGTATAAAAAAACGAAAGAATTAGAGGTGTGAGGATGGAGTTTCATGTTGTGATCCCTGTGCTGATCTCATTTGCGATCAGCCTTGTATTAGGACCGATTGTTATCCCTTTTTTAAGAAGACTTAAAATGGGACAGACAGAGAGAGAGCTGGGTGTGCAGTCCCACCTGAAAAAGAACGGTACCCCTACTATGGGTGGGGTGATCTTTCTCATTGCAACAACTGTAACATCACTGTTTTATATCAGAGATTATCCGATGATCATCCCGGTACTTTTCCTGACACTGGGATTTGGACTGATCGGATTTCTGGATGATTATCTGAAGGTAGTTCTGAAGCGTTCTGACGGACTTCTGCCATGGCAGAAAATGGCACTGCAGATCGTTGTGACAGCTGTATTTGCTTTTTATCTTGTAAATTATTCCAACGTATCCCTGACTATGAAGATCCCGTTCTGGAGCGGACATTATCTGAACCTGGGATGGTTTGCGGTTCCGGTACTGTTCTTTGCGGTGATCGGTACAGTAAACGGAGTCAATTTTACGGATGGACTTGACGGACTGGCTTCCAGTGTTACCCTGATCGTGGCAGTATTCTTTACGGTGGTTTCCCTTGGAATGAACAGTGGTGTGGAACCGATCACCTGTGCAGTTGTGGGCAGTCTGATGGGATTTCTTCTGTTTAATGTATATCCTGCCAAGGTATTTATGGGAGACACCGGTTCTCTGGCATTGGGTGGCTTTGTGGCTGGTGTGGCTTATGCCATGCAGATGCCGCTGTTTATCATCCTGGTCGGACTGATCTACCTTGTGGAGGTATTGTCTGTTATGCTCCAGGTATCCTATTTCAAGGCAACACACGGAAAAAGAATCTTCAAGATGGCGCCTATCCACCATCATTTTGAGCTTTGTGGGTGGTCCGAGACACGAGTTGTTGCAGTGTTCTCTGTTGTAACTGCTATTATGTGCCTGATCGCTCTCCTGGCATTATAAGGAGGAACAGAAAAATGGATTTAAAAGGAAAAAAAGTTCTCGTTTTCGGAGCCGGAAAAAGCGGCATCGGAGCAGCTGATCTGCTTGGAAGTGCAGGAGCACAGCCGGTGATCTATGACGGAAACGCAGATCTTGATAAAGAGGCAGTTTTACATAAAACAAACGGAAAATACACCCCGGAGATCTGGGCCGGTGCTTTTCCGGAAGGAGAGATGGAAAGTCTTGATCTCGTAGTGTTAAGCCCGGGAGTTCCAACAGATCTTCCGCTGGTAAAGAGCTTCTACGAAAAAG
>OLNV01001831.1_pt1 | contig 13061 bp, 9 predicted proteins | sample 1672891 | NCBI WGS metagenome assembly OLNV01 (sample SAMEA3136734, study PRJEB25190) | human gut metagenome | biome: human gut; feature: human-associated habitat; material: faeces | place: Austria | collected 2013 | reverse complement strand
CAAAGTTACCACAACTGAAAGGATCATACAGTCAATCAGAACCGGACGTCCCGATGCCAATGCCTTTGCGAACGCTTCTCTGAACTCTTCCTGCGTTGTGGCACGCATTCCTTCTGCTCCCATCGCTTCTGCCAGTTTAACATAATCTACAGCATCTCTCAAGACTGTTGCGGAATATCTTTCATCGTAGAACAGATCCTGCCACTGGCGTACCATACCAAGCACATGGTTATTGATCACTACTTCAATGACCGGAACTTCATGGCGTACCGCTGTTGCAAGCTCATTCATATTCATGCGGAAACAGCCGTCTCCTGCCACATTGATCACCGTCTTATCCGGGCATCCTGTCTTTGCACCGATGGCAGCCCCCAGTCCATATCCCATCGTTCCAAGTCCACCGGATGTCAGAAGTGTTCTCGGCTTTGTATATTTGAAATACTGTGCTGCCCACATCTGATGCTGTCCGACCTCTGTTGTGATAATAGCATCTCCTTTGGTCTGACGATAGATTTCTTCTACAACAAACGGCCCCGTCAGGACACCGTCATGATATTTCAACGGATACTTTTCTTTATAATCCTGTATCTTTTTCATCCATTCTGTATGATCCTGCTGAGGCAGAACTTCATTTAATTTCCTGAGAACTGCCTTGATATCACCGACAACACCCTGGTCAATGATAATATTCTTGTTCATCTCCGCAGGATCGATATCAATCTGAAGAATTTTCGCATTCTTTGCAAATGTTGATGTATTTCCGGTGACACGATCACTGAATCTTGCACCTACTACCACTAACAGATCGCACTCGCTGACTCCATAATTGGACGCCTTCGTTCCATGCATTCCCAGCATTCCTGTATATCTTGGATCTATTCCCGGAAATGCTCCTTTTCCCATCAGTGAATCCGTAACCGGTGCATCCATCTTCTCAACAAACTCTTTCAGTTCTTTACTTGCTTCGGAAAGAACCGCTCCGCCACCTACAAAAATAAATGGCTTTTCAGATACCCGGATCATTTCTGCTGCTGCAGCAATCTCTTTTTCATCTATATGCGTGAATTCACGATTATAAACTCCCGGATTTTCTTTTTCATATTCTGCCTTCTTCGCAGTTACGTCCTTCGGGATATCGATCAGAACCGGACCCGGTCTTCCCATTTTTGCAATACGAAATGCCTTACGGATCGTATCTGCAAGCTGATTTACATCTTTAACAATAAAGCTGTATTTTGTGATCGGCATCGTCACTCCGGCAATATCAATCTCCTGAAAGCTGTCCTTTCCAAGAAGCGGTACTCCTACATTACAGGTGATTGCGACAACCGGAATCGAATCCATATAAGCTGTGGCTATTCCCGTCACAAGGTTAGTTGCTCCCGGACCACTGGTTGCCAGACATACGCCTACTTTTCCTGTTGCTCTCGCATATCCGTCTGCTGCATGGGCTGCTCCCTGTTCATGGGAGGTCAGGATATGTCTGATCTCATCACGATGCTTGTATAATTCATCATATACATTCAGGATTGCTCCGCCCGGGTATCCAAATACAGTATCCACGCCCTGTTCTTTCAGGCATTCTATTACTATCTCTGCTCCATTTAACTGCATGGTGCTTTCCTCCTGGTACTTTCTTTATTTTGCTTTCGGTACTTCCAAAATTGCACCACGGTTTCCTGAAGTAACCATAGAAGCATATCTTGCAAGATATCCAGTCTTTACTTTTGGTTCTCTCGGCTGCCATTTTGCTTTTCTTGCTGCCAGTTCTTCATCGGATACATCCAGTTCCAACTTCAGTTCCGGAATATTGATCTTGATGATATCCCCTTCTTCCACCAATGCGATCGGGCCGCCCACGGCTGCCTCCGGTGATACATGGCCAATAGATGCTCCTCTGGAAGCTCCGCTGAAACGTCCGTCTGTGATCAGGGCAACTGTTGAGCCCAGTCCATATCCTGCAATGGCTGAAGTAGGATTGAGCATTTCTCTCATTCCCGGTCCACCCTTTGGTCCCTCATAACGGATTACGATGACATCTCCCGGATTGATCCTTCCGGTCTTGATCGCCTCTGTGGCTTCTTCATCACTCTCAAAGATTCTTGCAGGTCCCTCATGAACCAGCATTTCATCGCAGACTGCAGAACGCTTTACAACGCTTCCGTCCGGTGCAAGATTTCCCTTGAGTACTGCAAGTCCGCCTGTCTGAGAATACGGATTGTCGATCGGTCTGATAACTTCAGGATTCTTGTTCACGCATCCTTCAATATTCTCACCCACTGTCTTTCCTGTTACAGTCAGGCAGTCTGTATGGAGCAGACCTTTCTTGTTCAGCTCATTCATAACTGCGTAAACTCCACCTGCCTCGTTCAGGTCTTCCATATAAGTGTGTCCTGCCGGAGCAAGGTGGCACAGATTTGGTGTCTTCTCACTGATTCCATTTGCAAAATCAATCTCAAAATCCATTCCGATCTCATGAGCGATTGCCGGAAGATGAAGCATACTGTTCGTAGAACATCCCAGTGCCATATCTACTGTCAGTGCATTCAGAATTGCATCTTCTGTCATGATATCTCTCGGACGGATATTCTTTCTCACCAGTTCCATCACCTGCATACCTGCATGCTTTGCAAGCTGAATCCTTGCGGAATATACTGCCGGAATCGTACCATTTCCTTTCAGTCCCATACCAAGTGCCTCAGTCAGGCAGTTCATGCTGTTGGCTGTATACATACCTGAACAGGAACCACAGGTAGGACATGCTTTATTTTCAAATTCACAGATATCTGCATCATCCATCTTTCCTGCAGCATAAGAACCTACTGCCTCGAACATACTGGAAAGACTCGTCTTACTTCCCTTTACATGTCCTGCAAGCATTGGTCCGCCACTGACAAAGATTGTCGGGATGTTCACACGGGCTGCTGCCATCAGAAGACCCGGCACGTTCTTGTCACAGTTCGGAATCATAACCAGTCCGTCAAACTGATGTGCCATTGCCAGGGCTTCTGTAGAATCTGCGATCAGATCTCTTGTTACAAGAGAATACTTCATACCAATATGTCCCATGGCGATTCCGTCACAAACTGCGATTGCCGGAACCATGATCGGTACTCCTCCTGCCATTGCCACTCCCATCTTGACTGCCTCTGTGATCTTATCCAGGTTCATATGTCCCGGAACGATCTCATTATAAGAACTTACGACTCCGATCAATGGCTTCTGAAGCTCCTCCTCCGTCAGTCCCAGTGCATTGAAAAGGGAACGGTGCGGTGCCTGCTGAATACCTTTTTTTACTGTATCACTTCTCATTTTCTTATCCTCTCTTTATATATAGAAATCACAATTTATCATTTAATATAGGAGCAGATCCTGTCACCCATCTCTGCTGTACCGATCTGCTTCCTGCCATCTGACATGATATCGATCGTACGGTAACCATCTTTCAATACTGCTGCCACCGCTGCCTCAATCGCATCAGCCTCTTTGTCAAGATCAAAAGAAAATCTCAGCATCATTGCTGCGGACAGGATCGTTGCGATCGGATTGGCAATACCCTGACCTGCAATATCCGGTGCAGAACCGCCGCTTGGCTCATACAGACCGAACTTCGTATCATTCAGACTTGCACTCGCCAGCATTCCGATCGAACCCGTTACCATGCTCGCTTCATCCGACAGAATATCTCCGAACATATTTTCTGTGAGGATAACGTCAAACTGTGCCGGATCTTTTACAAGCTGCATTGCACAGTTATCAACCAGCATATGCTCTAACTCTACCTCCGGATAATCTGCTGCAACTTCCTCTACGATCTTACGCCATAATCTGGATGAGTCAAGGACATTTGCTTTATCTACGCTGGTCACCTTTTTTCTTCTCTTCATTGCAATATCAAATCCGCGTCTTGCGATTCTGCGGATCTCGTTCTCATTATAAGTCAGCTCATCCTTTGCTGTCACAACTCCGTCGATCTCTTCCGTACTTCTCTTTCCGAAATACAGACCTCCCGTCAGTTCTCTCATGATCATCAAATCAAATCCACGGTCTGCAATCTCCTCTTTCAGAGGGCATGCCCCTTTCAGTTCTTCATAAAGAACTGCCGGTCTTAGGTTTGCGAATAAGTTCAGACCCTTTCTCAACTGCAAAAGACCTGCCTCCGGACGCCTGGATGGCTCTAACTGATACCATGGGGATGTCTTTGCATCTCCACCGATGGATCCCATCAGTACTGCATCACTTGCCTTTGCTGCCGCAAGTGTCGCTTCAGTCAACGGTACTCCTACTTCATCAATGGATGCTCCTCCCATCAGAAGCTGCGTGTAGGAAATAGTATGTCCGTACACTTTTGCGACCTGATCAAGAACCTTCATCGCTTCCTCTACGATTTCCGGTCCGATTCCATCACCCTTGATTACTCCGATATTCATATTCATGTCTCACTCATCCTTCCAAATGTAAAAATACTAATTCTAATCATACCGCATTTTTGTATGTCTTTCAAGTCTTTCGCTCAAAAAACCGAGGACGCTCTAATATTTTTCTTATTCTGTCTTTCGTTTATTGCATCGCAAAAAGGCGTGTGAAAATGAATTTACATTTTCACACGCCTCTGTTCTTTTCTGACCCGACTTAATCCGGTCTGCTTATTCTGCTCCCGGCTTTTCGATCTGAGCGATCGCTGATTTCTGCATCGGGATTCTGCAGTTCTTATTATTACCAAATTCTACGATCACATCATCATCTGTAATATCAATGATAACTCCGTAAAATCCGCTGGTTGTCAGTGCTGTATCGCCAATCGCCATATCTGCGAGCATCGCCTGCACTCTCTTCTGTTCTTTCTTCTGTGGACGCATCAGTAAGAACCACATACCTGCGATCAATACAACATAAAATAGAATCAATCCGATTGATGACATTTTTGCTCCTCCTAACTACTTTTGATAGACAATAAATCTACTATACACAAAAAAAATTATTTCTTCAAGCATTTTTACAAGATTCTATAATTTTTTCCTATTTTTGCTCCATTCCTTCCAGTTTCCGTTTCTTATATGCCTTATATTCCCCGGCATCAATCGCATCCCGGATTTCTTCCATCATTGTATTATAGAAATACAGATTATGGAGAACACATAATCTCATACCCAGCATCTCTTTTGCTTTCAGCAAGTGACGGATATAAGCACGGCTGTAGCTTCTGCATGCAGGGCAGCCACACCCCTCTTCGATCGGACGGTCATCCAGTTCATATTTTGCATTGAAAAGATTCATCTTTCCATGGTTCGTATAGACATGTCCATGTCTTCCATTTCTTGATGGATAAACACAATCAAAGAAATCTACTCCACGGTCAACCGCTTCAAGAATATTCGCCGGTGTTCCAACTCCCATCAGATAAGTCGGCTTATTTGTCGGAAGATGCGGTACAACTTCATCCAGAATGCGGTACATTTCTTCATGGCTTTCTCCTACTGCCAGACCACCGACCGCATAACCATCCAGATCCAGTTCTGAAATCTGCTGTGCATGTTCAATACGGATATCTTCGTAAACACCTCCCTGGTTGATGCCAAACAACATCTGCTGTGGGTTGATCGTATCCGGCAGTGCATTCAGTCTTGCCATCTCATCTTTACAGCGTTTCAGCCAGCGAGTGGTACGTGCCACAGAATTTGCCATATACTTCTTATCAGCCACACTGGATGGACACTCATCAAATGCCATGGCAATCGTAGAAGCCAGATTGGACTGGATCTGCATACTCTCCTCCGGTCCCATAAAGATCTTTCTTCCATCAATATGGGAATTAAAATGAACGCCTTCCTCTTTGATTTTTCTTAATGATGCAAGTGAAAAGACCTGAAATCCGCCCGAGTCCGTAAGGATCGGCTTATCCCAGTTCATAAACTTATGAAGTCCTCCCAATTTTTTTACTACCTCATCCCCCGGTCTCACATGAAGATGATAAGTGTTGGAAAGCTCTACCTGCGTCTTGATCTGTCGCAGATCATCCGTTGATACTCCGCCTTTGATTGCAGCGGCAGTACCAACATTCATAAATACCGGAGTCTCGATCGTGCCATGCACGGTCGTCAGACGTCCACGTTTTGCCATCCCGTCTCTTTTTATTAGTTCGTACATAATTAAACCTCATTTATTCTATTACTCATGGATGATGACCGGTGTTCCGACACTCAGTTGATCATACAGACTTGCTGCCATATTCAGAGGCATATTGATGCATCCATGTGATCCCTTATTCGTCTGATAGATCGTACCGCCGAAAGCCGACTGCCAGGTTGCATCATGAAAGCCTACTCCGGTCCATGTCACACGCATCCAGTAATCAACCGGGGTCTGATAGATCGGTTTACCTGTAGCCGGGTTGATCGTACCCGTCAGAGTTTTATTTCTCTTAAGTTCCAGAATTGAATATACACCTGTCGGTGTCACACGGTCCGGTGTTGGTTTTCCTGTTACCACATCTGTCTCAAGAACAACTGCTCCATTTACAATATACCACATATGCTGGGTTGTAACATCTACTTCTGCATAAGTACTTCCCCAGTCCTGTGCATCATGGGTAGCTGCCGTCTGGACATAAGTTGGTTCTTTCTCGATCACTTCTCCCTTTTTTATGCTCTCGATCAATGCTGTGGCTTCTGTTGCCTCATCCACCGACCATCCGTAAGTTCCACCGGAAACATTCACCGTCTTGCCGGTAGGTGTCGTGATCGTTCTTGTCGAACCGACTGTATCATAAGTCTTGCCAAATTCCCGCATCCACTCTTTTACCTTATCCTCATCAAAGGTAACATTCATATTTTCATCATAAGACAGCCACTCTGAGATCAGAGTCTTGTCGACTACGACATTTTCTTTCATCTTATAAGTGATACTGGCTTTCAGATACTCATTCATCGTATCACAGGCCGCCTGGACTTCCGGTGAATCTGAAGTATACTTTGGCAGTGTATAACAACCTTCATCCAGCATATTCAGTTCGTCTTTGAACTCTGTTATGTATTCCTCAACTTTCTTTTCCAGCACTTCTGTATCTACCTGCGTACCATACACTTCCGGTTCTACAACAAAAGAAGTACCATCAAACTGCGGATGGGCAGACTGTGGCTCGGTCTGATCCTGCGTCACCGCCTGGATGGACTGGATTTCACTGTCCAGAGCGTTCTCGTCAAAACCTACCTCCACAGTAACATCCGTTGAACTCTTGGAGAAAAATGCTTTCGGCCAGAGCAGCGGATTCTGTCCGTCCAGTGCTTTCTGGATGGATCCATTCTCTTTATATTCCAAAGAAATATCCGTTCCGCGAATCACATCCGTCTGCTGGTTCTGCTCTATGATCTTAAGTTCATAACCGTCCACCTGCTCTTTGATGTATTTTTTCACAGCTTCAGCATTCTTTCCCGAAAAATCTTTTCCGTTGATTTGCGTATTCACATAAAAATGCCCTATGAAATAAGCTGAAATGCCAAGATAAATCAGCACGATACCGGCAATCACGCCACCGATGATCATCCATCCCTTCTTTCCAAGCTTCTTTCTTTCTTTTTTCTTCCTTCTTTTACGTCTTTTCCGCTTTCTGTCGCCATTCTTTTCCTTATGCTTCTTTTTCTTTTCTTCTTTCTCTTCTGACACAGATGGCTCTCCCTCTGCCTCTGTATCTGCTACTACTATATTTTCATCCATACTTTCAAGAGTAACCGCCTCGGAAATATCTTTTTTCTTTTTACTCATCTGCCATTATTTCCTCCCTTTTCTCTTTTTCCACTAAGCTATTATATTACGAAAAGATTCAAAAGTACAGACCTTCTTTTTTTCTTCATTGAATCTTAAATAGATGTCGGGGGCCTAAGGTCTTTCACCCACCTATGTGCAAGCTCATGTGGGCTTAGACCTTTTGACCCTGGCATCTTAAATATTCTTGCACCCGGACCTTTCTTCCTATATAATATCACTATGCCCTCAGTGCAGTTCTGCGTGTTATGGACTGTACTGGGGGTATGATTCAGAATTGAGTTTTATTGCACGTTCTTTTCCCCCTGTCTGCACAATGCTTTGCAGGAGTTCCGGGGAGGACGCAGGAAGGAGTTACTTAATATGAGCGGTTCATCATTTGGAACATTATTTCAGGTCACTACATGGGGAGAATCCCACGGACCGGGTGTCGGAGTTGTCATCGACGGCTGTCCTGCAGGCATCTCTCTTACGGAGAAAGATATTCAGACATTTCTTGACCGGAGAAAACCGGGACAGAGCAAATATACAACAAAGAGAAACGAATCCGATACCGTCGAGATCCTTTCAGGTGTATTTGAGGGACGTACTACCGGTACACCGATTTCTCTGATGGTCCGTAACCAGGATCAGCGTTCAAGGGACTACGGTGATATTGCCGTTTCCTACCGTCCGGGTCACGCAGATTTCTGTTTTCGTGAGAAATACGGTTTCAGGGATTACCGTGGAGGTGGACGTTCTTCCGGCCGTGAAACCATCGGACGGGTTGCTGCGGGTGCAGTTGCTTCCCTTCTCCTGAAAGAACTTGGAATTTCCGTCTGTGCCTATACCAAATCCATCGGTCCTTATACTATCGATGAAAAAGATTATGATTTTAATGCCATCAACCAGAATCCTCTTTATATGCCAGACCAGACCATTGCCGAAAAGGCCGGTCAGTATCTCTCTGATCTTATGGCAGACTGTGATTCTTCCGGTGGTATGATTGAATGTATCGCCTCAGGACTTCCGGTCGGGCTGGGCGAACCGGTCTTCAATAAACTGGATGCCCTTCTTTCTCACGCAATAATGTCCATTGGTGCTGTAAAAGGTGTAGAAATCGGTGATGGTTTTGCTGTTTCCCACTCTGTCGGAAGCACCAACAACGATCCTTTCTGCATCAGAGATGGAAAGACGGTGAAAAAGACCAACCATTCTGGTGGTACTTTAGGCGGCATGAGTGATGGTTCTGATCTTATATTGCGTGCAGCCGTTAAACCGACTCCTTCCATTGCCGCCACGCAGCATACCGTGAATGAGGCCGGAGAAGAGATTGACATTTCCATCCACGGAAGACATGATCCTGTCATCGTCCCTCGTGCGGTTGTGGTTGTTGAAGCCATGACTGCCCTGACACTGGCAGACCTGCTGCTTTGCAACACTGTTTCAACCATTGATAAAATTAAAAAAGTATACGAGGAAGACTGAGATGCCTAACAAACTAATCGATATCATTAATATCACAAAATCTTATGACGAGAACGTGATTCTCGATCAGTTAAATCTTTACATCCGGGAAAATGAATTTTTGACACTTCTTGGTCCCAGCGGATGCGGAAAGACTACCCTGCTCCGGATTCTCGGAGGATTTGAGACTCCCGATTCCGGTGATATCATTTTTGACGGAAAAAATATCAACAATCTGCCGCCAAACCGCAGACAGTTAAATACTGTATTTCAGAAATATGCACTTTTTTCCCATATGTCCATCGCTGAGAATATCGCATTCGGACTTAAGATCAAGGGGAAATCCAAAGGCTATATCCGGGATAAGATCCACTATGCCTTAAAACTGGTAAACCTGGAGGGTTACGGTGACCGTACCCCGGACTCCCTCAGTGGCGGACAGCAGCAGCGGATTGCCATTGCACGTGCTATCGTAAATGAGCCAAAAGTTCTTCTTCTGGATGAACCGCTCGGTGCTCTCGATCTGAAGCTGCGTCAGGATATGCAGTATGAGCTGATCCGCTTAAAAAATGAACTTGGGATCACGTTTGTCTATGTTACCCATGACCAGGAAGAAGCCCTCACCATGTCCGATACCATTGTTGTCATGAACCAGGGATATATCCAGCAGATCGGCACACCGGAAGACATTTACAACGAACCACAGAATGCTTTTGTAGCTGATTTCATCGGTGACAGTAATATTCTGCCCGCTACCATGGTAGAGGATAAAGTTGTAAAAATGCTTGGGGCAGTCTGGAAATGTGTAGATGTGGGATTTGGCCGCAACAAACCGGTTGACGCGGTCATCCGCCCGGAAGATATCGACCTTGTGAAACCCGGAGAAGGGGTGATCGACGGTGTTGTTACGAACCTGATCTTTAAAGGGGTTCATTATGAGATGGAAGTGCTTGCCAATAACTACGAGCTGCTTGTCCACAGCACAGATCTCTTCCCTGTCGGTACAGAAGTCGGCATCCAGGTCGATCCTTTTGATATCCAGATCATGAAAAAACCGGAATCTGAAGATGAGGAGGCTCCTGCACTTGAAGCATAGAAAATTACTTGCCGGCCCATATCTTTTCTGGGCAGTTTCTTTCGTAATCATCCCGCTGCTCATGATCGTATATTACGGTCTGACAGATAAAGAGGGACATTTTACATTTTCCAATCTGGGAATGATGACATCGCAGGAAAATCTGAAAGCACTTGGGCTTGCGTTGCTTCTTTCCCTGATCAGCACACTGATCTGTCTGGTTCTTGCCTATCCGCTGGCAATGATCCTTTCAGAAAAGAATATGAATCAGACGAGTTTTATCGTATTGATCTTTATTCTCCCGATGTGGATGAATTTCCTGCTCCGTACACTGGCATGGCAGACACTGCTTGAAAAGAACGGTGTCATCAATAACATACTGCATTTTCTTCATCTGCCGGAGCAGTCGCTGATCAATACTCCCGGTGCGATCGTACTTGGAATGGTTTACAACTTTCTTCCATTTATGATCCTGCCAATTTACAATGTACTTGCAAAAATTGACCGCGATGTACTTTATGCTGCAAGAGATCTTGGTGCAAATAATATGCAGACTTTTTTCAAAATCATTCTGCCTCTGAGTGTCCCGGGTGTCATCAGCGGGATCACGATGGTTTTTGTACCATCTCTGACATCCTTTGTCATCTCGGATCTCCTTGGCGGAAGTAAGATCCTTCTGATCGGAAATGTCATCGAACAGGAATTTAAGCAGGGAAGTAACTGGCATACAGGCTCAGGACTTTCGCTGGTCCTGATGATTTTCATTATTGCAAGTATGGCACTGATTGCAAAATACGATAAAAATGGGGAGGGAACAGCATTTTGATAAAGAACGCAGCAAAAAGAATCTACCTGGTACTGATCTGTCTGATCCTGTATGCTCCGATCGTAACGTTGATGGTACTTTCTTTTAATAATACAAAAACCCGTTCCCGCTGGGGCGGCTTTACAGGCAAATGGTATGTCTCTCTTTTCCAGAATAAAGAGATCATGAATGCACTTTATACCACGCTGATCATTGCGTTGCTCTCAGCCCTGATCGCAACTCTGATCGGAACTCTGGCAGCACTTGGAATGCAGGTTATGCGTTCCCGGACAAGAACACTTTTTATGGGGATCACAAATATTCCCTTGCTGAATGCAGATATCGTCACCGGTGTCTCTCTGATGCTGCTTTTTATTGCCTTCCGGCTTACCCTTGGCTTTAAGACGATCCTGCTGGCTCACATTACATTCAATATCCCTTATGTGATTCTGAGTGTCATGCCGAAATTAAAGCAGACAAACAAACGCACTTATGAAGCAGCACTGGACCTCGGTGCTTCTCCGCTCTATGCTTTTTTCAAGGTTGTCCTGCCTGACATCATGCCGGGAATTTTTTCAGGATTTCTTCTGGCATTTACAATGTCACTGGATGATTTTGTTATTACCCACTTTACCAAGGGACCCGGAGTCGATACTCTTTCCACAAAAATCTACAGTGAAGTCCGAAAAGGGATCAAACCGGAAATGTATGCACTTTCAACTTTGATGTTTGTTACGGTTCTGATCTTACTGATCCTGATCAATCTCTCACCGGCAGATAAACGCAAAAAAAATGTACCCGTACGGTTTGGACGTGCAAGAAAAATCGGACGTTTCTTCTTCCAGCGGCTGATTCCGGTTGCAATGGCAGTTCTGATCGTGATCGGTGGATTTATCTACGGACAAAAGGACGGCGTTTCAGGGAACGGACAGGTGATTGTATACAACTGGGGAGAATATATCGATCCTGAGATCATAGACCTTTTTGAAGAAGAAACCGGAATTGATGTCATATACGAAGAATTTGAAACCAACGAGATCATGTACCCGAAAATTCAGTCCGGTGCGATTGCTTATGACGTTGTCTGCCCGTCAGATTATATGATCCAGCGAATGATTGAAAATGATCTGCTTGCAGAGATCAACTATGATCACATTCCAAACCTGAAGTATATCGGTGACAATTACATGAAAATGACTCGCCAGTTCGATCCGGAAAACAAATACTCTGTTCCATATCTCTGGGGAACGGTCGGTATCCTTTATAATAAAAAAATGGTTGATGAACCTGTTGACAGTTGGGGAATCCTCTGGGATAAAAAATACGAAGACAGTATCCTCATGCAGGACAGCGTCCGCGATGCCTTTGCCGTTGCATTAAAATATCTCGGATATTCACTGAATTCCACCGACCTTGACGAACTGGAAGCGGCGAAAAACCTGCTGATCGAGCAGAAACCTCTGGTTCAGGCCTATGTCATTGATCAGGTTCGCGATAAAATGATTGGTGGCGAGGCAGCTCTTGGTGTAATCTATTCAGGCGAAGCCCTCTATTGCCAGCAGGAAAACCCTGATCTGGATTATGTAATTCCAAAAGAGGGAACAAATATCTGGATTGACTCCTGGGTAATTCCTAAAAATGCAAAGAATGTAGAAAATGCAGAGGCTTTCATTAATTTCCTTTGCAGACCTGACATTGCCAAAATGAACTTTGATTATATTACCTATTCCATTCCAAATACAGCCGGCCGCGATCTCATTGAGGACGAGTCCCTGCGTAACAGTCCGATCGCATTCCCTGATGACTCAAAGCTTGAGAACTGCGAGACATTCCGGTTCTTAGGGGATGATAATGATGCGTTGTATAACAGACTCTGGAGAGAGATTAAGTCGAAGTAAGTGTAAATTTGTAGTTGTTGGGGTGAAAATATTTCGGCAGTCAGAAAGATTTTAATAGAAGAGCTTCCATATCCGC
>OLNV01001817.1_pt1 | contig 13137 bp, 10 predicted proteins | sample 1672891 | NCBI WGS metagenome assembly OLNV01 (sample SAMEA3136734, study PRJEB25190) | human gut metagenome | biome: human gut; feature: human-associated habitat; material: faeces | place: Austria | collected 2013 | reverse complement strand
ACTGCTTGAGGAACTGCAGGTTGTTCTCGAACATCAGGCCGATGTTGTTGATGCCATACTTCAGCATGGCGATACGCTCGATGCCGATGCCGAAGGCGAAGCCGGAATACTCGTCCGGGTCGATATTGCAGTTCTCCAGCACCTTGCGGTTGACGACACCGCCGCCCAGCACCTCGATCCAACCGGTGTGCTTGCACAGCGGGCATCCCTTACCGTGGCACTCGAAGCAGCTCACGTCCACCTCCACGCTGGGCTCGGTGAACGGGAAGTAGGAGGGACGCAGGCGGGTGCGGGTGTCAGCGCCGAACAGCTTCTGCACGAAGGTGTTCAGTGCGCCCTGCAGGTCGCCCAGCGTGATGCCCTTATCCACCACCAGACCTTCCATCTGGTGGAACATGGGGCTGTGGGTAGCGTCCGAGTCGGAACGGAACACACGGCCGGGCATCAGGATCTTGATGGGCGGCTTCTGAACGTCCATGGTGCGGATCTGGCCGCCGGAAGTCTGGGTACGCAGCAGGAACTCCTCCGACAGGTAGAAGGTGTCCTGCATGTCGCGTGCCGGGTGATCCTTGGGCACGTTCAGGCGGGTAAAGTTGTGGTCATCGTCCTCGATCTCCGGGAAGGTGCCCACCGAAAAGCCCATGCCGGAGAACACGTCGATGATCTGGTTGGTGATCAGGGTCAGCGGGTGCAGACCGCCCACAGAGCGGGTCTTGGCGGGCAGGGTGATATCCACCGTCTCCGCAGCATTGCGGGCAGCAAGCTCTGCCTGCTTCACCTGTTCTGCAGCAGCGTCGTAATCTGCCTGAACCTTTGCCTTGAGTTCATTGATGATCTTGCCCATAGCGGGGCGCTCTTCCGGCGCAACGGTGCGCAGGTTCTTCATCAGGGCAGGGATCTTGCCGTTTTTGCTGAGGTACTCCTGCCAGAAGGAGGCCAGCGTTTCCTTGCCGGACACCTGACCAAGGCTTTCAGCGGCCTGTTTTGCCAGCTCGTCGATCATTGCTTGCATGGATGTTCTCTCCTTTATTCTTCGTGTTGATGAGCGGAGTGCAACAAAAAAGCTCCGTCCCCTGCCCGATTTCTCAGGCAAAAGGGACGAAGCTGTTGGTTCTTAGCTCCGCGGTACCACCCGGTTTCCACCCGTGCACAGATGCCGGGCGGCTCTCAGAACGCCGTAACGGGGCGTGGCCGTTCTGTACTACTGCTGTTTCGCACAGACCGCTCAGGAGCGAACTTCAGCACAGATACACCCGGAAGCCCTTTCAGCCGGTGAAGCTTCTCTCTTTGCCGTGTACGCCATGCCTACTCTCTCCGTCGCTGCGTTTGGGAGTATTCAGGTTTTATAACCAAGAGTTATGTTACCACATTTCGGGACAGTTTGCAAGGGGTTGTATCATTTCCGCCCAAACAGGATTAGTCATATTCGCCGCTCATCATTTTATTTTTCCAGTCAGCATCCAGATGATATTCTTCTGAGACCTTTATCACAAGCACACCATCCATTTTCCGGATGGAACCTTCCTGCGGGAATGTCGGCATCTCTGCGATCTCCTCCGTTTCAAGAAGTTTCTGATAAGTTTTGTCATCACACAGATTCAGCCAGATCGGCGTATAATCGCGGAAAGCTGCATCCCAGGAAAAACGGATCGTACCCGCCGTCTCTGCCATAAACAGTCCCACTCTCGCATACGGGTTTGCCGTGTGGTATAGCTCATGGGTGCGGAACAACGGGCTGTTGCTTGCATTTCCCACAAGCATCACCGGGATCTCGTTATCGTAATATCCTTCGTTCACCAGCGTCTGTGCGATCAGGTCAGAGAGTTCTTTCGTTGCCTGCCTGCCCTCATACATCGCCTGCTGATCGACCGCCGACATGAATACGCTCCCGTAAACGACAGCAGCCGCCGTCAGCAGGATCAGTGCTTTTTCTGCTTTATTCCAGCATTTGCGGAACGCATCACAGGCTGTTTCTCCCTCCCGGCTGCTGTCCAATAGCCAGAAACAGACCGGCAGGAACAAGGCCAGACCTCCGGACATGGGAATATAAAACGACGCCTGCGAGGTTGCCACCATAAATACCGTGCACATCATGGGCAGCACCAGCAGCGCCGCTGTGCCATAGAAAGTGTTTTCCCAATCTTTCCGGCGTATGAGCCGAACCAGCCTGCACGCAAGCGCGGCACCCACCACACAAAAAATCAAAGCAAATACAACTGCAGTTTCCTGCAGCATATTGTGTTTTACAAGGGTGCCAAAGAAATACCGATAAAAAAGCTCATAGCACTTTGCAACGCTGGAAGGAAGATTTTTCAGAATTCCAGACACTGAAATATCTGCACCACCCTGGTAATCGGCCATTACCGTGCCCGTCGCCCACAGTACAGCCTTCAGGATCAGCAGATACAGCACTTGCCAGGCTTTTGCAAATATGTTCCCGAATCTTTTGTTTTTCTCCATTCCGGAAAAGCAGCAGGAGAAAATAGGCCAGCAGCACCAGACAGAAACAGGCAAGGTTCGTCTGGTACAGGCCAAGGCTCAGTGCCAAAAGCACTGCTGCCGGCACAATGCTGCTTACGGCTGATTTTCCCCGGATCACGTGCTCTGTAGCCAGCATTGCAAAGAAAAGCGAAAATCCGTACTCCGGTGCAATGAAGTGAAACGAAAGATAGCACCCGACCACAACATTGGAAACATAGCATAAACCTGCGAGCCAGTCAATGCAGGATGTTCTCATCCATACCGGTTTGAAGAGCATATGAAGTCTGGTGACTCCAAGAGAAACCAGCATCAGACACACCACTGCGTTGATGGGTTCCAGCTGCAGGCTAAACCGTAAAAAGCTGAACACTGGCCAAAGCCATCTTCCGTTGGAAAGCTCCCACCCGCCTGCCCGGTATTCCGCCGTTGTCCACATTCCGTCATAAGCATTTGTCAAACGCTGGCTGACAAGCGGAAAAAACACAAAGGATGAAAAAAGCAGCATTCCCAAAAAATATTTTTTATCTAGTTCATTCCACCATTGCAGTATATTCTGCTTTATTGTTTTTAACATCCGCAATTTCCTCTGACCCAAATTTTTAATTGTATTATATCAGACTTCTTTCGTCTGTTCAATGGCTGCAAAAAGGCCGCCGCCCGCCGAGGCTCTTCGGCAGGCAGCGGCCCTGTACAGACCATTCTGTTTACTTTTCCGTGATCTCTGCAGCCAGTGCATCCATCTGCGCTTCTGCAGCGGCATTGGCGGCAGAACGGATGGTGACCACAGTATCACACACGGCGATGTTCTTCATGCTTTCCAGCTCGGCGCGCATGAGCTTTGCGGCCATGGGTGCCCATGTGCCATTCTCCATCAGACCCACCGTGCGGTTCTGGAAGCTCTTGGTCTTGAGGTGGGTCAGCAGATTTTCCATCGGCGGGAAGAGGAAGCCGTCGTAGGTGGCGCAGGCCAGCACGATCTTTCCGCAGCGGAAGGCTTCGGTGACGGCATAGGACACATCCGTGCGGGTCAGGTCCATCTCCACGACCTTTGCGCCCTTTGCTCGCAGCTTTTCGGCCATGAGGTGGGCTGCTGCACGGGTGTGGCCGTGGATGGAAGCACTTGCCACAAGGATCTTTTCCGGCTCCTCGGGCTTGTAGCTGGACCAGATGTCGTAGTAGTTCAGGTACTTGCCCAGATCTCCGGTCAGCACCGGGCCGTGCAGCGGGCAAATGGTCTGGATGTCCAGAGCCGCGGCCTTTTTCAGCAGCGCCTGCACCTGCGGGCCGTATTTCCCCACGATGTTCAGGTAGTAGCGGCGGGCTTCGCTGGCCCAGTCGGCCTTTTCGTCAAACTTTGCCACAGCGCCAAAGCGACCGAAGCCATCAGCGGAGAACAGCACCTTTTCGGTGGATTCATAGCTGACCATGACCTCCGGCCAGTGCACCATGGGGGCAAACACAAAGGTCAGGGTGTGGGTGCCAAGGCTCAGGCTCTCGCCGTCCTTCACCACCACACGGCGCTCCTTTGCCACAGCATCAGCGCCAAAGAACTGATCCATATACAGGAAAGTCTTGGCGTTGCCCACCACCTGCATCTCAGGATAGAGTGCCGCCAGCTTTGCAATGTTGGCACCGTGGTCCGGCTCCATGTGGGAGACTACCAGATAATCCGGCTTACGGCCTGCCAGAGCTTCGGACAGGTTTTCCAGCCACGGCTCGGTAGCGCGGGCATCCACCGTATCCAGAACGGCGGTCTTTTCGTCCAGAATGACATAGGAATTATAGCTCACGCCGGTGGGCACCGGATACTGGCTCTCGAACAGGTCGATGGTGGTATCATCCACGCCAACGCCCAAAATGGCTTCACTGATCTTGTTTACGCTCATAATGCTCGGTCTCCTTATTTATATTTTTATGCAGTGCCGCGTTTCTGCGGCGATTGTTTCTGAGAACAGTTCCTATCATACCACATCGTCAGAAAAATCGCAAGGGATAACGTGGGAATATTCTGCACATCAGAGCTCTTCCCCATTCTCCGGCAGCTTTGCCGTTACCGGCCTGCCCGGCTCAGCATCCAGTTCCAGCAGAGCGGCAGCAGCGCTTTCGTCCATGGTCTGCACCGCGCGCAGCTTGCGGCTGATGGCACGGCTGCGCACGCCAATGAGATTATCCAGCTCTTCGTCGGTCTGGCGCAGGCGCTGCTGCATCTTGGAAAGCCCCTGCCCGAACTTGTCAAATTCGGTCTTCACCGCACCCAGCAGCTGCCATACCTCACCGGAGCGCCTCTGGATGGCAAGGGTCTTGAAGCCCATCTGCAGGCTGTTGAGCAGCGCTGCCATGGTGCTGGGGCCTGCAATGTTCACCTGATAGTCCCGCTGCAGCACTTCCAGCAGGCCCGCGTTCACCACCTCGGCATACAAACCCTCGAAGGGCAGGAACAGGATGCCGGACGCCGTGGTGTAGGGCGGCTCCACATATTTTTCCCGGATGTCCTTGGCCTCGGCCCGCAGCACCAGTTCCAGTGCGTGGCGGGCGTTCTCCACGGCCTGCGCGTCGCCGGATGCCTGCGCATCCTGTAAATGGGCATAGGTGTCGCCGGGGAACTTGGAGTCGATGGGCAGCCACACCGTGCCGCCGTCCGCGCCGGGCATCCGGATGGCGTACTCCACCCGCTGGGTGCTGCCCGGAATAGTGGCCACGTTGGTGTCGTACTGTTCCGGGGCAAGGATCTCTTCCAGAATGGCTCCCAGCTGGATCTCACCCAGAATACCGCGGGTCTTCACACCGGAAAGCACCTGTTTCAGCCCGCCCACATCAGCGGCAAGGTTCTGCATTTCGCCAAGACCCTTGTACACCTGTTCCAGCTGGTCGTTCACCGCCTTGAAGCTTTCGGTCACCCGCTTCTGCAACGCATCCTGCAGCTGTTCGTCCACCGTATGGCGGATCTCGTCCAGCTTCTGGGCGTTCTGGGCCTGCAGGGCAGTCATGCCCTCGGCAAGGGTGCGGCGCATCTCTTCCAGCTTGCGGGCGTTGGAGGCTTCCAGCCCCTGCAGGCGCTGCTCCATGGTCTGCTGCTGGGTGCCCTGCCCTGCGGCAAGGGCGGTGCTCATGCTCTGCACCGAAGCCTGCAGCGTTTCACTGATGTGGCCCATAGCGGCAAGGTTCTGCTGCGCCATCTCTGCCAGCTTTGCGTCCATCTGGCGGTTCTGCGCTTCCAGCTGCTGACGCAGCCATTCCTTCCGTTCTGCATCGTCCCGGTTTGCGGCAGGCTTTGCCGAGCGGTACAGCAGCAGGGCCATCATCAGGCAGATGGCCACCAGAAGCACCGTGTAAAGAAACGCTAAAAATTCCATAATGTCTCCTATTGCAAAATCCGGGCTTTGCAGCTGCACAGCCCGGATCTGCGTACTTTATATTATTTTGTCTGTTCTTCCCAGAAGGCAGCGGCTTCGTCCAGCCAGCCATCTGCAGCCGTGCCGCGGCCAAGGCCGATGCCATGGGCTGCGTGGTCATATACCACTTCTTTGTAAGGTACGCCATGCGCGGCCAGTGCCTTGCTGAGGGCCGGCCCCTGCAGCGGCCAACACAGCAGGTTCAAGGTCAGGTCATCCCTGCCATACCAGAAGTACACCGGCGGATAGTCCTCTGTGATCAGGTCGGCAAGGCTGTATTCATAGTAGAACCGGCCGCACACAAAGGGGTCGATGCCCACACGGTAGATCGGTGTGATCTCGGAAAACTGCACGATGGGATACGCCAGGATCACTGCGCCGGGCTTGGGCAGGCCATAGTTTTTATAGCCCAGAGCGTCCGATGCAAACAGGCCCGCCAGATGTCCGCCGGAAGAATAGCCGATCAGGGCGTAGCTTTCCGTCTGCACGCCGAACTGCTGTGCGTGGCCGATGATGTACTTCACCGCCCGTGCAATGTCCTCTATGGGTCCGTTGTTGTCGTTGTCCGGGTAGGCGCGGTAGCGCATCACGAACACCGCATAGCCTTTCTGGTGCAGCTGGTAAGCTGTGGAGATGCACTCCTTTAACTCCGCCGTGCGGTTGAAGATGTTGCCGGAGAGCACCAGCGCATACTTTGCATCCGGCGTGCTGGCCGGGTAGTAATAGAACTCCACATTGTTGCGGGAGCTGTCCTCGGCGATCTCCTGCTCCGAGTAGAGCTTATAGGTGATCTGCACGCCCGCATTGTAATTGCGGATGAGCAGGTTCAGACCATCGGCACAATCCTGTGCCACATGGCTGCTCACATATTTTTCCAGCGTCTGGTCATTGCACCAGTCCTCGGTGCCGGGCAGGTTCTGCTCCTTGGAATAGGTCCAAACGCCTGCGCCAAGGATGCTGGGGTTCGAGCGGATCTCGCCCATGGTGGTCTGCGGCGTGATATCCGGCTCGCCATACTCTGCTGCAAATGCGGGCAGCGCCATCATCAGCAGAAGACAGATACAGGCTGCTGCGGTGCATATCCTGTGTTTCAACTCAACATCTCCTTTTCAGCCGACCTGTTCCTCCCAGAAGGCAACTGCTTCATTCAGCCAGCCCTCTGCATCGGTGCCCTTGCCTGCGGCCACTGCATGGGGAGCATCATCATACACATGGTAGATATGCGTCACATGGTTGCGGGCCAGTGCCTTTTCCAGAACAGGCCCCTGCGCCGACCAGCACATGGTCATAAGGGTCATGTCGTTTTTGCCGTACCAGTGATAGGTAGGCGGGTAATCCGGTGTGATGTAATCAGACAATGTCATTTTATAATACCGCTGCTTGCACACGCCGGGGTCCAGCAGGATATTATAGACCGGTTTGAACTCCAGAAAGGTGTTTACCGGGTAGCCCAGCAGCATGGCACCGGGCTTTGGCAGGCCGTAATTTTTGTAGCCCACCGCGTCGGTGCCGAACAGTCCGGCGATCTGCCCGCCTGAGGAATAGCTTACAATGGCATAATCCTCCGCCTGCACGCCAAACTGTCCTGCATGTTCCGTGATGTATTGCACCGCGCGGACCACATCCTGCAGCGGCGCATTGTTGGAAGCCTTCATGCCGATGCGGTAGCGCAGCACGAACACCGGATAGCCCATTTCGTGCAGGTTCCATGCAGTGGAAATGCCCTCGCGGATCTCCGCACTGACCACAATCGCATTACCGCCGATCACCAGCGCATATTTCTGGTTCGCCTGCGCCCCTTCTGCCGGCAGATAATACAGTTCCACACCGTCCCGGCTGGTATCCTGCGCGATCTCCTCCGCCGTATAAAGCGGGAAGGTCACCCGCTGCCCAGCGTTATAGGTGCGGATCAGATAGTTCAGTCCATCCGCCGCATCCTGTGCCGTCCAGTGATTGGAAAGGCGGCTCAGCGGCTGCGCGTCCCAGTACATCCGGTCCAGCACACGGTCCTGATCCAGCGAGTAGGTGTAGATGCCCGCACCCACAATGCTGGGGTTGGAGCGGATCTCTGCCATTTTGGTGCGCGGTGTGATGTTGGCCTGACCAAGCTCCTCCGCAAACGCCGGCTGTGCCAGCAGGATCATCAGGCCAATACCAAACATCACCGTGCGCAATCGTTTTCTCACAGCAATCCCCCATTTATCTCTTTATTTGCACTGTTTTTCCCAGAATTCCGTTGCCTGCAGGATCCAGCCGTCCGCATCGGTGTGGCGGCCCGGGCCAATGGCGTGGGGTGCGTCCTCGTACACATGGCACTCATAAACAGCCCCGCTCTCCCGGAGCTTGCGCTCCAGCAGCGGCCCCTGCTGGGAGTAGCACATGCGCTGCATATAAAGATCATTTTTGCCGTAGAAGAAATAGGTAGGGGTAAAGTTTTCGTTCACCACATCCGAAATATCGGTCCAGTAGTAACGCCAGCCAAGCACCAGCGGGTCAATGGCCAGCTGATACAGCGGCTTCACCTCAAAGAAATCGTTGATGGGGTAGCCCAGCAGCAGCGCCGCAGGCTGTGGGAGGCCAAATGCCTTATAGCCGAACTTTTCGTTGTCCGAGCCGATCAGGCCCACGATGTGTCCGCCGGAAGAAAAGCCCATCAGCGCATAGTTTTCGCGCTGAACGCCAAACTGATCTGCATTTTCGGTCAGGTACTTTACGGCATTGGCAATATCGTACAGTGGCGCATTGTCGGATGCATTCAGGAAAGAGCGGTACCGCAGCACAAAAGCCGCATAGCCCAGCTCGTGCAGCTGGTTGGCAATGGATGCGCCCTCGTTCAGCTCTGCGGTGGTGTTGCCGCCGTTGCCGGGCACCACGATGGCGTACTTTGCGTTGGCTGTTTTAGCCGGGAAATAATACAGCTGCACCATACCCAGAGAAGAATCTTCCGCAATTTCTTCCGGGGTATACACCTGCCATGTGATCTGTACGCCCCTGTTGTAGTTTTCGATCACAAGGTTCATGCCTTCGGCGGCATCCTCGGCAGCCGCGTAGCTTACATAGCCCTCAATGGGCGTATCATCGTACTGCGTGCTGCCCTCGATCCATTCGTTGCAGTAGGTGTAGTAGCCGGAGCCTTTGATGCTGGGGTTCTCCCGCAGCTCTTTCATGGTCGTCTTTGTTGTGATGTTCGGCTCACCGTACTCTGCAGCAAATGCCGAAAGCGATACGCACGCCAGCATTCCCAGCGCACACACCATCGTTCTGATCCACTTCATTTTGGGACATCCTCCATTCTGCAGCGGCGTATCCTGCCGTGCTTTTCTTTGTTATGATTTATTGTATCACAAACCTTCCGCTTGTCAAAGAAATTTCTGTGCAGTACGGCGCTTGTACCGCACCGCAAATTCTGCTATACTGGAGCCAGATATTTTTGAGAGTTGAGGGCGCGGAAAGCTATGCACTTTCCGCCGGGATCGAAATATGAGCAAAATCGAGATCCGGCCCATGGAGCCGGAAGACTGGAGCGCTGTTTCCAGAATTTATTTGGAGGGCATTGCTACAGAACATGCCACTTTTCAGACCACCTGTCCGCCGTATTCTGCGTGGGATGCTTCCCACGCAAAAGAATGCCGACTGGTACTGCTGGCCGACGGCGTGATCGCCGGGTGGACGGCGTTGCGCCGGGTGGACCCGCGCTGGTGCTACCGCGGCGTTGCCGAGGTGAGTATTTACGTGGGTGAGCAGTTCCGGGGCCATGGCCTTGGCTATCACCTGCTGACCGAGCTGTGCCATCAGGCAGAAAAGGCCGGCTACTGGACACTGCAGTCCACCGTGCTGCAGGACAACGCTGCCAGCCGCGCCCTGCACACAAAATGCGGCTTTCGCTTAGTGGGCCGCCGGGAACGCATTGCCCGCGACTGTCACGGCCGCTGGCTGGACACATTCTTAATGGAATACCGCGCTGCCGCCAATGAACCGGAAGGCTATAAAAAGCTGTAAGATACAAAAGAACTCCGCGCCCTGTGAGGTGCGGAGTTCTTTTTTGTCCATTGATAAAATGATAAAGGTAAAAACAGGCTTACCACTCTTCGCCGTCGATGTCCACGCTGCCGTCCACCACGGCACCGGCGCGGGAACGCTGGAACATGCTTTCCACCACGGCGCAGTACTTATCGGCCAGACAGACGATGACTGCTTCGCGGCAGGTGGGCACATGACGGAAGGTCAGCGGCCACATGTGGCTTGCAATGATGCTCTGTTCCTTTGTGGTAATGCTGAACACCCGCTTTGCATTGACGCAGGCATAACCCGGATGGGAGAAGCCGTGCATCTCAAACAGGCGGCGCAGGCCGTGGAAGGTACCGGTGGTGTGCCAGTCGTACAGATAAAAATCATGCAGCAGGGCACCCACTGCCAGCGAGGTCTCGTCAGCGTGCAGATGCAGACGGCGGTTGAGCCAGAAGCTCACCAGCGCCACATTCTTGCAATGCTGGTAGGTGGTGACAGAGCCGTGCTGGATGTACTCCCGCATCCGCTGCACATCCGGGTGATGATCGTATTTTTCAACGATGGCATAAAGCTGTTCGCGCTCGATCTCAGAAAGCTGCATGCTGCAAAATTTCCTTTCGCTTTAAGGTGATGTTTTCAGGAGCGGAGCTGGACCGGATTGGAATTGCCGAAGTTCTCTGCACTGGAAGGGTTCTCCCGCTTGAGGGAAAAATCTACCAGATACTGCTTGCCGTCGCCCAGTTCTTCCAGCTGGGCCAGTTTTGCCTTTGCGGCGGCTTCGTCTGGGTACCACTGGATCAGGAAGAAATTTTCTTCCTCTACACCGTAGTACAGCCACTGGCCGTCGGCACGCAGCCAGTCGTCCAGATGATCCACTTCTTCGCCGTCCGGCAGGCCAAGGCCTTCTTCGGCATAAAGGTTTTCCGGTTCCACCTGCAGCATTTCGATCACCTGAATGGAGCTTTGCAGGTATTCGTCCTGCGAGACTGTCTTGTCCGAAAGCTCCCATCCGGTGAGAAAAGCCTGCATCATCAGGTCGCGCACAGAGATGCGCGGCAGGGTCGGGTCCATAACCATAGGTATTTCCTTCTTCCTTTAGTTTGTCCCTGCTGACCAGTATACGTCAAAGGCTTATGCAAGTCAACAGTTTAATTGTGAATTTTTTGTAGGTTCGTTCAAATATATCCAGACTTAACAGACGGAAAAGGCAAAAGTGTCTTCCAGCCATTCCACTGCCAGTTCCACCCAGTGATGCCGGTGGCGGCTGGGCTGGTCCACCTCTGCTGTGCTGATGCTGGTACCGTGCACCCCCTTTTCAAACAGATGCGCCTCGCATGGCACACCCGCCCGGTGCAGAGCGTTCACCAGCATCAGGGTGTTCTCCACCGGAACGGTGGCATCCTCCATGGTGGTCCATACGAACACCGGCGGCGTCTGCGGCGTGATCTTATCCTCCAGCCCGAACACCTGCTGTGCCGCCGGGTCGGCGCTGCCCGCCAGCTGCACAAAGCTGCCGCGGTGGGCATACTGCCCTGCCGTGACCACCGGATAGCCCAGAATGACCGCATTGGGCCGGGGCTGGGCCGCTTCGCCGGGAATGTCCAGCACAGCACCGGAAAGGGCCAAGTGGCCGCCCGCTGAAAAGCCGCACACGGCAATTTTTTCCGGCAGGATATGCCACTGGGCCGCGTGCTGTCGCACAAGGCCGATAGCCTCGGCCAGCTGGCGCAGCGGCATGTAGTCCTTTGCCTTTTCGCAGATGGCGTAGTCCAGCACAGCGGTGTGGTACCCTGCCGCCGCAAACTGCAGCGCCACCGGGTCGCCCTCGCGGGCACTCACATGGGTATAGCCGCCGCCGGGCACCACCAGCACCAATGGCCGGTCAAGCACATTCGGCATCCGCTCACAGCAATCACGCAGATAAACGGTCAGTGTCCCACCGCCGGCCAGTTCCAGCTGTTTCAGCTGCATGATATTTCCTCCTTTTACAGCATCCTTTGCGGTTCATTATAGCACAAAACGAACCATTTTTTAAACTTTTTATGAAAGCCCTTGATTTTTGCTTTTCGTCGGTGTATATTAGCACTCGAAAGTTACGAGTGCTAAGTATTCAAAAGTAATATCCTATTCCGAGTGCTTGGTGCCGAATACAGATAAAAAGAGGTTTTGCATTATGGCTAAGAAAGAATTTCAGGCTGAAAGCAAAAAGCTGATGGATATGATGATCAACTCCATCTACACCAATAAGGAAATTTTCCTGCGCGAGCTGATCTCCAACGCATCGGATGCCATCGATAAGCTCTATTATAAGAGCCTGACCGATCCTTCTGTGGGCATGAACAAGGGCGATTTCCGCATCCTCATCACCCGCGATAAGGAGAACCGCATCCTGACCATTGAGGATAACGGCATCGGCATGACCAAAGAGGAACTTGAGCAGAATCTGGGCACCATTGCTCACTCCGGTTCTCTGGATTTCAAGAAGGACAACAAGGACGAGAACATCGATATCATCGGCCAGTTTGGTGTCGGCTTCTACTCTTCCTTCATGGTAGCCGATAAAGTCACCGTCATTTCCAAGGCTTATGGCTCGGATGAAGCATGGCAGTGGGAGTCCTCCGGTGTGGACGGCTACGAAATGACCCCCGCCCAGAAGGACACCGCAGGCACCCAGATCATCCTGCACATCAAGCCGGATACTGAGACGGACCACTACGACAACTTCCTCGATGAGTACGGCATCGTGGCCATCGTGAAGAAGTACAGCGACTATGTGCGCTATCCCATCCAGATGGAGCGCCAGCACGAGCGCCAGAAGCCGGAACCCGATCCCAAGCCGGAGGATTATAAGCCCGAATGGGAGACTTACACCGAGCTGGAAACTCTGAACAGCATGGTGCCCATCTGGAAGAAGCAGAAGAGCGAAGTGACCGACGAGGAGTACGCGAACTTCTATAAGGAAAAGTTTGGCGATTATACCGACCCCGCCCGCGTCATCGTCAGCCGCACCGAGGGCACTGCAAATTATAATGCCCTGCTGTTCGTGCCCAGCCACCGTCCCTACGACTTCTACACCAAGGATTATGAAAAGGGCCTGGCCCTGTACGCATCCGGCGTGCTCATTATGGAGAAGTGCGCCGACCTGCTGCCTGATTACTTCAGCTTCGTCAAGGGCATTGTGGACAGTCAGGATCTGAGCCTGAACATCAGCCGCGAGATGCTGCAGAAGGACAACCAGCTCAAGCTGATCCACAAC
>OLNV01001815.1_pt1 | contig 13160 bp, 9 predicted proteins | sample 1672891 | NCBI WGS metagenome assembly OLNV01 (sample SAMEA3136734, study PRJEB25190) | human gut metagenome | biome: human gut; feature: human-associated habitat; material: faeces | place: Austria | collected 2013 | reverse complement strand
CTGCCGCACCTCGCTCGCCGTATCGGCACTTAGAATTATGCGGTATTGCCTTAAAACGAAAAAAGCTGCATTGATACACTAAAACAACGGCCCACAAACGGTCCGGAACGGTTGCCGGGCGCGTGTGGGCCGTTTGGCGTAACCGCGTTGGAAAGGAGAGATTCCTGTGGCAAAATCCGCTGCTGCGGCCCTGCACACGGAACCAAAGGAACCCAATTTCTTGCAGAAATTTGGTCATGACTTTGTGCACGGCGATATCTTTACCAAACTATCCTTCTTTGTATGGGGTCTGGGCTACATTGGCCACGGCCAGCTGATGAAGGCGCTTCTGGTCACATTTGTACAGGGCTTTGCGCTGTATTTCCTGGCATTCTTTGGCGTACCCAACCTGGCAAAGTTCGGCACCCTTGGCACCGTAAAAATGGAGATGGTGTTCGATGTTGCCACGATGAAAAACGTTGTAAACGATTACGATAATTCGTTTGAGATCCTGCTGATGAGCATGATCGCCTTTATCGTGATCGCGGCACTGATCGCGGCGGCCATGATGGTGGTATCTTCCAACTATCAGCTGCAGAAGATCCGTGAAGCTGGCAAAAAGACCAACAACTTTGTGCAGGACATCAACGTTTACCTGAACGAAAAGTTCTATGTGACCCTGCTCACCCTGCCGGTTCTGGGCGTTGTGGTGTTCACCATTGTGCCGCTGTTCATCCTGATCGCCGTTGCGTTCACCAACTATGACCAGCAGCACATGCCGCCCAATGAACTGTTTACCTGGGTTGGGCTGAACAACTTCTTTACCCTGTTTGGCGGCGGCGGAATGACCTCCACGTTTAGTTATTCCTTTGCCAAGGTTTTAACCTGGACGTTGGTTTGGGCATTCTTTGCCACCTTTACCAACTTCTTTGGCGGCATTTTGATGGCAATGTTCATCAACGACAAAAAGACCAAGTTCCCCAAGTTCTGGCGTACCCTGTTCATGGTGACCATTGCGGTGCCGCAGTTCGTTACGCTGCTGCTGGTGCGCAACTTCTTCTCCAACAACGGTATTTTCAATACCATGATGGCCAATGCAGGCGTTACCGACTTCCTGCATAACATCGGCCTGCTGGATAAGGGCCTTTCTTACATTCCGTTCCTGACCCAGCCGGGCTGGGCCATGTTCACCATCATCATGATCAATATCTGGATCGGCGTGCCGTACCAGATGCTGATCGCTACCGGCGTGCTGATGAACATTCCCGCTGACATGATCGAGGCCGCCCGCATTGACGGCGCCAACCCGGTGCAGATGTTCTTCCGCATCAAGCTGCCCTACCTGCTCAGCGTGCAGGGTCCCTCTCTGGTAACGGATTTCGTCAAGAACGTCAACAACTTCAACGTCATTTACCTGCTCACGCAGGGTGTGTTTGTAACCCAGAACCAGGCCCTTGCACAGTCCAACGCAAAGGAAATTGACCTGCTGGTTACCTGGCTGTTCCGCTTGACGCAGGATTACTACAACTACAAGATGGCTGCCGTGCTGGGCATTATGGTGTTCATTGTGTGCGCCGTGTTTACGGTTGTATGCTTCCACTTTATCAATAAGAAGGAGGCGACGTTCTCTTGAGTACCACTGCTGTACCCTCTGCCGCTGTGCAAAAGCAGCTCAAGCAGGGCAAAGTGAAAAAAGGCATCTTCTCCGTCATCCGCCATCTGGTGCTGGCGCTGCTGGCTTTTATCTGGCTGGTACCCATCGCCTGGCTGCTGCTGACCTCGTTCTCCACCGATAAGGGCATCAACTTTACCCGCTTTGTGCCGGAAAGCTTTACCATGTGGAACTACGTCAGCATTATGACACAGCCGGACTCTGTTGCACAGTTCCCGCGCTGGTTCATGAACACCCTGGTTGTGGCATGCTTTAACTGTGTGATCTCCACCTGCTTTGTGTTGATGGTGGCTTACGCCATAAGCTGCTGCCGCTTCAAGGGCCGCAAGCTGCTGCAGAACTTGTCCGTTACCGTCAACCTGTTCCCCGGCGTTCTGGCCATGATCGCTGTGTACTTTGTTTTGAAGTACATGAACCTGACCAACTCTTACGCCGGTCTGATCATGGTATACGCGGGCTCTTCCGGCCTGGGCTACCTGATCTGTAAGGGCTTTTTTGATACGGTGCCTGTGGCACTGCGTGAGGCCGCCAAGCTGGACGGCGCTTCGGAAGCGCGCATCTTCTTCCAGATCGTCATCCCGATGTCCCGCCCGATCCTGGTGTACACCATTATCAGCTCCTTCCTGACCCCGTGGACCGACTTTGTTATGGCAAAGATGATCCTGAACTCCGGTGTCAGCACGGACTGGACGGTTGCCATCGGCCTGTACAACATGCTGCAAAAGGCTCTGGTCAATAGCTACTTCTCCCGTTTCTGCGCAGGCGGCGTCCTGGTGGCTATCCCCATCTCGGTGCTGTTTGTCATCATGCAGAAGTTCTACGTCGAGGGCATCACCTCCGGCGCTGCCAAGGGTTAAACCTGGCGTAAATAAGCTAAAAAAGGTTCCCACTGCGAAAGCAGCGGGAACCTTTTTGGTGGTGGGAAAATTCTTTTTTACAGTTGGTACAGGGCAGTGTATTTCTCTTTCAGGTAGCGGGTGAAATAGTGCGGGTCAAACTTGCCGCCGCACAGGCTTTGCACCAGCCACTGCGGTTCCTTGGCGCGGCCATGCTGCCACACGCGGCTGCGCAGAGCGTCCTTCAGCGGCTGCATGTTGCCTTCGGCCCACTGGGCGTCCAGGTCCATGGTTTTGCGCAGGTCATCCACCGCCTGTGCGCTGTAAGCACTGCCCAGCGCATAGCTGGGGAAGTAGCCCATATCGCCCATTGCCCAGTGGATATCCTGCAAACAGCCGTGGGTATCGTCCGGCACATCCACGCCAAGGTATTCCTTATACTTGGCGTTCCAGGCGGCGGGCAGGTCGGCCACGGTCAGGGTGCCCTGCATCAGGGCCTTTTCCAGCTCATACCGCACCATAATGTGCAAAGAGTAGGTCAGCTCGTCCGCCTCGGTGCGGATCAGGCTCGGCTCGGCGCGGTTGACGGCGCGGTAGATCTCTTCCTCGGTCACGCCGTTCAGCTGCTGGGGGAACAGCTCCAGCAAAGTGGGATACAAATAGTGGATGAACGCGCGGCTGCGGCCCACATAGTTTTCAAACAGGCGGCTCTGGCTTTCGTGCAGGCCGGTGGTTGCGCCGCCCGCCAGGGTGGTATAATCATACTTGGGGTCAACATTCAGCTCATACAGGGCATGGCCGCCCTCGTGCGCCACGCTGTACAGGTTGGAGAACATATCCTGCGGCATATAATGGGTGGTAATGCGCACATCGCCGTGCCAGAAGCCGGAGGTAAAGGGGTGCTCGGTTTCGCCCAATACGCAGTGGTCCGGGTCCAGCCCCCACACTTCCATGATCTTTTTGGAAAGCTTGCGCTGCTGCTCAATGGGCCAATTCTGATACAAAAAGTCGGTGCGGATGGCGCTGCCGCGCTCTTTTATGGCAGCCAGCAGCGGCACAATGGTCTCGCGCAGGGCGGCAAAGAAAGTATCGCACTGGGCAATGGTCAGGCCGTGTTCATAGCGGTCCAGCCAGACTTCATACGGGTCGCGGTCAGGGGCAAAATAGTGGGCCTGCGCGCGCAGGGATTCCACAATTTTTTCCAGATACGGGGCAAAACTGGCAAAGTCATTGCCGCGCTTTGCCTTGCCCCATGCGGGCATGCTTTCCTGCGTCAGCTTGGTGAACGCGGCGTACTCTTCTGCCGGGATCTTGCCAATCTCGTCATAGCTGCGCTGCAACTCCCGCACTTCTGCCTTTTCCTGTTCGGTTTCGGCATCAGCGGCAGCACGCTGCAGCAGGGCGGCGGTGTCAGCGCTGACCAGCTGGTCAAAGTAGGCGCGGCTCAGCACCTCCATGGCTTCGGCGCGGCCCGCGCTGCTTTCCGGCGGGGCTACCGTCTCACTGTCATAATCGGCAACGGCCATTGCGTACTGGTAGGCATACAGTCTTTTCTCCAGCTCGCGCAGAGCTTTGATGGAATCTTTCATTGAGTTCTCCTTTCCGCCGGGGCGGCGGTTTTTATTCATGACTTATTATAGCACACCCGGCGGCTGTTCGGCCAGTTAGCAGCACAAAACCAAAAAACTTTGCCCTGCGGCACATTTTCCCCCAACTGCCCATTGTCAGGCGCGGGAGCGGGCCTGTATAATGGTTATAATGTTTTTTATTTTGCCTCTGAGCGTGGGGGATTCAGGAGAACGCCATGAAAAAACAAGCCTCACCCCTGCTGCCTGCACTGCTGGACCTGCTGCGGCAGTATCTGGCGCTGGATATGGCCGTATACGCCGGACACGCCACCTTGCTGCTGCTTACGGCATCGCTGCCGCTGCTGATGTGGGTGCTGGTCATCATCAACATGCTGCCGTTTTATTCGGTTTCGGACATTGCCGCGCTGGTTGCCCAGCTTTTGCCGGATATCCCGGCCATCCAGTCAATGGCGGTGGATGTGATTGCCAACCTGAATAATCAGTCCACCACCTTCATGGCTTCCTTTGCCGCCATCACCACGGTGATCTCCGCTTCCGGTGGGATGGCCGCGGTGCAAAGGGGCCTGCAAAAGCTGACCCCCGGTGCCCGCAAAACAATGTTTGACCGTTTGTGGGCTGTGCTGTATACCTTTTTGTTTGAGGGCCTGATGCTGGTTGCCATGGTGGTGCAAAGCCTGAGCCCAATCCTGCGCGGGCTGGCCGGGCTGCTGCCGCTGCATACCCTGGTGGGCGGGCTGCTGCAGCGGCTGCACAGCCTGCTCAGCATCAGTGCTGTGCTTTCGTTGGCGCTTTCGCTGCTGACGGTAACACTGATCTACACCTATGTGCCCGGCGGCAAGCGCCGCATACGGGATCAGCTGCCGGGGGCCGCCGCTGTGGTAGCGGTGTGGACGCTGTTTTCCAAAATATTCTCGTTTTACATCGGGCATTTCTGGAAGTTATCGTACATTTACGGTTCTTTGGCTGCAATCGTGCTGATTACGCTTTGGCTGAATGTGAACATCAATGTGCTGTTTTTGGGTGCCGGGCTGAACGCAAAGATTCAGGGAACGGGGCAGGAGAAAAAGGAACCGGATGCTTGAGATACACCCTAGGGCGCGATGCCCTCATCGCACAGGGAAGTAACGCAAATATTGGGCTGCGAACCTGCAAACCATGTGTAGGAAACGACGCTCGCATCGTCCTGCATGGCGGGCCGTAATATGCGCACACGTCGGGATGAGGGCATCCCGCCTTACGTGGCCGGGCGTACAATGTGCGCTCCCACGGGCTCCACAGGGTCAAACGCTTTTTTCTAACGCATTACCCCCATACAAACGCTACCTGATACACCAACAGGGCGGCCGGGAAGTTTTCCCAGTCGCCCTGTTTTATTGCTCTCGTTTTATTGCTTTCTTTGAACCGTGAACTTATTCAGCGGTCTTATACCCATCGGGGTTGTGGCTCTGCCAGTTCCAGCTGTCGCGGCACATTTCGTCAATGCCGTACTCAGCTTCCCAGCCAAGCTCACGCTTGGCCTTGCTGGGATCGCACCAGCACTCGGCAATATCGCCGGGGCGGCGCGGGTCAATGACATAGGGCAGCTCCTTGCCGCAGGCCTTGCTGAATGCATGAATCACATCCAGCACACTGTAGCCGTGGCCGGTGCCCAGGTTGCAGATGAACAGGCCGGGCTTTTCTTCCAGCTTTTTGATGGCTGCCACATGGCCGCGGGCCAGGTCCACAACGTGGATGTAGTCGCGCACGCCGGTGCCATCGGGGGTAGGGTAATCATTGCCGTACACATGCACTTTTTCCAGCTTGCCAACGGCAACTTTGGCGATGTAGGGCACCAGGTTGTTGGGGATGCCGTTCGGGTCCTCGCCGATCTTTCCGGAAGGATGTGCACCGATGGGGTTGAAGTAACGCAGCAGAGCAACGTTCAGCTCCGGGTCTGCCTTGCAGCAGTCGGTCAGGATGCGCTCGGTAAACACCTTGGTAGTGCCATACGGGTTGGTGGTTGCACCAACAGGGAAATCCTCGCGGATGGGCACGCTGGCGGGGTCGCCGTAAACCGTTGCAGAGGAGGAGAAGATGATGTTATGGCAATCGTAACGGCGCATAACATCCAGGATGTTCAGGGTGCAGTTCAGGTTGTTGGAGTAATACTCGATGGGCTTGGAAACGCTTTCGCCCACGGCCTTGTAGGCGGCAAACTGGATCACACAGTCAATGCCGGGATTTTCCGCAAAGACCTTTTCAACTGCCGCATGGTCGGTCATGTCTGCTTCCACAAACTTGAAATCCTTACCGGTGATCTCGCGCACACGCTTCAGGGCTTCGGGGCAGGAGTTGTAATAGTTATCTGCCACCACAATATCGTAACCCGCATTGAGAAGCTCCACACAGGTATGGCTGCCGATGTAACCGGCGCCGCCGCTGACCAAAATAGACATACTGATCGCTCCTTTACACAATATGGAAAGTTGTTGCCGGGATTTTGTATCTTCAACAGGGCATCCGCAGGGTTTGCTTCGTTCCCTTGTTGATTTTATTCTAACGTCTTTATCACAATATGGAAATAGATGTTTCCATGTTTGATATGTAACTTTGTTGTTACCTTTACCGTTCGCACAGATGCAGCGGGTGCGGGGCGCGGCGGTAAGCGCCGGGCGTTTGGCCGGTCAGGGCGTGGAACCGCCTGCTGAACCACGCCAGGGAGCCATACCCCAGCATACGGGCCGTTTCGCCGGGGCCGTACCCCTGGGTCAGCAGCAGCGCTGCCTGTTCGGCTTTCATGCAGGAGAAATACTCCATCGGCCCCATGCGGGTGCGGGCGCGGAACGCCTGCTGCAATGCCACGCGGGAGCAGCCATTGGCATCACACACCTGGTCCAGCGCCAGCGGCTTTTCAATGTTCTGCGCAAAGTACAGGCGCACGCTTTCCACAAGGGCTGCCTGCTCCTGCTCGGCGCGGGCACGGGGGCTTTGTTTGCGGGTGCGTTGCCTGCGGCGGGCCAACAGGTACAGCAGCTGTGCCAGATAGATGGTTTGCAGCTCTTTGCCGCCAAACGGGATTTCCGCGCGGCGGGCGGGCATCTGGCAGGCATCCTGCACCGGCTGGAACACCTCGCGCACCGTTTCTGCCAGCTGGCGCAGACAGCTTTTTTCGGCGTTGCCGAGCCGCATATGGCAGCTGCGGAAAGAATCCATCGCACTGCCGTCCGCGGTAAATTCCATGCGGAACACCTCCGGCGGAACTTCGCCCACTGCGCGCATGGCAAACAGCTCTGCGGGCTGGTGGAACAAAATCTGCCCGGCGCGCAGCAGCACCCGGTGGGTATCGCACAGCTCTTCCACCATACCGCTTTTTACATATACCAGCAGCCAGCCCTCACAGGTGCGCTCCGGCGTTTGCTGGCCAATGCGCCATTCGGATTCCGCCGCGCTGGCAATCCCTGTTACCCGCAGCGGCCATTCATCCCCATACATGCCTTCACCTCCCCTGTTCAAGCTGATTCATCGCTTGCGGTCCAGTTCTGGCCTGCGCCGTTGCTGAACACACCGGGCGGGTCCTGCGTTGCCGCCGGGAACTGCTCGCTCCCGGGGAAGCTGTCCACCAGCCCCAGGCGGTAGGCCGTCAGCGGGCAGAGCGTTTTTTCGATATGGTCATAGCTGATGCCGTTATCGCTGTTGTAGGTGTAATACATAATAGCATCCGGCCAGGTGTTCAGCACATACTGCGCCAGCGGCTGGGTCACAAACGTATCCCGGCTGCCGATGTAAAGGTCTGCCGCACCAAACAGATGCAGGATCTCGTGGGCATACACGGTGGGGCTGTTGTAGGTTTTCTCCCCCGCATAGGAATCATAGAGATAAAGACAGCTGAATTCATTCAGGTAATTACCGCCATCCTCCAGATAATGCAGAATGGAGTAGGAAGCCCCCTCCACCGGCAGAAAGATCAGGTAGCCAATGCTTGCCGTGCCGTATTGCTGCTGGATGAATTCCACATCCACCTGTGCGGTCAGGGTGTCCACATCGTCATAGAACGTTGTGCCGGTGGTGGTATCTTCCGTCAGACCGGCTTTGTAGGCGGCAAAGGTGCTCAGATTGTTTTCGCCGGTATCGTAATAGATTTTCGGCTGGGCGTTATAGGTCTGCGCCTGCTGGGTGATCCAGTCCACCGCCACGGCAAGGTTCTGCCGCGTCTGGGTCAGGGCTTCCTCGGTCCAGGGGTTGGCGTCGTCCTGCAGATAAATGCTGTACAGCACGCTGGGCCATGCCAGCAGCCCGCAGCTGCCGTACACCTGCTGTAAATCTTGCTGTTGGGCAGGGGTCTGGGTGGGGGTTGGGCTGGGGGCCACGGTGGGCTGGGGGCTGGTTTCGATATGGGGGATCGTTGCCTGTGCGGGTGCGGCAGGCTGTGCCGCGCACCCGGCCAGCAGGCAGAGCCCCATGGCAAGGGCGGCAAGGTGGAGCAATACGCGCGGTTTTTTCATTCGCGCTTACTCCGGCAGCACCAGCTGCGGCTTGCCGTCAGGGTCACGGTCTGACCACCGGTCAGGCGGCCCGCCACAATGGCTTCGGCCACGGGGTCCTCCAGCGTTTTGCGGATGGTCTTGCGCAGTTCACGCGCACCAAAACGGGTGGATGTTTCGTTCACGATGGCTGCCAGTGCCTGCGGGGTATATTCCAGCTTCAGGCCGCGGGCTTCCAGGCCGGGCTTGTACTCGTCCAGCATCAGGGCAGCGATCTTTTCCAGGTCAGCCTGTTCCAGCGGGCGGAAGGTGATCACTTCATCCACACGGCCCAGGAACTCCGGCCGCAGGAACTCCTGCAGCGCTTTCATGCTCTTTTCGCGGCTGACCTGCTCTTCGGTGCGGCCAAAGCCAGTCAGGGCGGTGCGGTCCGAAGAACCGGCGTTGGAGGTCATGCAGATCACGGTATTGGAAAAATCTACCGTGCGGCCCTGGGCATCGTTGATCTTGCCCTCGTCCAGGATCTGCAGCAGGATGTTCATCACATCGGGGTGGGCCTTTTCGATTTCATCAAACAGGACCACGCTGTAAGGATGGCGGCGCACTTTTTCGGTCAGCTGGCCGGCTTCATCATAACCCACATAGCCCGGAGGGGAACCGATCAGGCGGGACACCGCGTACTTTTCCATATACTCACTCATGTCAATGGAGATCAGCGGGTCCACGGTATCAAACAGCTGATTGGCCAGCTGCTTGACCAGCTCGGTTTTGCCCACGCCGGTGGGGCCGACAAAGATAAAGCTTGCCGGGCGGTGGCGGCCAGACAGGTCTGCCCGCGCACGCTTAACGGCCAGCGCTACGCTGTGCACAGCTTCGTCCTGGCCGATGATATGCTCTTTCAGGGCATCTTCCAGCCCCATCAGGCGGCCATACTCGGTCTCTTTGATTTTAACCGCCGGAATGCCGGTCCACAGCTCCACAACCTGGGCCACATCGTCCGCCGTTACCTGGATATCGGCCACGCGCAGCTCCAGCGCGGGCAGCTTTTGGCGCAGCTGGGCCAGCTCGGTCTTGGTTTTGGCCAGTTCCTCGTAATCAATAGCAGCATCGCCCTGCTTTTCGGGGTCGGGGTTTTCCAGGTCATGCTCTTTGGTTTCCAGCTCTGCCACCTGCTTTTGCAGGTTCAGGAACTCGGTAATTTCAGGGTGGCGCAGGTTGCAGCAGGCGCAGGATTCATCCAGCAGGTCAATCGCCTTATCCGGCAGGTAGCGGTCGGTGATGTACCGTTCCGACAGGTGTACCACATCCGCCACGATGGAATCGGGCACACGCACGCAGTGGTACTTTTCGTAATAACCTTTTACGCCGCGGATAACCGCAATGGCATCATTGATGGAGGGTTCTTCCACCTTGACGGGCTGGAAGCGGCGCTCCAGCGCAGAATCTTTTTCAATAAACTTGCGGTACTCGGCAAAGGTCGTTGCGCCGATAACCTGGATCTGCCCGCGGGACAGGGCCGGTTTCATGATGTTGGCGGCGTTCATGGCGCCGTCCGAATCCCCGGCGCCGACAATGTTGTGGATCTCGTCAATGAACAAGATCACATTGCCGGCGGCCTTGATTTCAGAAAGCAGGCCCTTGACGCGCTGTTCAAACTGGCCGCGGAACTGGGTGCCTGCCACAAGGGCCGTCAGGTCCAGCAGGTAGATCTCTTTATCCTGTAAGCGGGCGGGCACTTTGCCTTCGGCAATGCGCTGGGCAATGCCCTCGGCAATGGCGGTTTTGCCAACGCCGGCTTCACCGATCAGGCAGGGGTTGTTTTTCTGGCGGCGGCACAGAATCTGCACCGTGCGGTATACCTCACGGTCACGGCCAATGATGGCATCCAGCTTGCCGTCCTTGGCTTTCTGGGTCAGGTTTTCGCAGTAGGTGTCCAGATATTTGCGCTGGCCGCGGCCACGCTGTTTTTTGGACTTTTCGCCCTTCTCCTCAGCCTTGGGGGTTCCGCCAAAGCCAAAGGGGAACACCGGCGAACCGCCGGGCACAAAATCATCCCCGGTATCGTCGGGGTTCTGCATATCGCCGTCCATCATGGGCATCATGGCGCCGCTTTCCTGCGCTTGCTGCATCAGGTCGGCCATGTGCTCTTCCATGCTGGCCAGCTGGTCATCGGTCATATTAAACCGCTTCATCAAATCATCCACAGGCTGAATATGCAGCTCCCGCGCGCAGGTCAGGCAGTAGCCTTCCTGCACCGGTTTGCCGTTTTCCAGCCGCTGCACAAACACAACCGCCTGTCTTTTTTTACAGCGGGTACATAACATATGGTTCACCTCTCTATGGGGTATTCGATTGGATCGGGAATGCCGAAACGCGCACACAACATGCGTTTTCAGAACTTTTCCCATGTACTATTATCCCCCACCCCACTGATATTTGCAAGAGGGGCGGGGGGAATGTTCAGATATTGTTAATCAATAGCGGGTCAAAAACGGGTTCAGGTTTGCCAAAAGTCCATAGATCACGCTTCGGTTCAGGGTGGCTGTGGTCAAAAATTCCAGCTTGCCGCCGGTCAGGTTTGCCGCCACCCACAGCAGAATGGACCAGATCCAGCAGTTCAGCAAACCGCTGACAAAGCCGAACGCAAAGCCCAAAATGCGATTCAGTCCACCGATGAGCGGGATGGCGTTGATGCCGCGCAGCACCCGCCCCAGCATCCGGCAGAGCACCCGCACCACGATCCAGACCGACAAAAACACAACGGCCTGAATAACCGGCAGAAACAGCGGTTCCAGCGCATTGACCACCTGCGGCACCGCATTGCTGGACGCCGCACTGACGGTATCGATCAGCTTTTGCTGGATCGACTGCGGCAGAAAGGTCAGCGCATGGATTGCCTGGGCCAGATCTCCGCCGGTCTTTTCCAGCGTGTCAGCCACAACATCGGTAACGTGGCTGGCAACATATTTATCATAAATGCCGCCGGCCCAAACGCGGGTGCCGTAAGTGCCGCCGATAATGCCCGCCACGGAGCCGATAAGGCTCACCAGTCCGGAGGCAAAACCGCGGCGGCGGCCGGCTTCGGCCGCGCCCAGCACCAGCAAAAGAAAAATCACATCATAAACAATGCCAATATACTGTGTCATAACTCTACCATACTTTCCCATGCCGCACAGCATCATTCGTGCGGCGCATTCAGAACCTCTACCGTGCCGGAAATAAATACCAGTGTTTCGCGGGCGTTGATGACCGCCTGCGGTGCCGCACTATAATCCCGGCTCCAATTATGGGTGCCGTCATAGCCATAGCTTTCCACGCCGGACGCTGTCAGCAGATAGACCGCCGTTGCGGTACTGCTGACGCTTTTGGCCTGCCCGGCGGCAACGCTCGCCAGCTGGTTGAGCGAATCATCCAGCGTGACCAGGGTATCGCCGCCGCGCACCGCCAGCAGCAGCGCCGTGCTGCGCCCGCTGATCGACACGTTTTGCAGGGTGGCCCCGCCATAATCATAGCGGGCACTCTCGGTGCCATCGCTCACGTTGATGATGGCGGCATAGGTATCAAAAACAGCCAGCACGCGGCTGCTGCTGATCCATTTCAGCTTCAGGATCACGCTGCCGGTATCCGCCACATAAAACGGCCCGGCAGTATCCGAATTGGTGTTCATCATGCGCACGGTAGTGCGCAGCTGGCCGTCCCTCGCGGCCACCGTTGCCGCGGCAAAGCGGTGGTTATCCGTGGCAAAAGACAATGCAATGGGGGTGCCGTCGGTGCTGGTCAGCTTCCAGGTAAAGGGGTCCCCGCTGAAAGAAGCATCGTACACCATCACTTCCGCCGCATAGCGGTCAGACTCCGTCACCACGGCCAGGGTGCCGTTCTGCGCCATTTCGCACAGCATAATGGCGTTATTAAAGCTTTTGGCGTACAGCTGGCGGGTGCGGCTCTGCACCGTCAGCTCCTTGCCTGCGCGGTTATACAGCACAAAGCGGGTGTTGCCCACGGCCAGCGCCGGGCGGGCATAGCCGGGCTGGATGGTGCGGATCTTTGCGCCGTAAGCGGAATAGACCGCCACATCCTCATTATCCATCTCCACAAAACCGCCCGCCAGGGGTTCCACCTGGGTCGGCGTGCGGATGCCGGTGTTGGCGGGCCAACCCGCCCCGGCACGGTTGAGATACAGCGAGATAGAATCCGTCATATCCCCCAGCATGGCAATGGATGTACCCAGCAGGCCGCTGCCCACCGCCATAACGGCGGCAATAATCAGCACCACCAGAACAACGGCAATGCGCCTGCGGCGCTGGCGGCGGCGCAGAATAGGGCTGATGGGCCGCAGCGTTGCCGCCGGTGCCGCAGCTGCGCCCTGCTCTTTGGGCGGCAGGGTGCTGGGTGCGCTGCGCTCCGGCGCTGGGCGTTCCCGTTCCGGCTGCTGTTTGGAGGCAGGCGGCGGGGTTGGCGGGGCTTCGCCCCGTTCCCGCGCCAACATACGGCGGCGGCGTTCCAGCCGCTCTTTTTCTTCACGGTTCAAGGGCTTCGCCTCCTTCCCGTCTTGTTGTGTTACTCATTTAGGGCAATACCGCACAATTCCCGCCTAACGGCTCAAGCACCGCTCCGGCGGCTGCGG